>OLOV01000944.1_pt1 | contig 24450 bp, 21 predicted proteins | sample 1672931 | NCBI WGS metagenome assembly OLOV01 (sample SAMEA3136738, study PRJEB25190) | human gut metagenome | biome: human gut; feature: human-associated habitat; material: faeces | place: Austria | collected 2013 | reverse complement strand
CCCCACTGCTGCCTCCCGTAGGAGTCTGGGCCGTGTCTCAGTCCCAATGTGGCCGATCACCCTCTCAGGTCGGCTACCGATCGCTGTCTTGGTGGGCCGTTACCTCACCAACGAACTAATCGGACGCGAGCTCACCCCACAGCGGATTGCTCCTTTGACCTCTCTGTCATGCGACAGTGTGGTCTTATGCGGTATTAGCAACTGTTTCCAGTTGTTATCCCCCTCTGTGGGACAGATTGCTCACGCGTTACTCACCCGTCCGCCACTCGAATGTCAGCCGAAGCCAACATCCTCGTTCGACTTGCATGTGTTAAGCACGCCGCCAGCGTTCGTCCTGAGCCAGGATCAAACTCTCTTGTTTAATCCTTCCCGTTCATCCCCGTGACGCGCCAACGCCCCGAGCACAAACAGTATCTCAACTCTTTCCCGAATCGACTGTTCTCTTGCTTCTCGTTCTCTGTATCGTTTTCAAGGATCGCGTTGTCGTTCGCTTGACAACGAATGGGATTATACCAGATATCCCGCCGGCTGTCAATACCTTTTTCAACTTTTTTGAATATTTTTTTTAGCCCGGCATATATCTCCCTTTTAGAGGTGATTTGATGCGGCGAGTGGGCAAAATCTGCTGTTTTCTGGCGCTTCCGGCGGTGTTTCTGTGCTTTCTCTCGGTGCGCCGCCTGTTTCCGTTTCCCCGCGGCGACGCGCTGACGGAGCGGCAGCAGGCGTGGGCGGGCGTTCTCCGGCTGTGGGTCTGCGAGGAGCTGCCCTGCGGGACGCTCGACGCGTGGCTGAACGAAGCGTCCGCCGCGTTCGAGCGGCGCAACGACGGCGTGTACGTGCAGATCACGACGGTCAGCCGCGCGTCTGCCGCCGATTTCGCCGCCGCGGAGAATCCCCCGGACATGCTTCTGCTCCCGCCGTCGCTGCTGGACACGCCGGACGGCCTTCTGAACCGCTCCGGCGAATACCTGACCCCCGTCGCCATGGGCGGCTACGCGTGGGCGGTCAACCGCGCGAAGCTGCCCGACCTGTCGCCGGAGGGCGCGCCCATGCGGATTCCCATGGACACTGAGACCGCGAGCTACTCCGCGGCGCTGGCCGCGCTGCTGTGCGGCGACGAGGCCGCGTCCGGCGATACGCGGCGGGAATCGCGCTACGGCGTAGACCTCGGCCTGCCCGACGCGAGCCCGCATCCGGCGGAGACCTCCGCGTCCCTCGTTCGAAAAGAGCTTCGCCCCGTGGACGGCTCACAGGCGGACGAAAACGCCTTTCGCGGCTTCACGCGCGGCGAAACCGCGGTGACGCTCGTCTCCCAGCGCGAGCTTTTGCGGCTTTCCGCGCTGGCGGACTCCGGACGCGCGCCCGATTTCGCCGTGGTGTGCACGGGTCGCGCCTTCACCGACCGGCTGGCGCTGTTCGCCGCGGTCGATCTGCCGCGGGACGATCTTTCGGCGCGGCAGGCGCTGTGCGAAAAATTCCTCGCGTTTCTGCTGGACGACGCGCGGCAGGCAAAGCTGAGCCGCGTCGGCTGCTTCCGCGTGACGCCCGGCGCGGCGCTGTATGCCGCGTCCTCCCCGCTGGCGCCGCTGGAACGTGCGCTGACGGATGCGGAGCCTCTCTTCCCGCCGTTTTTCACGAGCGAATGGCGCGCGCGGGCGCAGACGGAAGCGAAGGCGCTTCTCTCGGGCGCGGGCGGCGCGGAAGGCGCGCTGCAGCGCATCGGGCTTTCCCCGTAAAAAAAAATAAGGAAGGAGCCGGCAAATCCGAACGGAAATGCCGACTCTTCCATCTTTGCGTACAGGAATTATTCCGCCTCAGCAGCGGTCGCTTCGAGGGCCGTCTCCTGAAGGGAAGCCATAACGAAGGCAAGCACAGCCGAGAAGCCCTCATCGGACTTCGGCGCGCCGGAAACCTCAAAGATATAGCCAGCCTCAGTCGCGAAGGAGATGCAAACCGTGTCGTTCTCCTCCAGCACATAGGTGATGGCGGGCATGCCGTTGACGATCACGTCTTCAATTTCGGTGGCGCCGTTTTCGGGCAGCAGCGCCTTATACTCTTCCAGCGTCATGCCGTTCGCGTCCACGTACATCACGGCGAGCGCGGCGGATTCATCCTCCGGCATAAAATAGGCGATGTAGCCGCTTTCCTTATCCTCATCGGTCAGTTCAACGGCGTTGAGACCCGCGGGAACCCACATTTTCACAGCGATTTCATCAAACACAACGAATTCGCCCCGGGCGATCGTCTCGGCGCCCTGCTCCTGCAGATCCGCCCAGTTGACCACGGTGGTCTCCGTCGCGAAGGCCGGAACGGCGCACAGCATCATGACGGCGACAAGAACGAGAGAAACAAGCTTTTTCATTTTGGAAAACCCTCCTTTGTGATTTCGGCAGTCCTCTGCCGGCTTATCGTTTCAAACGATGCCCTTTATCCTACCACCGCCGCGCGCGCGCCGCAACTGTACCGCGGGACAGTCTGCGCTACAGAAGATGGAGCGACTGGGCGATCTGCACGGCGTCGATCAGGTTTTTGGCGTCCAGCTTTCGATAGTTCTCCGAAGCGTGATACTTCACCGTGCGCTGCGTGATATGCAGCCGATCCGCGATTTCCTTTGTGGTATAGCCCGCCGCCTGCATGCGCAGCACCTGAAGCGCCGTCGGCGAGAAGGCGGAAACGTCGATTCCCGTTCCCTTCAGATAGTTCGGATACAGCCGCGCCATGTGCGCCGCTTCGTCCAGCACCTGCCGGAACCACGCGGCCGTCGGCCCGTCGTCCTGCGTAAACAGCGCCTTCACCTCCGTCAGCATCGAAAGCACCGCCGCCCCCTTCGCGCTGACGAGCGGAACGAAGTGATACTCGCGTGCACGCTTCAGCGTCTGAACAAATTCGTCCTTCCACGGCTTGCCGGTTCTGCGCAGGATGATGGCGTTCAGCAGGCCGTATTCCATCTGAAGGTAGGTGCGCTGCGCGTAATCCGCGTACAGCGTCATTCGCCGAATCAGCACCAGCGCCTCCGTATGCCTGCCAAGCGCGATATAGCCGTATATCCGAACCAGATACAGATAGCGGTTCAGCGTGCAGAATTCGACGGTCTCGTCCGGCGCGGTCTCCATCCACGAAAGAATCCGGCTCGTTTTGTTCTCATACAGGCTGAGCCAGCAGGAAAACGCCCGCACGGAATCGCACAGCCGGGACGCGCCCTCGCGCTCCGCCCGCTGAAGCATGCCCGCGACCAGCTTCTGCGCGTATTCCATATCGCCCGCCCCCAGCGCCAGCTTGGCCTGAAGGCCGATGTCGACCCACAGCATTTCGAGAATCCCGTTGTTTTCGCTCTGGTTCTGCGCCTTGGTGAGACTGCTGAGCACCCGGAAACGATCCTCGCCCTTCTCATAGGCGCTCTCCCCCAGCGCCGTCTGAACCAGACCGATGCCCGCCTTCCCGAGCATCCGCTCCACCACGGGTCCCAGCGTTCGGGCGAGCAACTCGTCGGTTTTGCTCCATTCGCAGAAATCCTTGCCGCCGTTCATCAGGCTGGGCTGATTGTTGGTCAGCGACACCGGGCGCAGAATGTCCCCGCTGCTGCGCAGAAGCGTAGACGCGGCTTTCAGAATGCGCACAAGCTCGCCCGAACCCCTGTGTGGAAGCGCGATGTCCAGATAGGCGATCTGCGCGTTGGCCTCGCTGCGGTCGCCGCCCCTCGCGTTCGCGGCGTAGTCCTTCAGGCGCGCATACCAGTATTCGCTCTTCTCCGTGTTCATCAGCACGGAGTGGAGCAGACTCAAAGCGGTCATGAGCACCGGCTCCCGCTCGACCTCCTCCTCGGAAAGCGCCTGATAGTATTCCCTCAGCGCCCAGTACTGGCCGACGCCCGCGTGCTTTCTCGCCTCCCGCACCAGAATCGACAGAATGCTGTCCCGCTCGCCGCACTGCCCGTAGACAGCCAGCGCCTGCATCGTCTGTCCGCCCGATTCCAGATACCTTCCCGCGTTGTACAGAAGCCGGTTTACGCGCCTGCGGCCGAACTCGCGCATCGCCCGCTCCCGCATGGTTTCCAGCAGCACCGGACGGATTCGCCTTTCCTCCCCCGTGCTGGAAAAGAGGTTGCCCACCCGCTCCGCGCGGCTCAGAAGCAGCGCGCTGCCGTCGTCGCCCGTGATGGACTCCGCCATTTCAAGCGTGAACGCGTCGACCACGGAGACCTGCATCAGAAACGTCTGCACGTCCCGGCTCCACTGCCCGACGACCTCCTCGTCGAGATAGCTCATAAACGTCCTTCGGATGCTCGCCTCCAGCGCCGGCCCGTCCTGCGCGCCCTGCTGAAGCTGGCGCACGAGGTATTCCAGCACCATGGCGTGTCCCCCGGTCAGCGCAAGCCACGTCCGGATGCGCTCGCGGGACAGCTTCAGCCCGGCGGACGCGCAATACGCCGTCAGCTCGCCCTCCGTCGCGCGCAGCTCCTCCTCGGGAATGACGAGGACGCCCGACTGAAGCCGCAGCGCGGAAAGCCACGACGGCAGCGTCGCCCGGCCGATCATGACCATGCGATACCCCTCTTTGCCGGCCATCTGAACGATCTGCCGCTGAAGAAGCGTGCTTTCCACGCACTGCACATCGTCCAGCACCACATACCGGGACGCGTCGCATGCCCGAAGCGCCTGAAGCACATGCCCCTCCGTGTCGTTCAGGCTGATCCATGCCGCCGAATCGCGATCCAGCACCCGCTCCACCGCGCTCGTTTTTCCAAAGCCCGCCGCGCCGTAGATGTATACGTTTGCGTTCGAAACCACCGCTTCCCGCAGCTTTCGAACCGCCTCCCCCGCGAATTGATTCTGCCTGTCCACAAGCCGTCTCCTCTGTAACGAAATCCATTCCGGCAACCGTATTGTACAGCGCCGCCGTTTCCCTGTCAATGTGCCCGCCCCGCCGAAGCGTTCCAGTTAACGCAAAAAAGCCGACGCCTTTTAAGCAGCGTCAGCTTCCCCCGCAGTCCGTTTTTCGCGCTCTACACCGCGCCCGCGGGAAGCTGGGCTTCCAGCTGGCCGATCAGCCCCGTCATTTCCCGCGCGAAATCGTTCATCTCACGCCTGCGGCCCTCGTCGTTCATGGAGAGGAAATTTTTGAGCGGACGCACGAAGCCCTTCACCGCGTTCACCAGCTGCGGCGCGCAGAAGCGCTCCTCCCGGCGGGACGCGTCGATCAGCGCCGTGAGCGTCTCGCAGGCGCGCACCAGCTCCGCGTCGCCGGAGCGGTAGGCGCTCTCGTTGAGCCTGCGCCCGGCCTCCTCGGCGCTCTGGCGCACGCGGCGGTTCACCTCCGGCGCGCTGCAGTCCACGCCCTCGGCGCGCAGCCGCTCAACCAGTTTTTTCACGTATTCCGGCCGCGTTTTCAGCACGGCGCGGTATTTGTTCTGGTAGCGCAGCGTCAGGCCGTGGTCGCCGCCAGACAGTCTTTGCAGGCACGCGCGCACGCTCGAGCCCTGCGATCGCGCCTTGAACACCTCCGTCATCAGCCAGTCAACTTCTTCCTCCGTGAACGGCACAAAGCGCTGCGGCAGCGGTTCGTCGCCTTTTTGGCGGCGAACCTGGGCATAATAGTAATTGCGGATGCTGTTCGGGCGGCGGCCGGTCTTTTCGGCAATGCGCTCGAACACCGATTTCAGCGGCAAGCCCTGCTGCTGCGCCTCATCCGCGGTTTCCCAAAGAAGATTGGACTCCGCGTCGCTCCACCCGGCGTGGCGTCCCGTCTTCACAAGAGCCTGTTCCATATGATCCCCTCCCAGATAGTCGTTGATAAAGAGTATGCACGCGACCGTCATTCAATATACACATCGGATAAAGATTAAAACTTTTATCCCCACTTGCATTACGCGCGGAATGCGTGTAATATATTGGAAGTTAAGGCAACGCCGCACAAATGAGGTGGTCGGCCGGCAAATGGATTTTTCGTCAGATGCAAATGAAAATTTCGAAGGTTTACTGGAGGTAAATCGAGAAATTTGCATGCCGCAGATGGCGGAAAAGACTTCGCCCGACGCGCCGCCGAATTGTGCGGTGGTGCCTTAAATGTCAGAAGGAGGAAATTCGGATGATCAACAAGCAAATGTCCATCGGTGAGGTTCTGCGCATCGACCGCAACGTCGCGCCCATCTTCATGGAGTTCGGCATGCATTGCCTGGGCTGCCCCCACGCCACTGCGGAGAGCATCGAGCTGGCCTGCGCCGCGCACGGCACCGACGCGGACGCGCTGGTCGCGAAGCTGAACGAATACTTCGAGGCGAAGAAATAATTTCCCGCGCACCGTTCGAGAGGGCTTCGGCCCTCTCTTTCATTTTCCCGTAAGGAGAACTTTCATGGATAAAACGTTTCAGAAATTCCCGCCCGCGCAGCGCGAGGCCTTCGACTGCGGCCTTCTTCTTTCTCCCCGCTCGCGCGGACGCTTCCACACGGAACTCGCGCTTGAAAAATCCTTCGACTGGGTCGGCCGTCACTGGCTCGTGCCCGCGGCCTACGTGTGCGGGAAGGGGCTCGCGATCGATTTCTGCATGCGCGCGGAAGCGGACGAGCTGCGCGCGTTCATGCAAAAATGGAAGCTGTCGCCCGAAAACGACGACTGCGCGGCGTTCTCGCCGGAGGATCAGCTTCTTCTGGACGCGGAAAACCCGCTCGCGCTGTCGTTCACGCCCACGCTTACCGTGAACGGGAAAACGCTGCACGTTTCGGAACGCGCCTCCGCGAGCTTCCATCCCTGCTTTCCCGACCGCGAAACGCCGCTCGCGCCCCTCATGCGGCGCTATCATCTAAGCGACGCATTCGGCTGGGTCGTCACGTGCGCGTGCTTCCCATGGAACGGCCGCAGACCTGCCGCCATCCGTTCGATCGAGCTTTCCCTGCGCCGAACGCCCGCGCCGCTGCCCGGGCCGCGCTTCACGGTGCGCGCGCCCGGCGACGCGTTCCGTTTCACGCACCCGTACACGGGCACGGAGCACACGCTCACCGCGCTGTCGCTGGAAACGCGGACGCTGCCGGAAACCGCGTTCGGCCGCGGCTTCCCCACGCGCTTCACGCTTCTGCGCTTCGCGCTCGACCCGGAGCCCGCCGAGCCGGTTCTGATTTCCGACACGCGCGAGAGCAACCGCCCCGTCAGGCCGGAAACCGTCGAAAGCCCGTCCTCCGCCTGCGCCGTCGGCGTGATCGGCGGCGCGGACGGCCCGACCGCGCTGTTCGTCTCCGGCGGCGCGCACACCGCCTGCTCGGCGCTCCGCTTTTCCCCGGATACCCGCGACATTGAATGGCGCGCCACCTTCGAAGCGTCGCCCCGCGACGATTTCTCGCTGTCCCTTCTCTAAATACCAAGGAGCCGACATTCCCGCCGGCTCCTTTTCCTGTTCACTTCTCCAGATAAATCGGGTTCGTCCACGCCCGCCGTCCCTCGGCGTCCTCCACGATGCCGCGGACGTAGGTGGCGCACTCCGGAAGCTTCATCGAGGCCTCGGTGATCAGGCCGTCCTCGTTCTTCAGCATGCGCGTCGGGCACTTGCCGTTCCGGAACTTGATGTACTTGCAGGGCGAGCACTTCAAATGCGCTTCGCCGTCCTCGACGTAGAAATCCAGAATTTCCGGCCCGCAGGAGGAGTAGAACGCGCCGCTCTCCAGCGCGCGCAGGATGGAGTCCACGTTCTTCTCAGCGTTCACGTTCACCCAGCCCAGACAATGCTGCCACGGCTGATGGCCGTCGTCCGTCGCCACGGTGAAGATGCGCTTGCCGCGCACCAGCAGCTCGTCCCAGATCAGGCCGTTGTCCACGTCCTCGTTGTTCTCCACCACGCAGCCGCTGTTCCAGATTTCCATGGCGAAGCAGCCCTCCAGCTTCTCAAAGCTGCGCGCGGGCGTGCAGCTCCAGTCCGGATGACAGTAAATGACCAGATTGTTCTTCGCGCGCAGCTCGTCCACAACCGGCTGATACTCAAACTGATCCTTCACCACGGCGCTCTGGAAGCGCTCGTCCTGCCTGAACCCGTTCGCCTCGCCCTCCGGGCCGATGCACACGGTGTGAAAGCACATGCCCTCGTCGGTGGTGATGTTGCCGTCCATCTCCATGCCGGGCATAATCAGCACGCCGCTCTCCGGCGCGTAGTCGGCAAAATTGTAATAGCGATGGTCGGTCAGCGCCAGAAAATCATAGCCGTGCGACGCGTGCAGGCGAATCGTCTCGCCCGGATCAAGCCGTCCGTCGGAACGGGTCGTGTGACAGTGAAGCCCGCCCTTCAAAAAATGCTCCGGCGCGTTCACAAACGCGGCCTGTCGAATCTGCATGAAAAAACCCCCTTCGTATCTTCCTTATGGGATGCGCTCATTATACTACGATTCGCCCGCGAAGGCAACTCGCAGCCCACAGGATTTTAATGTCGAACCGCCGTTTTCAGCGTCCATGGAATCCATTGGAAAAAATGGCGCAAAGCGAATGGTATAATCGAATCATACAAAGCGGATTCATTCGCATGAACGGTCTGCGCTTTGTAGCAAAATTCATTCGGAGGTGCACTCATACGAAGAAGCTTTGGCATTCAACAATCGCGCTCATTCTCATCCTTGCCGCGCTTTTCATCCCCACCGTGACGGCAGAGGAAGCCCCAACCGAATACACAAGCGGCGACTATCGCTACACCCTCCAGCCCGATGGAACCGCGGCGATAGTCAAATACACAGGCTCCGCATCAGAACTGTCCATTCCGGATACGCTGGACGGATACGCCGTGACCGCAATCGGTAACGAAGCGTTCCGTTCCTGCGAATCCCTCAAGAATATCACCATCCCGGACAGCGTGACCTCCATCGGTGACGGTGCGTTCTTTGGCTGTTCCTCCCTCACGAGCGTCACCATCCCGGACGGCGTGACATCCATCGGGGGCCTTGCGTTCAGTTCCTGCAAATCCCTCACAAACATCTCTATCCCAGACAGTGTGACGGGTATGGGCGTGAACCCGTTTATAGGCTGCGAGAATCTGACTCAGATTATCGTATCGCCCGATCACCCTGTTTTTGCAGACATTGACGGCGTACTGTTTCACAAACCCACGAAAACACTGATCTGTTATCCTCAATCGTATAGTCAAGCCAGCTACGTCATTCCGGACGGCATTGCTGCCATCGGGGACAGAGCGTTCTCTTTCTGTTCCTCCCTCACGAGCGTCACCATCCCGAACGGCGTGACCTCCATCGGTGACTACGCGTTCGTAGTCTGCGACTCCCTCACGAGCATTACCATCCCGAACGGCGTGACCTCCATCGGTGAAGGCGCGTTCCTTTGGTGTGCTTCCCTCACGAGCATTACCATCCCGGACAGCGTGACTACCATCGGTGAAAACGCGTTCTCTTGGTGCGCTTCCCTCACGAGCATTACCATCCCGGACAGCGTGACTACCATCGGTTACGGCGCGTTCTCTTGGTGTGTTTCCCTCACGAGCATTACCATCCCGAACAGCGTGACTGCCATCGGTGAAGACGCGTTCTTTTGCTGTGCTTCCCTCACGAGCATCACCATCCCGGACAGCGTGACCTCCATCACTCACAGCGCGTTCAGTGCCTGCGAATCCCTCACGCTGACCGTCTCCCGCGATTCATGGGCAGAGGAATGGTGCAAAGACAATGGCATAGACTATATCTACTCCGACGCACACAACTAACTGAACCAATAGCCCTGGGAAAAACGGTCTGCGCTTCGCAAATCCATCGGAGCGCAGACCGTTTTTTATAATTATAAAGCAGCCTCCCAAAGAGAAACCTACCCCATCTTTCAGAACCGCGCGCAATCCCCCTGCGTCTTCAGCTCCTCGTCCGCCGGAACGCGCATTCCCGCGTACACGTCCACCGCCGTTCCCTCTCCGGCCTCGACGCGCGCGCCGGGAATGGGCGCGTACTCGTTGCCGTCCAGAATCAGCCGCGCGCGCGGATACGTGATGCCCTCGTCGCCCACGTGGCGGAACCGGAATACGCTCCCGCCCAGCCGGCAATCCTTCACGCGCACCGTGCCCACCGGCGTTTTCGTGCTCAGAAACACGGGCACGTCGTTTTCCACCCACACGTTTTCAAACGTGATGTTGTCCTGCACCGGAGCTTCCGAGTTCGGATAATAGCTGCGCGACCACACGTCCTTATCAAAGTGCAGCGAAAACGCCACCGGCCGCTTTTTCTGCAGATGAATATCCCGGAACACGATGTTCCGGCAGCCGCAGCTGAGCGTCTCGTCCGCCTGCGCCATGCACCACTGAATGCCGTCGTACGTCGCCAATCCCTCTTCGTGGCAGGGCGGCGTGCGCGAAACGAACGTGCGCCCGTCCGGCGGCATCACCACGCGGTACACGCGCCCGCTATACACCACGCTGTCCGAGCGCTGCACAACCATGCCCTCCCGCCACGGAAGCCACGATCCCGCCAGCACGCGGCAGAAAAAGCCGGTGGTGTCCTCGTCGTCCAGATCGTAGCAGTCCTCGATCACGCCGTCCTCAATCCAGCCCATCTGCGGGTTGGACGTGGAATAGTCGTGCGCGTTCAGCGCGATGGGATCGTCGAACGTGCGGAACACGGCGTGCCGGATCACGAATTTCCTCCCGCGCCCCAGATGCACGCCGTCCTTGCGCCCCTCAATCCTCAGATTCTCAAACCGCGCGTTTTCAAACGTGCACACCTGCACGCCGAAGCTCTCCGCGGGCAGATCCTTCACCACGTAGCCCTCCACCACCAGATCGCGAATAAAGCTGAACGCCAGCTGCGCGCTGAGTCCGGTGATCACCTTTTTCTGCCCCTCCCGCACGGGATCGGAGCACACGCCGCCGGTCGTCAGATGCAGCCCGCGAATTTCAATCTGCTCGTCCCACTCGCGCGTGTACGCGCCGCGGTTGATAAACAGATACGCCGTTTCCCCGTCCGGCGTTTCATGCCTGCGCACCTCGCTGCCCGCGCAGAACACGAGCCGCGTGCCGCTTTTTAAGACAATCGTGTCCGACACGTCGTAAACGCCGACCCTGTCGATGGAAATATCCCCGCCCATGTCCGCGGCTCTCTGTAAGGCCCGCGCGTTCTCCATGCCGTCCGCGCCCGGCAGAAACCCGTAATCCGACGCGTAGATCATCCTTCGTTCCTCCATTCGCTTCCTCCCCGTGAGTATACCACACCTCCGCCCACCCCGCAAGCCGCGAGCGACCGAAAAAAAGCGCCGCGCAGACCGGCATCCATTTCGCCGACGGCGAAATGCGAGTCTCTGCGCAGCGCCTTGAGGGGGTCAGGGGGAGCGACGCTCCCCCGCCTCCCCGGGGCTTCAGCGGAAGCTCACGCTTCCGGTTCCAATCAGCCGGCCGTTCTTCCGGCTGAAGAGCATGACGGCGTTTCCGGAGAAGTCCAGCCGCACCTTCTGGCCGATCTTATACAGCACGCCGCCGAACACCACGCCGGTAAGCAGGAAGTTGCCCACGCGAATCTTCACGGTCGTTTCCATGCCGGTGGGCATGGCGCTGAAAATCTCGCCCTCGATCGCGCCGTCGTCGGACAGGTGAACGAACTCGGGACGCACGCCCAGCACGAAATCGTTCTCCGTCGGCTCGGGGCGCTCCTCAAACGGCGGGTCCTCCACCAGCGCGATATGGTAGTTGAACGGGCCGTCCTTGTTGTCCTTGGCCACATAGCCGTGCTTGCGGGCGTTTTCCGCGGCGATGCTGGCGTTCTTCGCGTCCTGCGCCACGCTCTCGCGATACCACGCGGCCACGTTGGTTCCGCCGCTCAGCGTCATGCGCGCGGCGAAGCGGTCAAGAAGGCTCAGCTTCAGCTGGCCGTCCGCGCCCTGCTCGCCTCTGGCTTCGATGAAGTTCACGGCGGGATTGCCCACGAAGTCGGCCACGAACAGGTTGTTCGGGCGGTTATACACGGTCAGCGGCTCGTCGTACTGCTGCAGCACGCCGTTGTCGATCAGGCAGATCTTCGTGGCCAGCGTCATGGCCTCCATCTGATCGTGCGTCACGTACACAAACGTGGAGCCGGTGGACAGGTGCAGGCGCTGCAGCTCGCTTCGCATTTCAAGGCGCAGCTTCGCATCCAGATTGCTCAGCGGCTCGTCCATGAACAGCACGCGCGGATTGGGCGCGAGCGTGCGGGCGATGGCGACGCGCTGCTGCTGGCCGCCGGACAGCTCCGACGGATACCGATCCATGAACATGCCGATCTTGACGATGCGGGACACGCGGCGCACGATCAGGTCGATTTCCTCCTTCTCGTACTTGCGCACGCGCGTAACGACCTTTCCGTCCTTCACCACGCGGAACTCGCCGTCCAGCTTCTCACCCACGGCAGCATGCTTCTTCTGAAGCGCATCCAGCTCCGCCGTCAGCTTTTTCCGGCACTCGCCTGCGACGGCAAGGTTCGTGTGCACGCCGAAGCCCAGCAGCTCCTTCGCCGCCTGCATGGAGATTTCATAGCCATCGATCAGGTGCAGAAGCGCGCGCCCCTCGTCGATCGTGCCCTTCTTGGTCACGCACTCGCCGATGATGCGGGCGACCTCCTCCGGCTTCTCCAGCGCCTTCAGAAGGCTCGTCCTGCGCTTCGCCAGCATGTCGTACACCGGCATTTCCTCGTTCACGTTGGAAAGGCCGAAGGAAATGTTCTGATACACCGTCATGTTCGGCCACAGCGCGTAGTTCTGAAACAGGAAGCCGACGCGGCGCTTGTTGGCGGGCACGTTAATGCCCTGCTCGCTGTCGAACACCGGCACGCCGTCGATGGTAATGCGGCCGCTGGTGGGCGTTTCAAGGCCCGCGATCATGCGCAGGGTCGTGGTTTTTCCGCAGCCGGAGGGGCCCAGCAGCGTCACAAACGCGTTATCCTCAATGACGAGATTCAGGTGATCCACCGCATAATATCCGCCCCAGCGCTTGGTGACGTTGGTCAGCTCGATTCTTGCCATACTAATCCTCTCTTTCCAATCCGTCCCGGTTTACTTGCCGCCGATGCCGGCATCCAGACTCGCGCCCGTGAGTTTGTTCACCAGCGCGTTAAAGATCAGGATGACCAGAATCAGAAGCAGGTTGATGCCGCTGGAGAAGGCGTACAGGCCCATCTCGTCGAAGTAGTCCAGCATCGTGGTGATGATCTTCGTCTGCGAGCACAGAAGCATGAACAGCGTCAGCTCCCTCAGGCACGTCATGAACGGCAGCAGGTATCCGCTGATGATCGACGTTTTCTGAATGGGAATGATGATGCGCAGCATGCGCTTGTACCACGGAATGTCCTGAATGATGGCGGCCTCCTCGATTTCGCCGGACAGCTGCATCATGGAGTTCAGCGCCGAGCGGCTGGCGAAGGGAATATATTTCACCGTGCCGGCCAGAATCAGCAGAAGGAAGGTATTAAAGATGCCCAGCTGCGAGCCGAAGATAAAGAAGGCGACGCCCACGCCCAGCGAGGGCATGAGGTAGGGCAGGAAGGCGATGTTGTTCACATACCCCGCCCATTTGCTTCTGCGGTTCTTGCTCACGCAATAGCCCACCAGCGTGCCGATGGTGCCCGCCGTCAGCGCGCAGCACACGGCGACGATCAGCGTGCCCTTGAACGCGTTCCAGATGGTAGTGTTGAATAGAATGCCCATGTTGCCGTACAGGCCGTTCTCGGTGATGTTCTCGCTCGTGACCCACCACTTGAGCGTGAGGTTATTCTGAATGCCATGGGTGATGAACGAATAGTCGCCGGGGTTCGGAAGCAGCGTCTCAATGGCGAACAGGATGATGGGCAGGATGCCGGTAAACAGCGTCGTGCACACAAACAGCACCGCGAGCACATACTTCATCGCGCCCAGATTCACCACGCTCGCCTGTCCGGACTTGCCGGTAACGGTGGTAAAGCTCTTGCGGCCGGAGGTCGTGCGCTGGTTGATGACCAGAATCAGGAAGCCGAACAGCATCATGATCACCGCCAGGATGCTCGCCTGACCGGCGCGGGAGCCGTTCAGCTCCACGTACTTCGTCGACAGCGTGGACAGCTTCAGGTAGTGCGGAATGGGATAGGAGCCCATGGCGCTGGAAAACACCAGCAGCACCGTGGACAGGATGGCCGGCTTGACCATCGGCATCGTGACGCGCAGAAACGTCTTCCAGCGCGGCGTGTTCAGAATCGTGGCCGCCTCCTCAAGGTTCGCGTCCATGTTGCGGAAGATGCCGCCGATCAGGATGTAGGCGAACGGCGCGTAGTGCAGCGCCAGCACGACGGCGCTGGGGAACAGCCCCCTGCACCACCATTCGGGCATGCTCGTGCCGGTGAGCGCCGTCAAAAGCCCGTCCGCGCCGCCGGTGACGGCGTTGGAATCAAACAGATTCTTCCACACCATCGCCAGCGTCCACTGGGGCATGATGTAGGGAAAGATGAAAATCGAGCTCAGATACTTTTTAAACTTCATGTTCGTGCGTGTAACCAGATAGGCGAAGATTCCGCCGTACAGTATGGCGCCCACGCACGAAAACACGCTCAGCAGCACGGAGTTCAGAAGCGGTGTGACCAGATTCGTTTTCACCAGCCGCTTGCTCATCTTCGTTTTGCCGACAAACAGATCTTCCCAGTTGTAGGCGGTGTACTTCTGTCCGTCCTCGGCCGTCCGCGAATCCACCGAGCCCTCGTGCACGGTGATCGTATCCATGAAAATGGTGACCATCGGCGCGATGGTGGTGATCGTCAGAATGATTCCCAGAAGAATCAGAATCGTGTTCTGCGGCTTGGACAGATAGGTTTTCACCTTGTTGAGCGCAATGCGCGCTCTGCCCGGGCGACGGGCCGCGATCGTCATAGCGTTTGCCCCCTTTGGCGGAGATTTCATGAGAAGGTATGGCGGGCTTCCAATCGATCCCGGCGACATGCGCGGCGGGATCGCGCTGATTTTTTCGAAGGGAGCTTGCTCCCCCGTCCACCGGCCTGTACCCTGACAAGCCGGGCGGCGCGCCGGTCAGAGCCGACGCGCCGCCCGCAAAGGTTTACGATTGTCAGCGCGGATTACTTCGTTCCGATGATCATGTCGATCCAGTCGCCCAGGTCGAAGGCCACGGAAGCGCAGTACGCGGGATCCTCAACGACGAGCGCGCCGCCGTCCTCGGAAATCCACCACTCATAGCCGCGGTCGTTCTTGGCCGGGAACTTGTCCTCGCCGTCCACGTAGCCGTCCTTGGAGTGATCCTGCATGCAGGCCGGGTTGGCGCTGTAGCCGCCCATGTCCTTGCCCCACGCGGCGAAGCCTTCCTGCGTGGTCACCATGTAGGCGATGAAAGCGCAGGCAGTCCACGGCAGCGGAGAGGTCTTGGGGATCATGAGGTAGTGCTTGTAGGCGTAACCGCCGATGCCGGTGTAGTCGTCCTGATACGCGGCGACGGTGATGTTGTTCACGGAAGCCTCGTTGGTCTCCTCAACGGAGCGCAGCTTGGAGTACACCAGCAGGCCGGACTGTCCGGCGGCGGAGGTGTTCACCAGCGTGTTGCAGATGGGGCCGTCGTCGGTCTGCTCATTGTACTGCAGGCACCAGAGGTAGATCCACGCGAGGGAGTACTTGGCGTTTTCGGCCTCCAGACCCAGCGCCTCAGCCTCGGCCGCCATGTCGTCCACGGTGGGCTGGAAGTAGGCCTTGTCCTCATCGGAGAGCGCGTCGAACGCGTTCTTCATGTAGTTGGCGTACTTCTCGTTGGTGAGCATATAAAGGAAGTTCTTGCCGACGAGCTCGGAGTTCACGCCCATGTACAGCGGCGCGACGCCTTCCTTCACGAAGTCCCAGCAGTTGTTGATCTTGGTGTCGCCCAGGTTGTTGAACATGAACACCTTGTTCAGCGTCTGCAGCGCCAGCGGGCTCTCGTTGCCTTCCTTCGCAAGGCCCTCGGCCTCGGCCCACTCCTTGGGCACGAAGTTCAGCAGGTTGCCGGTGTCCAGCATCTTGGACTGGATCTGGTTGCCGTCCTGAATCAGGGTCATGGAGTACACGTGCTTGGCGCCCTTGATGTCGGCGTTCAGCGCGGTGAAGATGGAGTTGTTCTTCGGCTGGCTCCAGTCGATGGTGCCGGTGTAGTTCGGATCGATGCCCTTGAGCATCTCAATGAAGGACGCGCCGGCGGACTTGCCGCGGCTGGAATTGCCGATGCCGTACAGCACCTTGCCGTTGGATTCCTCGATGGCCTTCTTGTAGAGTTCCTCGTTGGTCATGGTCTGCGCCTGCGCGATCACGTCCGCGACGGATTCGTCCGCCAGAGAGACGGAGCACACGGACAGCGCCAGTGCCAGCACGATGAGAAGAGATACGAACTTTTTCATGGTGCGACTTCCTTTCTGTATTGGTCGGTTTTCACCAACCGCTGCACTTATTATATATGTATGCATACCCAATGTAAATCATAGAAATCTGCGATTTTCCCCGTAATTCTGCGATCTTGCGGGAATCGCCCTTCGTCCGGTGAAATTCCATTCTGCAATCAAAACAAGTTTTCTCTTGACAACTGAATTTTCTCCGTGATATAATAACGGCAGGAAGGGATGACGCTTCGGTCAGGCTTTTCCCCTCCGATTGTGTTTCAAAGGGTAAAGCCGTCACCAGTTGGCGCTGGATGGCGGCTTTGCTTTACTTTTTCTTCTTCTTGTCGTTGTCATCGCGACCAAACTTGATCGCTTTGAGAACAAGAGAGGCAACCATTATGACAACCGAGATAATCTCGAAGTCAGTCATGATCTCACCCCCTTCAACTTTCGTATTCAGAGGTGAAAAGCCAAGCGCCATCTGTTTCCTTCCTGCCGGAAGCCCGAAGGCTTCACAGATATTCTATCATAACCGCTCACATCCGTCAAATTATGTTTTGTAATTGCATCCATTTTCGGACATTCCCCGGCCTTCCTTGCGGCAATCATCTCAAAAAATCCCGCGTATAGAGAAATTAACCCGGAAAAAGCACAAAAACCGGTTGCAAATCCGCGCGTATAGGAGTATAATTGCTGTTGCTGATTTTGACACAGGAGGTGACAATCTTGCCGAACATCAAGTCTGCTGTCAAGCGCGTGAAGGTCAATGAGAAGAAGAATCTTCGCAATCGTATGATCAAATCCGCGACGAAGACGACCATCAAAAAGTTTGAAACTGCCGTCGCCGCAGGCACTGCCGACGCCAAGCTGCTGAGCGCAACGCAGGGTGCGGTGGATAAGGCTGCCGCGAAGGGCGTTATTCATAAGAACGCTGCTAACCGCAAAAAGGCGCGCCTTGCCAAGCGCCTCGCGAAGGAAGCATAATCGGGCTTTCAAACCGCATTTTCAAGGGATCGCAGGCTGTGCCTCGATCCCTAAATGTGTTTCCTGAAATCGATTTTCTCATGGGAGGCGTTTCACATGCTGTATGACAGCGTCGAATCCCTCGTCGGTCACACGCCGCTCGTGCGCCTGTCCCGCGCCGCGCGTGCGCTGGGCGCGCCGGATCGGCTTTTCGGCAAGCTGGAATTCATGAATCCCACCGGCAGCGCGAAAGACCGTCCGGCGCTTTTCATGATCGAGGCCGCGGAGCGCTCGGGCACGCTTCGACCCGGCGGCGTGATCATCGAGCCTACCAGCGGCAACACCGGCATCGGCCTTGCCGCCATCGGCGCGGCGCGCGGCTACCGCGTGATTCTCACCATGCCGGACACCATGAGCCGCGAGCGCATCGCGCTTCTGACCGCCTACGGCGCCGAGGTCGTTCTGACCGAGGGCAAAAAGGGCATGGCGGGCGCGATTGAGAAGGCGCGGCAGCTTGCGCGCGAGCTGCCCGGCGCGATCATCCCCGGCCAGTTTGACAACCCGGAGAACGCCCGCGCCCATGAGAAAACCACCGGCCCCGAAATCGCGCGCGACGTAAGCGAAAGCGTCGGCGCGTTCGTCGCCGGCGTGGGCACCGGCGGCACGCTGACCGGCACGGCGCACTATCTGAAGCGCGTCTGCCCGGACGTGCGCATCATCGCTGTGGAGCCCGCCTCCTCGCCCCTGCTTTCAAAGGGCACGTTCGGCCCGCACGGCCTGCAGGGCATCGGCGCGAACTTCGTTCCGTCGATTCTGGATCGCGCGCTGATCGACGAGATCCTTCCCGTGACCGACGAGGACGCCTTCGCCGCCGCGAAGCTCCTCGCGCGCAGCGAGGGTCTCCTGTGCGGCATCACCTCCGGCGCGGCGCTGTTCGCCGCCGCCGAGTACCTCAAGCGCGCGGGCGAAGCCGCCGGGAACGTCGTGTGCGTCCTTCCCGACTCCGGCTCGCGCTACCTCTCCACCGGAATTTACGACTGACAGGAACGCGGCGCGCGGCATCAGGCGTGCGTGCTGGCTCTTCGTCAGCATTTACGACTAATATAATGGGAGCGATACACCCTTTGGAACATTTTGATTTTGATCTTTCGCAGGAAACCCGCCGCGCCATCGAGGACATGGGCTACGACGCCCCGACCCCGATTCAGGCGCTCGCCATCGCGCCGCTGCTCGAGGGCAAAGACGTGATCGGTCAGGCGCAGACCGGAACCGGCAAAACCGCCGCGTTCGGCATACCGATCGTCGAGAAAATCGACGCGGCCGACCGCGCGACGCAGGCGCTGGTGGTCTGCCCCACGCGCGAACTCGCCGTGCAGACGGCGGGCGAGCTGATCAAGCTCGCCAAATACCGTCCCGGCCTGAACGTGCTGGCCGTATACGGCGGGCAGCCGATCGAGCGCCAGCTTCGCCCGCTGAAAATGGGCGTTCAGATCGTCGTGGGCACGCCCGGCCGCGTGATGGATCACCTGAACCGCGGCACGCTGTCGCTGGACGGCGTGAAAATCGCCGTGCTGGACGAGGCCGACGAAATGCTGGACATGGGCTTCCGCGAGGACATTGAAAGCATACTTTCCAAAACGCCGGAGACGCGCCAGACCGCGCTGTTCTCCGCCACGATGCCGCTCCCGATTCTGAACCTGTCTCAGAAATATCTGAAGGAGCCGGAGATTCTGCGCGTCGAAAACAAACAGATGACCGTCGAGGCCATCCGGCAGACCTACATTCCCATCCGCTCGTTCCACAAGGTGGAGCTTTTGAGCCGCCTTCTGGTGCGCGACGGCGTCACGCGCGCGCTGGTGTTCATGAACACGAAGCTGGGCGTGGAGGAGGTCGTGACCAAGCTGCAGGCACGCGGCTTTGCCGCCGCGGGGCTGCACGGCGACATGCGCCAGATCGAGCGCGACGCGATCATGGAGCGCTTCAAAAATGGCATGGTGGGCATTCTGGTGGCCACCGACGTCGCCGCGCGCGGGCTGGACATCGACAACGTCGAAGCCGTGTTCAACTACGACCTGCCGCTGGACGTGGAATACTACGTGCACCGCATCGGCCGCACGGGCCGCGCCGGCCGCGAGGGACGCGCGTATACGTTCGTCGTGGGCCGCGAAACCTCGCGCATGTGGGACTACCGCCGGGTGACGAAGGCCGCCATCCTGTGCGAGCAGCCGCCGTCGGGCGAGGACATCAAAAAGGCCGAGGACGCGCGCCTGATCGAAAAGGCCACCGCGCTGGCCGCCGGCGAGCCGGATGCCGACGCGCTGGAGACCGCGCGCAGGCTGCTTGAGAACGTAGCGCCGGAAAACGCCGTCGCGGCGCTTCTCACGCTGCTCGAAGCCTCCGAGGGTGAAAAATTCGAGCCGCAGCTGGATATTCGCGTGCCCGAGCCGCCCAAGCCCGCCCCGCGCCCCGTTCAGGCGCCCGCCGGACGCTATGGCCGCCCCGCCGACGGCCGTTCGTTCGCACGCCGCGGCGACGGCTCCGTGAACCGCGATGGCAGACCCGCCTTCCGCGGAAACGGCCGCCGCGCCTTCAACCGCGACGGCGAGCCCACCCGCGAAGACGGTAAACCCGCGTTCCGCAGTGCTGCCCACGGCGAAGGCCGCCGTCCCATGAACCGAGACAACAACGCGCCGTTCGCCGACCGCGCCCCGCGCGAGGGCGGCAAGCCCGCGTTCCGCGGCAACGCGCACGGCGAAGGCCGCCGTCCCATGAACCGTGAGAACAACGCGCCCTTCGCCGACCGCGCCCCGCGCGAGGACGGCAAGCCCGCGTTCCGCGGCAGCGCCCATGGCGAGGGGAAGCCCGCGTTCCGCCGCGATTCCGAGAACCGGCCGCCGCGCAAACCCAAGGGCTCCGTTCGCAGCGCGCAGCCGTCCGGCTCGCAGGAATTTGCCGCCAACCCTCCCTACCGGCCGTGGGAAAACACCCGCAAAAAGCCCCCGCGCAAGCCGCGGAATTCGTAAGCCCGACGCAGACGGCAACCTTCACGGAAACCGCCGCGTTTCAACCGTGAAAGCGAACCGCCCGCCGACCGCGCTCCACAACGCCGCCCACGGCGAAAGCCGCTGTTCCATGAACCGCGAGAATAACGCGCTGTTCGCCGACTGCTCCCCGCGCGAGGACGGCAAGCCCGCGTTCCGCGGCAACGCCCACGGCGAAGGCCGCCGTCCCATGAACCCCGACAATAACGCGCTGTTCGCCGACCGCGCACCGCGTGAGGACGGCAAGCCTGCGTTCCATCGCGACACGCACGGCGCAAGCCGCGGAATTTGCAAGTCGAATCTGAAAAACGGCTTCCCAACCAGAAGCTCTGAGAGCCCCGGTGGGAAGCCGTTTTTACATCAAAGATTCGCGCCCGCGCGTCCTGCGAAAGGATGCGGTCATCCTTCACGCGGAAAGCGGTTCCTCCCTCGTCTCGCGCGAGCGGTGGAAGAATCTCGACCGCTACGCGTCCCATGGGAGGATGCGGTCGCTTTCCACGCGGAAAGTGGTTTTCTCATCTCGCGCGAGCGGCGGAAGAATTTCGACCGCTACGCGTCCCACGGGAGAATTCGGTCGCCCTTCACGCGGAAGGCGGCTTTCGCGATTTCCGCGAGCGGGTCGTCGACGTGGGAGTCGGAATAGAATTCGTCGATTGTCACGTCTCCGTACGTTTCGCGCAGGCGGCGCACCTTTTCCTTCCCGTGGCAGTTTTCGCCGGAATACAGGCCGGTGTGCACGTCCACGGGCGAGGCGATCAGGCGCGTCACGCCCAGCTCGGTCAGGATGGGGCGCAGCAGGAATTCCGGCGACGCGGAGAGAATCATATCGTCGGGTTTGCGCTTGTGAAGGTAAAACGGCTTTATCCGGCCGCGGTTTTTCTCCCAGAACGCCGCGACCATTCCCTCCGGATCATCCAGATCGCGAAGGAAGCCGAACATGCTCTGCTTGAAGCGCGTTTTGTCCCTCGGCAGCACGAACGCCGCCTCGAACGCCAGTCTCGGCAGCCGCTTCAGCATCCGCGGCGTTCGGGCAAGGCAGAACCGATAGAAGCGCGCGGTGGAATCCCCGCGGAAAATGGTTTTGTCGAAATCGTACGCGTTCATAAAATCCCCCTTTTCCCTGAGTATTCGCCGCGGCGGATGAAAAATCCTGCCTGCGTGACAAAGGAGGTACCCGCGTGTTTCTGTCCAATCTGTTAAACGATCCCCGCGCGGCGCTGATCGGTCTTCTGCTCAGCCTGCCCGGCATCCTGCTGGCGCTGTGCGCGCACGAATCCGCGCACGCCTACATCGCCGACCGCTGCGGCGACCCCACGGCGCGGCTCATGGGCCGCATCAGCCTGAACCCGCTGCGCCACATCGACCCTATCGGCTTCGCCTGCATGTTTCTGGTCGGCTTCGGCTGGGCCAAGCCGGTTCCGGTCAACCCGAACAACCTGCGAAACGGCCGGCGCGATGATCTGAAGGTTTCGCTGGCGGGCATCGTCACGAACCTGATTCTGTGCCTGCTCAGCTTTCTCCTGATGATGGTCATCGTGCAGATCGCCATTCACAAAACGCCGTCCTACACGGGCACGCTCGCCTACTACCGCGCGGCCGATGTGGACGTGGCGTTCGTCACCGTCGGCGGCGAGCGCTATCTGGCTTCCTCGCTGACGCTGGACATGAAGGAGCTGTTCAATGCCGCCAGCGGTCTGTGGTCATACTACGACGCAAGCGGCGCCACCTTCAACATTCTGGACAACTTCATCAATCCGGTTCTGGGCGCGGTGCCCGGGTATCTGTATCAGATTTTCTTCCGCTCCGCGTGCATCAACGTAGCGCTGGCGGTGTTCAACCTCATTCCCCTGCCCCCGCTGGACGGCTACCACGTGCTGAACGACCTGATGCTGAAGCGCCCGCTGTTCGCGACCGAGAAGGCCGTGCGCATCGGCGGCGGCATTATGATGGCGCTGATTCTGATCGGCAACTACAACGCCGACTGGGACATTATCTCCATCGCCATCAACTTCGTGGAGCAGCACGTGTTCATCGGCCTTTCGAGCCTTGCCCGGCTGTTCTCCGCGGCCGTGCATCTGATATAGCCTATGGCCTACGTCGTTGAGCTGAAGCAATACGAATACACAGGCCCGCTCGACCTGCTGCTGGACATGATTTCACACGCGAAGATCAACATTCGCGAAATCTTCGTGAGCGAGATCACCGAGCAATACCTTGAGGCCATGAAGCAGATTGGCGACCTGGACATGGACAGCGCCAGCGAGTTCCTGCAAATGGCGGCCACGCTGGTGGAGATCAAGTCCCGCGCGCTTCTGCCCAAGCCGCCGGAGCCGGAGGATCCCGAGGAGGAGTCCCCGGAGGAAGCCCTGATCCGGCAGCTGGAAGAATACAAGAAATTCAAGGAAATCTCCCGCGAGATGAAGCAGCTGGAGGACGAGGCGCGCGAGTACATCACCAAGCTGCCCGAGGAATACCCGCTGCCGCCCCCGACGATCGAGCTGACCGGCCTGACGCTGACCGGCCTTGCCAAGGCGTTTGCGCGCGTGCTGAAGCGGCTGGAGGAGCAGGCCGAAAGCGAGCAGTTCGAAAACTTCTCCCGCCGCGAGGTGCGCCGGGATGTCTTCACCGTCGGTCAGTGCATGGCGCGCATCAAAAAGCGCGTGAAGAGCGGCCCCGTCTCCTTCTTTTCCCTGTTCGAGGACGCGCCCGCGAAGGAGGAGGTCATCACCGTTTTCTTAGCCCTGCTCGAGCTTCTCAAGCTCAGTCAGGTAAAGGCGACCCAGAAGGACGAATACGAGGACATTCTCATCGAAAAAGCCGATACGGACGGCGGCAGCTTCACGTAAGCCGCCGCCTTTTCGGCGCACGAAAGGAAGGAAAGCGTTTGAACGTCGATTTTTCCGCCATCCAAACCTCCCAGCTTCTCTCATCCACAGAAACGATCGGCTTTCGCGACCCCGCCGCCATTTTTTACGGCGGACGGTGCTATCTATACTATACGCACGTCGAGCTGGACGCCGACGGCTGGACGTATATGCGCGTGGGGCTGAGCATCAGCGACGATCTGGTTCACTGGGAGCCGCCCCGGCTGCTCACGCCTCGGGATCGACGGCTGAATTATTCCAGCCCCGGGTGCGTTCTGCAAATCGGTAACGAGTTTGTCATGTGCCTTCAAACCTATCCGACCTGGGGAAATCCCGCCGGGAACCATTTTGGCAACGCGTCCAGCCGAATCTATCTTACCCGAAGCCGCGACCTTCTGAGCTGGAGCCAGCCAGAGCTGATGCGCGTTCACGGCGACGACGTTTCCGAGGCTGAAATGGGACGAATGATCGATCCGTACATTGCGGAGGACGTCCGCCGGAAGGGACATTATTGGGTTTTCTATAAACAGCATCCCAAAGGAGTACCTCACGAAAGGACGCCGCAGGGCTATCCGGTGGAATACATGTCCTTCTCTTCAACCGATGACCTCCAGCATTTCCGCTATGAGGGCTACACACGGTGCGGCGAAAACGTGTGCGTGCTTCCAGTGCAGGATGGCTACCGAATCTATCACTCGCCTCAAAACGGCATTGGCTGCCTGAAAACCCACGATTTTCTGACCTTTGAGGAGGAGCCTCCGCTGACCCTCGGTCAATCTGCGTGGCCGTGGGCGTCCGCGCGCCTGACCGCCGGATTCGTTCTCGACGGCACGATGGAGCCCGGCGTTCACCGTTACCTCCTGTTCTTCCACGGTGACACGCCTCATTCATTCCCGTTCAGCGCAAGCCTCGGCATGGCATGGAGCCGCGACCTGAACCATTGGGAATACCGCTGACACGTGGGCTGAGCGCTGCCAACCAGGTCTGCCGCGGCATGGGCAAACGCCTTTGCAAGCCGCGCAGAAGGGATTGCGCGCTGCCTGTCCGCGATTGAGCCCATGGGACGAACAAGGGCCGCCGCAGCATTTCGCTTCCGCCTTTTGAATAGGCGATTTCGGGAAGGCGCATGTCCATTGCTTCATTAAAAAGCGTTCTGCGCGCCCATGAAGCTTGGAATGGAATCCTCTCATCTCCTCCGCCTCCGTAAATACCAACCGTGCAGCCCGCCCGCGCAAACTGCACCGGGTCGGACAGCAGCGCGTGCGTCCCAACGACCACATCGAT
>OLOV01000943.1_pt1 | contig 24474 bp, 21 predicted proteins | sample 1672931 | NCBI WGS metagenome assembly OLOV01 (sample SAMEA3136738, study PRJEB25190) | human gut metagenome | biome: human gut; feature: human-associated habitat; material: faeces | place: Austria | collected 2013 | reverse complement strand
TCATGTTAATGGTCACGCCGCAGAAATACATCAGCACCACCGCGAAAATAACGCTCACGGGGATGGACACCAGCGTAATGACCGTGGGCCGCAGATCCCGCAGGAACAGATACAGAATGAGTATGGCGAACAGCGCCCCCCAGCCGAGGCTGGAGAAGATGGAGCTGATGATGATGCGGATGTAGTCCCCCTGATCCATGAGGGGGGTGAAATGCAGTCCGTCGTACTCCCCCGTCAGCTCCTCGAACCGCTGGGAGATGTTTTTCGACACCTCCGCCGTGGCATAGGTGGACTGCTTGTTGAAGGTGACGGTGACGCCGTTTTCGCCGTTGAGCTTGGCGTAGATGCTGCCCTCGTTGTCCGTGACGAACACCTCCGCCACGTCCTCCAGCCGGATCGGCTCCACGCCCTCCATGCCCAGGTCGAACAGGATCAGCTCCTGCAGTTCCTCCCGTGTGGAGATGCTGTCGCCCACGGACACCATGTACTGCACGCCGTCCTGATCCGCGATATACCCCGCCGGCATGGAGAAGTTCTGCGCCGTCAGCAGGGCGCTCACGGTGCTCAGCTGCAGCACATCCTGCAGATTCGTCTGCTCCAGCGCCGAGGCGCGGCTCTCCTCAATGGCAGCCAGACCCGACTCCAGCTGGGTCAGGGCGCTGTCTATCTGAATATTGCCGGCTATGATCTGCTGCACGCCGTCGGCCACGGTCATGGCGCCGGAGGTGATCTGCTCCACCATGCCCGCCAGCACGGCGTTGTCCTCCTTGAATTTCCGGATCTTCTCCCGCAAAAGCCGCAGCTGCTCCTGCACCCGCTCGATCTCGCCCAGCAGATGCTCCCAGTCCTTGCCCATGGCGGCCAGGCGCAGGTCGACCTCCGCCAGCTCCGCCTCCATCTGCACATAGCCGCTCTCGGCCTTGACGGCGGCGATCTGCTCCTCCTTCTGCTCCGGCGTCAGGAGGGGATTATTTTCAATGGCGGCTATGCGGGCGTCATACCCCGCCTTTTTCGCCTCCAGCTCCGTTTTTCGCTGCAAGAGGGTCTGCAGCTCCGCCAGCCGCTCGCTGAGCCGGGCTTCCTGCTCATCCATGTCCCGCAGGCTGCCGCGCACCGCCTCCAGCGCCTTGGTGGCCGCCTGTGCAACGGCGTTCTCCTCCGCCGAACGGATGGCCGCCTTGGCGTCCTGCAGCTGTTTTTTTGTCTGCTGCAGCTGCCCCGCCGCCGCGTCCAGCTGCCCGTTCACCGCCTGCGCCAGCCGCGCGGAGAGCGCGTCCATTTTCTCCTGGCTCAGTATCACGTTCATCTGCCGCTGCACCAGCCCGCTTACGGACACGCTGGCCACGCCCGTGATGCCCTCCATCTTGCTCGTCAGCGTTTTTTCCACGAATTCGGAAAGCTCCGCCACATCCATCTTGTCGCTGGACACGGCGGCCACGGCCACCGGCAGCATGGTGGGGTTTATTTTCAGCACATAGGGCGTGCCCACGGTGTCGTCCCAGCCGCCCTGCAGGGTGGCGATCTTCTGCTGGATGTCCACGCCCGTGGAATCCATGTTCACCCCCTGCTCAAACTCCAGCACCACCATGGACACGCTGTTCTGACTGGTGGAGCTGATGTGCTTGATCTCGTTGAGGGTGGCCATGGCCTGCTCCATGGGCTTTGTGATGTCGCTCTCCACAGCCTCGGGGCTGGCGCCCGGGTCGGTGGTCACGATGACCACATAGGGAAAGTCCATGTTGGGCAGCAGATCCGGCGTCATCTTCGTGTACGCCACCACGCCCAGCACCAGTATGGCCAGCACCGCCACGAACACCGTCAGCGGCTTCTTCACGCTGAATTTTGCCATCAACTTCCCTTCCTTCCGAGCCGGTCAAACCCCCATTTTATAAGTAGAAAAAGTCTACCATGGCGCAATATTTTTTTCAAGCGACTGCGGAAATTGTTAACGAAATCGTTACAAAACCGGCCAAAAAGTTTCTCCCTCGCGCACACTCTGCCGAAAAAAACGTCCCCCGCCTCTCCTTTCCGCCGCCCTCTGCAAGCGGCAGGCGCTGCCGGCGTCATCCAAAAATGAATCAAGCCGCTGTCAAAGCAGCGGCTCAATTCAGGAAAATGGAGGGTAAATTGCTAAATACTGTGGTGCCTTACTTGGCGGCGTCGGCCAGCTTGGCCTCCTCCTCGGCGTCGATGGTGGCCATGTGGTCCAGCATCCGCACCACCTGACAGCTGTAGCCCCACTCGTTGTCGTACCACGCGATGAGCTTCACGAAGTCGTGATCCAGCATAAGGCCGGCGTTCTCGTCAAAGATGCAGGGGCAGGGGTTGCCGATGAGGTCGGTGGACACCAGCTGATCCTTGGTGTAGCCGATGATGCCCTTCATGTTGGTCTCGCTGGCGTGGCGGATCTCGTAGCAGATCTCGGCGTAGCTGGTGGGACGGGAGAGCTTGGCGGTGAGATCCACCACGGACACGTCTGCGGTGGGCACTCGGAAGGACATACCCGTCATCTTGCCCTTCAGAGAGGGAATGACCCGCCCCACGGCCTTGGCGGCGCCGGTGGAGGAGGGGATGATGTTGTTGAGGATGGAGCGGCCGGTGCGCCAGTCGCTGCCGCCGCGGGAGTCCACGGCCTTCTGCTTGGCGGTGGAGGCGTGGATGGTGGACATGAGGCTCTGCTCGATGCCGAAGACCTCGTGGATGACGTAGGCCAGAGGCGCCAGGCAGTTGGTGGTGCAGCTGGCGTTGGACACCACCTTCATGTCGGGGCGATAGAGCTTGCTGTTGATGCCGTAGACAAAGGTGGGGGTCACCTCGTCCTTGGCAGGCGCGGTGAGCAGCACCCGCTTGGCGCCGCCCTTGAAGTGGCGGGAGGCCTTCTCCGTGGTGTTGTTGGCGCCGGTGCACTCCAGAATGTACTCCGCCCCGCACTGGGACCAAGGGATCATGGCGGCGTCATTCTCGCTGAACACGCGGATCTTGTGGCCGTTCACCACCAGATTGCCGTCCAGATTCTCCACTGTGCCCTCAAAGTTGCGGAACACGGAGTCATACTTCAGCAGATACACCATGTAGTCCACGTCCGCTTTACGCAGGTTGATGCCGCACACGTCGAACTTGTCCGGATTCTGCGCCAGAATGCGCAGCAGCACGCGGCCGATGCGGCCGAAACCGTTAATGCCAATCTTGATCGCCATACACACCTAAAACCTTTCTTTGTCCTCGTTCCTCCGCCCCCGCAGGGGCATTTTTCTTCTGCTACCATTATATCATGGCCACAGCATTTGTCTTGTGCAATTTTCAAAAATCATTGACGAAAAAAATCCATCCACGCCCTTCCTTTTATTGGAAATATACAAAAAAATTCAAAATCATACCCAAACATTCCATACATTCAAAATGGGTAAATCCAATTCCCCCCCCGCCGCCGATCGACATAGCACTCCCCAAAAATCTGTCATTGCGCACCAGCCCGCAGGCTGGTGCGGCAATCCGTGATACCCTTTGCGCCGCATCTCTTGTCACACGGGGAATACGGATTCCCACGTCGCTGCGCTCCTCGGAATGACACTTTTATAAAAATCATCCTGTCATGCGTAGGGGCGGGGTTCTACCCCGCCCGATTCGCCGCACCCCCTGATATCTCCTGTAGGGCGGCACCCATGTGTGCCGCCCTATACGCACCACGCCCCCACGTCCTGTCATTGCGAGCCAGTGACCGACGTCACCGGTGCGGCGATCCGTCCTCCCCCGTCGCCGACCGCTTCCCGTTTCTCGTTTTCAACTTCCTTTCCCCACAAGAAAAAGGAGCGGCCGCAGCCGCTCCTCAAAAGCTATGAAATTTTTTTACAGATGGGACACGAACGTGCTGTTCACCGCCACGGTGCGGCTGATCTCCGAGGACTTAATGCTGGCAAAAATGGTGCGCATGATGGTCAGCGCCTTCTTGCCGCTGACCTCCGGCTCGCGGTCGTGCTCCAGGGCGTCCACGAACTCGTCGATGACGCCGGAGCGGGTGGTAGGCTCGAAGCTGTAGGCGGTGGAGGTGTTGCTCATGTCCCGCACCACGATGGGGGCGCCGGGATCGCTGTAAATGAGCATGATGCCCTTGGTGCCGTAGATGCAGGTGGAGTTGCACTCCTTGCCGTACACCGTCCAGCTGGCGGCCATGGTGCCCACGGCGCCGCCGTTCATGCGCAGGATGCACAGGGCGTTGTCGTCCACGCCGATGAGGTGGCCGTTGTCGTCCCGCTTGTTCAGGGTCATGACCTTGGCCGTGGTCTCAATGACGGTCTGGCCGGTGAGATACTGCAAAAGATCCAGCTTGTGGATGCCCAGATCGCTGAGGGCGCCCATGGCGGCCTTGTCCTTGTCGAAGAACCAAGCGTCGCGATCCGGCGACCAGCCCTCGGGGCCGGCGTTGCCGATGGTGGTGCGGAAGGTGATGATATCGCCGATGACGCCCTCCCGCAGCAGCTCCTTGGCGCGGCGGTGCACGGGGTCAAAGCGCATGTTGTGCCCCACCATGAGGTGCTTGCCGTTGAACTCGGCGGCCGCCACCATGGACTCGCACTCCGCCAGCGTCACGGCCATGGGCTTTTCCACCAGAACGTGCTTGCCGGAGTAAAGGGCGGCGTTGGTGATCTCGGCGTGATTGCGGTTCTCCACGCACACGGACACTGCGTCGATCTCGGGGTCGTTGAGCATCTCATAGTAGCTCCCGTACACCTTGCCGCCGTATTTTTCCGCCATCTGGACGGCTCTGTCCCTGTTCTTGTCGTAGTATCCCACCAGCCTGGCGTTGGGGTTGGTGGCATATTCCGGCAGGTGCCGCACCTGAGCGATCTTGCCGCAGCCGATGATGCCGATGTTGACCATAATAGCGCCTCCTTGTGATCCTCTTGAACTATCTTCAACATAGTATTTTCGTACTGTAGATTATAGCAAAAAAATCCGCCTTGGAAAACCCCCTTTTTTATATTTTTTCCACTTTTTCCCGCCGCCCATCCTTTTCGCGGCTTTAGCAAAAAACCTCTTGCTATTTCTCCGGCACAAGGGTAGAATGAAATGTATCGAGTTCAGGAGGACAATGCCTATGGTTTCCATCGTCGAAGTCACCACCCGCCGCCAGCTGCGCCGGTTCGTGGACTTCCCGAATCAATTATACAAAGACGTGCCCCAGTTCGTCCCCGCCACCTACGGCGACGATCTGGAGGACTGGGACAAAAGCAAGAATCCCGCCTTTTCCTACTGCGAGGCGCGCTGCTGGCTGGCCATGCGGGGGGAGGAGATCGTGGGGCGCATCGGCGCCATTCTCAGCCGCAAGTCCAACGAGAAGTGGGGCACCAACCGTCTGCGCTTCACACAGGTGGACTTCATTGACGATCCGGAGGTGTCCGCTGCCCTGTTTGAGACCGTGGAAAACTGGGCGCGGGAGCTGGGCTGCACCGCCGTCCACGGCCCTCTGGGCTTCACGGACATGGATCGGGAGGGCATGCTGGTGGAGGGTTTTGACCGCCGCAGCTGCTTCTTTACATATTATAATCACCCCTACTATATGCAGCACATGGCCGCCCTTGGCTATGTGAAAGACGTGGACTGGGTCGAAAATCTCATCACCGCCCCCACCGACGAAAAGACCTTCGCCCGCTGGAAAAAGCTCTCGGAGTACGTCATGCGCCGCCAGAAGCTGCACGTCCACAAGGTGCGCACCCGTCTGGGCTATTTCCCCCTGCTCAAGCCCTTTTTCCAGCTGGTCAACGAGGCCTATGCCCCCCTGTACGGCACGGTGGAGCTGACACCCGCGCAGATCCGGAAATACAGCATGAAGTTCGCCCCCCTCATCAACCCCGATCTGGCCTGCTTCGTGCTGAACGAGGAAAACCAGCTGGTGGCCTTCGGTGTCAGCGCCCCCAGCATCGCCGAAGCCCTGAAAAAGAGCCGCGGCCGCCTGTTCCCCACGGGCTGGATCCATGTGCTCCACGCCTTCCGCAAGAACGATACCATCGACCTGCTGCTCATCGCCGTGCGCCCCGACCTGCAGGGCAAGGGCCTCAACGCCATCATTTTGAGCGAGGTCATGCAGGGCTGCCGCAAAATGGGCATCCGCCACGCCGAAACCGGCCCCATGCTGGAGGAAAACGAAAAAGTGCAGACCCAGTGGCAGAATTTCCCCCTGGAGCAGCACAAGCGCCGCCGCTGCTGGGTGAAGGAGCTGGACGCCGTGCCTGCCGCCGCAGCCCCGCAGGAAGACGCCTGCCGATAATTGCATCAAGCCCCCTCGGGAGCCGCTTTTGCGGTTCCCGATTTTTGTTTTTTGTTATTTATAATGTGCGCTGCCAACAATTGCCTCACGTCCGAAAAATGTCATTGCGAGCCAGTCCGCAGACTGGCGTGGCAATCCGTATTCCTCTCCGCGCCGCCCCCCCTCTTGTCATACATCCCGTAGGGGTCGGCGTCCCCGACGACCCGCCCGCCCCCGCGCCTCCCCACAACTTTCCACTTTCCGTTTTCAACTTTCCACTTTCACCTTCCCGCCACCCTCACCCTCCGGCCGGCCGCCGCATAGTATGACCGCAGAGAGTCATTTTCTCTCAGCAAAGGAGGCAGATCGAATGATTCATATTTGCGGTGCGTCCTTTGTCTATCAGGCGCCCGACGGCGAAGTGGAGGCTCTGCGGCGGGTAGACATGGACGTCGCCTCGGGCGAATTCTGCAGCGTGGTGGGGCCTTCCGGCTGCGGCAAATCCACCCTGCTTTCCGTCATATCCGGACTGGAGCGGCTCACCGCCGGCACGGTGGAGGTGGACGGTGCCCCCGTGTGCGGCCCCTCCGAAAAAATCGGCTTCATGCCCCAGCGCGACCAGCTCTTCCCCTGGCGCACCATTCGGGACAACGTGACCCTGGGTCTGTCCGTGGCCGGAAGGCGCACACCGGAGGCGCTGGCCTACGCCGATGCTCTGCTGCAGCGCTACGGCCTGTGGGAATTTGCCCAAAAGCGCCCCGACCAGCTCTCCGGCGGCATGCGCCAGCGCTGCGCCCTCATCCGCACCATGGCCACGAATCCGAAAATTCTGCTGCTGGATGAGCCGTTTTCGGCGCTGGACTTTCAGACGCGCCTTTCCGTGTCCTCGGACATCAGCCGCATCATCCGTCAGGAGGGCAAGACCGCCCTTCTGGTGACCCACGACATCTCCGAGGCCATCAGCCTCTCCGACCGCATTTTTGTTCTCAGCGCCCGTCCCGCCGTGGTGAAAAGCGTCCACACCCTCACCGCCCTGCAAGGTCTTTCGCCTCTGGAGCGGCGGGACACCGAGGCGTTCCACACCTATTTTCAGGCCATTTGGAAGGAGCTGGATCATCATGAATAGCCTCTCTCCCGCCCGAAAAGCCTACCTCCTGTCGGTGCGGCGGCAGAAACGTCAGGTGCGCCTGTGGCAGATCGCCCTGCTGGCGGGTCTGCTGCTCCTGTGGGAGCTGAGCTGCCGTCTGGGTCTATCCGACGGTTTTCTCATCAGCAGCCCCAGCCGCATGGCGGCCACCTTCCTGAGCCTGTGCCGCAGCGGCGACCTGTGGCGGCACATCGGCGTGTCCTGCGGGGAAACCGTGGTGGGCTTCCTCTCCGGCACGGCGCTGGGCACGGCGGTGGCCATCTGCATGTGGTGGTCGGGAAAGCTGGCCAAAATTCTCGACCCCTATCTGGTGGTGCTCAACGCCCTGCCCAAAACCGCCCTCGGCCCCATTTTCATCGTCTGGATGGGCGCGGGTGCGGGGGCCATCATCGTCATGACGCTGGCCATTTCGCTCATCGTCACCATTCTGAATATGTATCAGGGCTTCCTCTCCACGGATGAGGAGAAGATCCGTCTTATGCGCTCGCTGGGCGCCAGCCGCTGGCAGATCCTGTGGCTGCTGGTGTTTCCGGCCAACGCCCCCACCCTGTTTTCCACCCTGAAGGTGAATGTGGGGCTTTCGTGGGTAGGCGTCATCATGGGCGAGTTCCTTGTTTCCCAGGCCGGTCTGGGCTATCTCATCGTCTACGGCTCCCAGGTGTTCAACATGGATCTGGTGATGACCAGCGTGGTGATCCTGGCGGCGGCAGCGGTGGTGATGTATCAGCTGGTGCTGTGGGTGGAAAAAATATTAAATCGTTTTTGGGGGAAAGGATCATGAAAAAACTGCTGACATTCCTGCTGGCTGTACTGATGATTGTGCCGGCGCTGTGCGCCTGCGGCCAAAAAAGCACCTCTGTGGTGCGGCTCAATGAAGTCACCCACTCCGTGTTCTATGCGCCCCAGTATGTGGCCATGAGTCAGGGCTTCTTCGCGGAGGAGGGTCTGGAGGTGGAGCTGACCAACGGCGGCGGCGCCGACAAGGTCATGACCGCCGTTGTCTCCGGCCAGTCGGACATCGGTCTGGCCGGCCCCGAGGCCAGCATCTATGTGTATAATCAAGGCAAGGCCGACCACACCCAGATCATCGCCCAGCTCACCAAGCGGGACGGCTCCTTCCTCGTCGGCCGCGCGGAGGACGCCGCGTTCTCCTGGGAGGATCTGCGGGGCAAGACCGTCATCGGCGGGCGCAAGGGCGGCGTGCCGGAGATGACACTGGAGTATGTCCTGCGGCTCCACAGCCTCACCCCCGGCGAGGACGTCACCGTGGACACCTCCGTGCAGTTCAACATGATGGCCGGCGCCTTTACCGGCGGCCAAGGGGACTATGTGACCCTCTTTGAGCCGACGGCCACCCAGATCGAACGCGCCGACAAGGGGTACATCCTCGCCTCCATCGGTCAGGAGAGCGGCGAGATCCCCTACACCGCCTATTTTGCCAACAAGAGCTGGCTGCAGGAAAACGCCGACACCGCCCAGCGCTTTGTCAATGCCATCGCCAAAGCCCAGCAGTGGGTCATGGAGCACACTGACCGGCAGGTGGCGGAGGCCATCATCGACCAGTTCCCCGACACCTCGCTGGATGAGCTGGAGGCCGTCACCGCCCGCCACCGGCAGATCGACGCCTGGAACCGCACCCCCGTCATGGAGCGCCATGCGCTGGAGCGTCTGGAGACCGTCATGGAGCAGGCCGGCGAGCTGGCTCACAGCGACTGGGTGCCCTTTGACGAACTGGTGAACAACACCTTCGCCCAGAACGCCGTCCGCTGAAATCTTACCCCCTGCGCCCAGCCGTACCGGTGCCTGCCGGTGCGGCTGGTTTTTCCACTTTTCTTCCAAATTCAGTTTTTTCTTCCCTTTGCCTGTGGACATGCCCCGTGTTTTGTGTTATTCTTATTATGAATAAGTATGGAGCATGTGAACAGAAAGGACTGAATCGACCTTGCGCTTATCATCTGCAAAACCGAATATTGCCAAGCGTCTTCTCTCGGCGCTGCTGCTGGCGCTGATGCTGGTGAGTCTGGTCACGCCCGTTCTGGCCGGCACCGGCACGGAGGCCTACGTCAATCTGGACGATGTGAACGTCCGCACCGGCGCCGGTACGCAGCATGCCACGGTGAAGTTCAGCGGCAGCGGCATCATGCTCAACAAGGGGCACTATGTCCGCATCATCGCCACCCAGAAGGACACCGCCGGCTGGGACTGGTACCAGATCGTCTTCACCTATCGGGGCTACACCAAGGTGGGCTTCATGCGCAGTGATTTTGTGAGCGTGCTGGGGGACGACGCCGAGTATGCGGCCTATCTGGACGAGCAGGGCTTCCCCAAGAGCTATCAGCCCTATCTCCGCGCCCTCCACGCCGCCAGCGGCGGCAAGTGGAACTTCGTGGCGAACCAGACGGGGCTGGACTGGGGACGCGCACTGGAAAATGAATCCACCCTCGGCCGCGCCCTCATCGACGGCAGCAACACAGCCCTCCGCTCCACCGCTCCCGGCGCCTATGACAGCTCCACCGGTGTGTGGCGGCAGTATGAATCAGGCTGGTACGCCGCTAACGAGAAGACCGTGGCCTACTATCTCGACCCCCGCTCCTATCTGACGGACGGCTCCTGCATCACCTTCCAGCTCCTCTCCGGCGGCACCGCCGACGCCACCCACGAGCAGGTGAAGCAGGTGCTGCGGGACTGCGTCTGGGCTACGGATGAGATCATCGACGAATTCGTGCGCGCCGGCTCCAAGGAGGAGCTGGCCAAGGAGCGCCAGCGGGAGATCGACAAGCTGACCGAAGAAATAAACGCTCTTCCCGACGGCACGGAAAAGAACCGGAAGATCGCCTCCCGACGGGAGTTGGAGGGTCTGAAGGATATAGGCGTCAGCGCCATCTTCCTGGCCGTGAAGGCTCGGGGCGAGATCGGCACCAAGGCCACCGCCAACGCCACCGGCTACACTCTGAACGCTGAGGACGGCGGCGGCACCTATTTCAACTTTTTCAACATCGGCGCCTACGGCAGCCCCAATCCCAACTACAACGGCATCAAGTATGCCCGCGACAAGGGCTGGGACACCAGCTACAAGGCGCTTCTGGGCGGTGCATTTTTCCTCTCCAAAAATTACATAGCCAAGGGGCAGGACACCCAGTACCTCCAGCGCTTCAACCTCACATCCACCAGCACCTTCTCCCATCAGTACGCCACGGACATCGCCTATGCCTATAAGGGCGGCCGCAGCACCTACAATTCCTATGTGAAAAACGGCCTGCTGGACGTGCCCCTGACCCTGTCCGTGCCCATTCTGGAGAATATGCCCACCGTCACCAAGCTCCCCACGGCGGTATATGAGGACGAGTACGAGCCGGATCCCGATCCCACGCCGGAGCCCACGCCCGACCCCGAGCCGGAGCCGGATCCCGAGCCGCCCAAGTCCTATGACTATGTGTCGGAGCTGGATCTGCGCCTCACGGACGGCTACCTCTCCGGCTTCACCCTGGGGACGCCGGTAAAGTCCCTCGTGTCCCAGATCAAGGCCGTGAATAAGGACGCCGCCGTCACCGTGACGGACAGCAAGGGTGCCGCCGCAGCCGACACCGCGCTTGTCGGCACCGGCCAGACCCTCACCATCCGCGACGCCTCCGGCACCATGACCTACACCTGTCTCGTGTACGGCGACGCCGATGGCGACGGCCGGATCGCCGCCACCGACCTGCTGGCGGTAAAGATGCACATTCTGAACATGAAAACGCTCACCGGTGCCTCCGCCAGAGCGCTGACCTTCTCCGGCGACGGCAAGATCGCCGCCACATCGCTCTTGGCCGTCAAGAAGCACATTCTTGGCATGGGCGCCATCACGCAGAAATAAAGCGAGGGTAACACATGAAATTTCTCAAAAAAACCGCTATCGGCCTGTTTACCGTCTGCGCCCTGCTTCTGGGTATGACGCAGACCTGTCTGGCCGCCGGCATCTCCGTGTCCGCCGGCCAGAGCACCGTCAGCGTGGGCAAGACCGTGGCCTTCACCATCACCGTTCCCTCCAACGCCGACGTGTGGCTCTACAACGTGGAGTACTCCTCCAATCTTACTCTGGAGTCCGGCAAGGTCACCATGGTGGAGGGCTACAGTTTTGACGCCGGCACGCGGGTCAACCAGCTGGTCTTCCGCGCCAAGAGTACCGGCACCGCCACCGTGCGCATCTCCAGCGGCTCCTACGCCATCAACGGCACCAATTATGACGCCGTAGGCAGCGCCTCCGTCACCGTTATAGCGGCCAACAAGCCCGACAGCGGCGAGCACAAGCCCTCCGGCGACACCCGCAGCGCCAACAACGCCCTCGCCTCCCTCACCGTCAGCGCCGGCGAGCTGACCCCCGCCTTTGACCCCTCCGTCACGGACTACACCCTCTCCCTGCCGCTGAACTCCGACAAGCTCACCCTCACCGCCGCCCCCTCCGACTCCAAGGCCAAGGTACAGGGCGACGGCGAGGTGGCGCTGCAGGGCGGCGTCAACACCCTCTCCGTCCTCGTCACCGCCGAAAACGGCGACGTGCGTACCTACACCATTACCGTTAAGGTCGCCCAGGCGCCTACGCTGTTTTTCGACTTTGCGGGTCAAAAGCTGGGCGTTGTGAAGGATGTGGAGGAAGTCACTCCTCCCGCCGGCTTCACCGCCGCCGAGCCGATCTCCCACGGCGGCGACCTGCTTCCCGTCTGGACGGACGCCTCCGGCGAGAAGACGCTGGTGTATCTGGTGGATGAAAGCGCCGTCACCGGCTTCTATCTCTACAGCGAAACCGGCGGCGTGCTCTCCCCCTATCTGCCCCTGGCCGACGGTGCGCTGCCCTATGTCTACACCGGCCTCCCCGCCGACGCCTCTGCCCCCGCCGGCCTCGCGGCCTGCACCGTGGACGCATTCGGCCGCGCCATAAACGGCTGGAAGTATAATGACCCCGCCCTGCAGGGCTTCTATGTCCTCTATCTCATGGACGCCGACGGGATCTACGGCTACTATACTTATGATTCCGCCAAGGACACCCTCCAGCGCTTCAATGGCGCCGTTTTTACCGATGACGGCGGCGAGTCCCTGCGGGTGCCCATGCTGTATGTGTACATCGCCGGCGGCGCGGCGGCGGTGCTGCTGATCCTGGTGATCGTGCTGGCCTGCGTCAGCGGCAGCCGCGGCAAAAAGCTGCGCCTGCTGCCCGATGTTTCCGAGGCAAAGCCCGCGGCGCCCGAAGCCCCCGCCGAGCCTGCATCTGACAACGCCCCCGCCGAGCAGTCCGAAGCCCCCGCCGAGGACGCCCCGTCGGAGCCGCAGCCCCCCGAGGAAACCGCCGAGGAGCCGGCTCCCGCGCAGGAAGCCGAGGCATCGCAGCCCGCGCAGGAACCGGAAGCGGCGCCCGAGCCGGAAGCAGCGCAGCCCCAGCCGCCCTCTGCGGAAGCGGAGCCTGTCCCCGACAGCGCCCCCACCGAGCCTGCGCCGCAGCCCGCGCCGGAGGAAGCCCCCGCGCCTGCGGAACCTGCGCCGCAGCCCCCTGCGGATAAGCCGGAGCCGTCTCTGGAGGACACCCTCCGCCGTCTGCCGCTGGATGAGCTGCTGCGCGACATCCACGACCTGTAAACCGCGAAAAAAATTAAGAGCAGAAAAACGAGAGCCGCACGGAGCACCCTCCGCGCGGCTCTCCTATTGCCCGCCCCCTATTTACCCCCCGTAGGGCGGGGTGCCCTCACCCCGCCGCCCGATAACGCACCGCACTATATGCTGCAAAAAAATGTCATTGCGAACCGGTGACCGACGTCACCGGTGTGGCAAACCGTACTCCCCACGCATCGCACTCTCTGCAATGCTTTCGTAGGGGTCGGCGATTGCCCACCGTCGTGCCAGCCGATTCCCGCCCACTGTCGTGGCCGCCAATCGGGGCACTTCCTCGAAACCGGCTCGCTTCTCCCGCCACCGGCGGCGCTTCGCCGATTTCCCCGACGACCCGCCGACAACGCACCGCATCTCCACAAAAATCCTGTCATTGCGAGGAGCGTAGCGACGTGGCAATCCGTCCCCCCCCACGCACCGCACCCCCAGCCCATGCGTAGGGGCGGGGTTCTACCCCGCCCGTCCCCTACTTCCCATCCCCATAAAAAACCGGCAGCGGCGCAAATCGCACCGCTGCCGGTTTCCGTTTGTTTTTATCTTCCTCCTCAGAAGGACACCGTTTCCTGCGCCGGCTTCTGGCAGGCGCTGATGCGCTCCACATACAGCACCGGCCCCTCGCCCTGGTAGGCCTCGCAGTTTTCCTTCCGCACCGTAGCGCGGATCTTCACCCAGTCCCGATCCTTGAAGCGATCCATGCCCTCGCCCTTGCACACCAGCGCCAGAAACTGCATGTCGTTCTCGCAGCACACCATGGCAAAGCGCCCGGGGCAGTCGATGCCCTTGAACTTCTTGGAGTGGCACATCAGCGCCTTGAAAGTCACGCTGACGCCCTCGTACCGCTCCGGATGATCCATAAGATCCACATACCAGATGCCGTACTCCTCGTCCGGCACCTCCAGATGCCCCGTTGACAGGTCGAAGGGCATCATGTCCTCCGTCACATACTCCTCGCTGGTGCCGTCCTCGTTTTCCAGATAGATGTCCGCCCGCCGGTTGGCCATGCGCAGGTTTTTCGCCCGCAGGTCGGCACGCAGCTGCTCGTTGCAGCGGTTGAAAATGATCATGTCAGCGTTGGAGACCTTCTCCATCACCAGCTGCCCCATGTTTTTCAGATACGGCTCAAAGGTGTGGGCATCCATCAGGCAGATGATCTGATAGAGCACCCAGTTGGCCGGCAGCACCTGCCGGTACAGCGGCTCCATGAGCCACATGCCGTTGTACTCAATGATGACCTGCTTGGGCTTATACTGCTTTTCCAGCTTTTTCAGCAGCTCCGTGGTCAGCTCCTCCTGCCCCTCCACGGTGTAGGTGAACACGTTGAAAAGCCCCTTGGGGTCGTATTCCTCCTCGCCCTCCTCGCAGCAGATGAGCAGCGTCTTGTCCTCGGCGGCAAAGCCGTCCTTGAGGATGCCGTTTATAAATTCCGTCTTGCCGGCGTCCAGAAATCCGGCAATGAGATACACAGGAATATCCATACTTTTTCTCCCTTACAGGCCGAACAGCGCCGTCAGCTTGCCCTCGTCCAGCTTCGAGCCGATGACGCACAGCCGGCCGGTGTAGTCCGCGGGGCCGAAGCGCACCTCGTGCTCCTCGGGCACATAGTCAAAGTGCAGCCACTTGCCGCCCTCCGTGGGCACGATGCCCTTGGCGCGCAGAATGGCGCCGTATGCGCCGCCGTCCAGCTCCGTGAGGATGCGGTCAATGTCCGCCTCGGTGAAGGTCTTGGGCGTTTCGGCGCCCCAGCTGGTGAACACCTCGTCGGCGTGGTGGTGATGGTGGTGGCAGGCGCAGTCGGGGTCGTCGCACTCCCCGTCGTGGTGGTGGTGCTCGTGCTCCCCGTGGTCATGGTCATGATGATGTTCATGCTCGTGCTCATCCTCATCATGATGATGGTGATGGTGCTCGTGCTCATCCTCATCATGATGATGGTGATGGTGCTCATGCTCGTCCTCATCATGGTCGTCATGCTCATGCTCATGGTCATGGTGATGATGTTTATGCTCGTCATGATCGTCATCATCGTGGTCGTGATGATGACGGTGTTCCGCCTCCTCGGCCTCGTGCTCGGCGCGGATGCGCTCCATCAGCTCGTCCGCCAGCGACACCTTCTCCATGGCCGCCAGAATGGTCTTGCCGTCCAGCTCATCCCAGGGGGTGGTGATGATGGCGGCGTCCGCGTTCTTCTCCCGCAGCAGCGCCACGGCGGCCTGCAGCTTCTCGGGGCTGACCTTCTGGGTGCGGCTGAGGATGATGGTGCCGGCAGTCTCGATCTGGTTGTTGTAGAACTCGCCGAAGTTCTTCATGTACACCTTCACCTTGGAGGCATCGGCCACGGTGACAAAGCTGTTCAGCTTCATCTCCGGCACGTCCTTCACGGTGTTCTCCACCGCCAGGATCACGTCCGAGAGCTTACCCACGCCCGACGGCTCAATGAGGATGCGGTCGGGGCTGAACTGCTTCTGCACGTCCACCAGCGCCCGCCCGAAGTCGCCCACCAGCGAGCAGCAGATGCAGCCCGAGGACATCTCGCTGATCTGCACGCCGGCATCCTTCAGAAACCCGCCGTCGATGCTGATCTCGCCGAACTCGTTCTCAATGAGCACCAGCTTCTCGCCCTTGTAGGCCTCCGCCAGCATCTTTTTGATGAGCGTGGTCTTGCCTGCGCCCAAAAATCCGGACACAATATCAATTTTAGTCATAAAATGCGCTTCCTTTCCGATTTTCATATGACATTTGTATCTAAAAGAATAAACAAGTTCCTGTCGGCGCCAACGCCCGCCGCACTATATGCTGCATAAAAATGTCATTGCGAACCAGCCCGCAGGCTGGTGTGGCAATCCGCATTCCGCATGCACCGCACTTCCCGCAATGCCCCCGTAGGGGACGATGCCCACATCGTCTCGCCCGCAGGCACTACTTGTCATCCGTAGGGCGGGGTGCCCTCACCCCGCCGCCCGACCGCGCACAGCACTTCCTGCTGAAATCTCTGTCATTGCGAGGAGCGGAGCGACGTGGCAATCCGTACCCCCAAAAGCGCCATTGCACCTCGTCATGCACACCGGCGCGGTGATCTGCCCTCTCTTATTCTATTTATCTTATCCCATTTTTCAAAAAAAGCAAGGTTTCCCTTGTGAATTTTTTGTGATCTCCCCCACATCTTCTTTTTTCCTGTTGCCAAATGCCCCAACTTGTAGTAAAATAACTCCATTGACAGTCCTCCGTGTGAAGCTGCGGAGCCGGTCTTGCGCAATGGATGCCCACGAATCATGTCAGGCGGGGAACCGAGCAGCATTAAGAGGGATCATCCATGTGCCGCAAGGGCGCCGGCTCTGTGGCTTCATGGGGAGGACTATCTATTTTCATAAAAATTCCAAAGGAGTTTTTATGAAAAGGCTTGCGGCCCGCTGCGGGCTGCAAATTCTGCAAGGATTTTTATTTTATTACTAAAGGGAGGCAGGCTCATGTATCAGGCGCTCTACCGCAAGTGGCGGCCGACTACCTTTTCCCAAGTGGTAGGCCAGCAGCACATCACCGACACGCTGCAGCGGCAGGTGGCGGAGGGACGCACCGGCCACGCCTACCTCTTCACCGGCACCCGCGGCACAGGCAAGACCACCTGCGCCCGCATTCTGGCCAAGGCCATCAACTGCCTTTCCCCCGTGGACGGCGCCCCCTGCAATCAGTGCGAGGCCTGCCGCGGCATCGATGAAGGCCGCCTGCTGGACATCACGGAGCTGGACGCCGCCAGCAACAACGGCGTGGATAACGTCCGTGCCCTTCGGGAGGAGGCGGTGTATACCCCCTCGGTGCTGAAAAAGCGCGTGTATATCATCGACGAGGTGCACATGCTCTCCACGCCGGCCTTCAACGCCCTGCTTAAAATTCTGGAGGAGCCGCCGGAGCATCTGGTGTTCATTCTGGCCACCACGGAGCTGCACAAGGTGCCCGCCACCATCCTCTCCCGCTGCCAGCGCTACTCCTTCAAGCGCATCCTGCCCCAGGACATCGCCCGCCAGCTTCTCCACATTGCCGGCGAGGAAAACATCGACCTCACCCCCGACGGCGCGGACATTCTGGCACGCATGGCAAACGGCGCCATGCGCGACGCCTTGAGCCTTCTGGATCAGTGCCGCAGCTTTGAGGGGGTCCTGAACGCCCCCGCCATTCTGGAGCTTTTGGGGCTGGCCGGTGGGGTGCAGGCTGCCCAGCTCATGGAGTTTATTTTGCGGCGCAATACGCAGGACACCCTGCTGCTTTTCGACAAATTATACCGCGACGGCAAAGACATTGCGGCTCTGCTGCGGGAGCTTTCGGATCTGGGGCGGGATCTGCTGATCCGCTGCTCCGCTCCCCAAGGCGGCAGCGCCCTGCTGACGGGTCTTTATGACGAGATGACCCTTGAAAACCTTAGTGTTTTAGCCTCCGGTCAGCGCCTGCTCTTTATGCTGGACACGCTGGCGCAGACCCTGGCCGCGCTGGCTTCCAGCGGCAGCCTGCGCACGGAGGCGGAGCTGTGCCTGATGAAGCTGTGCGACGAAACGCTGTGCGGCGACCTTGCGGCGCTGAACGCCCGCATGGAGCGGCTGGAGCGTGCCGCCGCCAAGGGCTTCACGCCAATGCAGCCCCTCGCCGCCAAGGTGGAAAAGGCGGCTGTTGTGTTGGAAAAACCTTTGGCTGTTCCGGCGGAAAAGCCTATTTCCAATGCGGAAAAGCCTATTTCCGATGCGGAAAAAGCCGCATCCCAAGCAGATGAGGCGCCTACTGCGCCCCAGCCGGAGCCGCCCAAGGCTCCAGCAGAAAGTCCGGCGCCGCCCGCACCCGCCAAACCCGCCCCGACGGGGCACAGGGACATCTGGCAGCGGCTGCAGGATCGCTACAAGGGTGCCCTGCGCATCGACAAGCGGGTCTTCCTCAACGGCGCCTCCGGCACGCTGGCGGACGGCGTGCTGACGGTGACCTGTCGGGACGACATGGTGAAGAACTATCTGGACTGTCCGGAAGTGGTGGAGGTTCTGGAGCGCGTCACAAGCGAGGAGGCGGGCTGTCCCGTGCGGGTAGTCTTCGTGCTGGGGGAGGTAAAAGCTGCGGCAAAGCAGACCATGAAGCGTCCCGCCGCACCCGAAAAACCTGCGCCGCAGCAGGCTCCGCAGGCCGCGCCGGAACGCAGAGAGCCGGAGCAGACGCCCCCCTGGGAATCCGCTACGGCGGGCAGCGACCCCATGAACGAGCTGCTGGCCGAGGGCAGCCGGCTGGATAATTTCAACATTAAATAATATAGAATAAGGAGCGAAAAAACATGGCAAAGGGATACAGCGCAAGAGGCGGATTCTCCGGCGGCGCCGGCATGATGCGCCAGCAGCAGCAAATGCAGCAGAGGATCCTGAAGATGCAGCAGGAAATGGAAAAGGCACAGGCGGACGTGGAGAACGCCTTCTTCTCCGCCACGGCGGGCGGCGGCGTGGTGAAGGCCACGGTCAGCGGCAAGCGGCAGCTCACGGAGCTGCTCATCCAGCCGGAGGCCGTAGATCCCGAGGACGTGGAGATGCTGCAGGATCTGGTGCTCTCCGCCGTGAACGAGGCCATGCGCCAAGCCGAGGAGGCCATGGAGAGCAGCATGCAGAGCCTCACCGGCGGACTGAACATCCCGGGCTTCGGGCTGTAATTTTGCAAAAAAGAAGCACCCATCGGCATTGGACAGGTGTTCGTAAAAAGGTCGATATATTCAGTTTTTACTGGATATATCGACCTTTTGCTTTATCCACGCAAAACGAAATAGTTTTTAAGAAAATTAAATACTATATTGACAAATATTCTACCTAATTGTATGATGTAAGCAACGAGGTGATTTACATGAATCGACTTATTTCAAAATGTCCCGCTTGCCATGAAACGCTGCAAGTTTCCACACTGCAATGTCCTGATTGTGGCATGGAGCTAAGAAACACATTTGAGCTTAGTCCTTTTGATCTGCTTGACAACGAGCAATTCGAGTTTCTACTCACTTTTTTGAAGTACAGAGGAAACCTGAAGGAGGTACAATCTGATATGCAAATATCTTATCCAACGGCAAAAAAGAAATTAGATGAATTGCTTGCTGCTTTAAATCTTAGTGAAGGAGTGGAGAAGGTAATGCCAAAGGAAATTGATGTGAGCCGTATGAATGTGGATTATGCAAGCTCTCTTGCATCCGAAATCATCAAAGCAAAGCTGAAGGCGCATGGCGGTCATGTCACCGTATATACGGTCAGAGGGCTTCCCTGCGAGGTTTATGCAGAGCCGGACGGAATGACTTTTTCAAGTGATAAGCTGCCTTTTAAGCCGGACTACAAGGTATTTGATGATATTGTTGATCTTCTTGTAAGGCAGGGCGGGAGAGCACGGAAAGGCAATGGCAGAAACCACAAGCTCGGCGAACCTGGCTGCGAGGAAAATACGGTTGTTGGCACAATAGCGCTTCACTGTGGTCGAACAACCGGAGAATCGGTTTTTGACCCTGTATTTGTGATGGCTGCAATCTTAGAGTGGGCAGGTATTGCTAAAAATGGGCGTGGAGAGTTGATTCTCGCCAATCTGCGGATTGGCTCGCAATGACAGGCTGTTTGCATAGGTTAGCACCCGCCGGCAAAAAATGCCGGCGGGTGCTTTTTTGTTCAAGAATAGGTGCGCAGGACGGCGGCTACTTTGCCCAGAATGGAGGCATAGCGGCCGTCAATGGGGCTGTAGTTCTCGTTTTCCGGCAGGAGCCACACCTCGCCGCCCCTGCGGGACAGGCGCTTCACCGTGGCCTCGTCCTCCAGCAGCGCCACCACGATCTCCCCGTTTTGCGCCGTGGGCTGGCGGTGCACCACCACGAGATCTCCCGGCAGGATGCCGGCGTTCAGCATGGACTCGCCCCGCACGCGGAGGGCAAAAAACTCCCCGTCGCGCCCCTGGGTGTCGAAAGAGATATAATCGTCAATGCACTCCTGCGCCAGAATGGGCGAGCCGGCGGCCACATCGCCCAGCACGGGCACACGACCGGACGGGATCTCGGCCTCCTGCGCCGACGCGGGGGCTGCGGCAGGGGCTGCCCGCTCCGTCAGCGTGAGGGCGCGCCCCTTGCGGCCGCTCTTGCTGATGTAGCCCAGCTCCTCCAGATGCTTGATGTGGAAATGGACGGTGGAGGGCGACTTCAGCCCCACGGCCTCCCCGATCTCGCGGACGGAGGGCGGATAGCCCTGGTTCCGGACGGTGTTTGCGATATAGTCGTATATTTTCTGCTGCATGGCGGTGAGCTTTTGCATCAGATCCCCCTCCTCCGTTGTTTTCCCTTGCAGTATACCACACTTTTCCGCGCATTGCAACAACTGTTCGATTATTTTTTTGAAAAATCTTTTTTCTTTTTACTTGCAATTTATACAGGGGTATGGTATGATGAGCAATACATGATGGATATTATGCCTGCGGGCATCCAATAAATCGGAGGGAAAAACTATGTTGATCGCTATTACTATCGTGCAGCTGCTGGCAGCGCTGGTTCTCATTCTCATCGTGCTGTTCCAGTCCGGCAAGAGTAAGGGTCTGTCCGGCGCCATCGGCGGCATTGCCGATTCCTATATGTCCAAGGGCAAGGCGCGCACCATCGACGCCAAGCTGGCCAAGGCTACCAAGTGGGTGGGCGCGGTGTTCATCATTCTGACGCTGGTGCTGGACTGCATGGTGCGGGCAGGGATGTAATCACATTATATTATAATAAAGAGCATCCGAGGCGAAGGGCTTCGGATGCTTTTTTTGCGTTTTTTAGGTGGGGGGGAAGGCGGACAGAGGCATCCGCCCCTACGGCGTGGCAAGGAGCGCGGTTCGAGCGGGGCGTCGGGGACGCCGCCCCCTACGGAAAGGATAACAAGAGGCGCGGTGCGCGACAAGCGGCGGGGCGTGGGCGCCCCGCCCTACGCATGGATCGAGGGTGCGGTGCATGGGGATATTACGGATTGCCACACCAGCCTGCGGGCCGGTTCGTAATGACAGGGGTTTGGGAGGTGCGGCGGTGGTCGGCGGCGGGGTGTGGGCACCCCGCCCTACGAGTGCGTAACAGGGAGTGCGGTGCAAACGGGGCGTCGGGGACGCCGCCCCCTACGGAAAGGACAACAAGAGGTGCGGTGCGCGGCAAGCGGCGGGGTGTGGGCGCCCCGCCCTACGGGTGCGTAACAGAGAGTGCGGTGCAATATCGGCGATGCGGGGGAGTACGGATTGCCACACCGGTGACGTCGGTCACCGGTTCGCAATGACAGTTTTTAGATGATGCGGTGCGGACGGGGCGATGTGGGCATCGCCCCCTACGAAAACAGTAATATGCCCCGCCGTTTGGGGTGCAATGCGTGTCGGCGGCGGCACACATGGGTGCCGCCCTACAGAGGGAATTTATAAATTTACGTAGGGGCGGCGCCTTTTTTATGTCGGTGACTGCTCCAGCGCCGCGTATATGGCATCTTGGCTGGGAACGATCCAGACCCACTCCATCATGCTGTCGTCTCCGGCGGGGGCGAGGTCGTGAACGGTGATCTCGCCCAATTCGGACTCGATGTGCAGCGTCTGCCATCCCACAGTGGGCACTGCGTCAAAGCATATCCAGCTATATCCCCAGTTGCCGGCCACATAGGACGAGCCGTTCTGATCGTCTATGGTGACGAAGCTGTCCGTCAGCAGATCCATGGCCATGTCGTAGTCGTTGGACAGGAAAAACAGGTACGTCTCTCCGTCCTCGTTCGTCAAGTAGCCCATGAACTGCAAGGCCAGGTCGCCACTGACCCAGAAGGCATCGCCGCAGGAGGCGTCAATGCCCACGTCGTAATTGTAGTCCGGCTTAGGCGGCTCCGGATCCCAGCCGTCGTTGTTCCAAGGCGCTTTTTCCAGCAGCCCGCCGTCTGCTACCAGCGCAATGAGGATCGCCAGCACAAGGGTGATGACCACGGCCGCCGTGCCGTTATCCCGAAGTTTCCCTTTGGCGCGGCGGGGCTTTGCGGGCTTCGGGACGGCCTGGGCAGCCGGCTTTTTCCGCGGTCTGCGGGTCTGCTCCTCGAAGCACTGCTTCTCCTCGTAGCAGACCTTTTCCTCATAGCAGACCTTGCCGGAGCGGGCGGGCGCGCGGTCTGCGCCGTGGTGAACGGAGCCGTCGGCGGCCACCCATTCCCGTCGGGGCGGACGGTTGTAGGCGCCGCAGCGGGGGCAGAAGCCCTCCTTTTGGTAATCATAGCTCTTGCCGCAGGCGGCGCAGCGAACTGTCTGCATTGGTCGTGTCCTCCCCTTCCGTTTTTTATTATCCTACAGGCCGCCGAGCGGTTTCAGCACCCGCCGGAGACTGCACGGCCTTTTTCGGCAGGCGCGCGCCGATCTACTGCATATTGGCAAACCGCTCCACGGCTTTCGTGAAGCTCTCGATGGTCTTGTCCGCGTCGCCGTGCTCAATGCCGTCCTTCACGCAGTGCTTGATGTGCCCCTCCAGCACCACCTTTCCGCAGCCGTTCAGGGCGGACTTTGCAGCGTTGATCTGGGACAGCACATCTTCGCAGGGCACGTCCTCGTCGATCATGCGGTCGATGGCCTGCACCTGGCCGATGATCTTTTTCAGCCGCCTGTGCAGATTCTCCGCGTCCATACATTGTTTCATATAATTTCCTCCATACCATACGGGGTATGCCGCATTGTACCACGGCGCCCCGCTCCTGTCAATGCGCCGCCATCACCCGCCGGATGACCTTTATAAACCGCTGCCGATCGAAGACCACCGGCACCGGATACACGGGGTTGGCCTCCGCCTCCGCCCACGCCGCCATCTGCGGCAGATCCTCCGTCCGGATGCAGGCAAAGTCCGCGGGGATGCCCAGCTGCCGGTTCATGGCGTAAATGGCGGCGATGAACGCCTGCGCCTTCTCCGCCGCGCTCCCTGCGGGGCACAGACCCACCACGTCTGCCAGCTCCGCCAGCCGCTTGTGCGCCGCGGCGCCGTACTCCTCCAGTACCACCGGCAGCAGCACGGCGTTGGCGCGCCCGTGGGGCACATCGTAAAGTCCCCCCAGCGTGTGGGCGATGGCGTGGACGTTTCCAACGCTGGCGCGGGTGAAGGCAAAGCCCGCCCGATAGGACGCCGTGAGCAGCTCCTGCCGCGCCTGCAGGTCGCTTCCGTCGGCGCAGGCTCTGGGCAAAAACTCGAAAATGGCCGCCACCGCCTGCCGCGCCAGCGTCCGCGTTTCCTTTGTATTATATAGTATATTGGTATACGCCTCCACGGCGTGGGTCAGGGCGTCCATGCCCGTTTCCGCCGTGACGGAGGCCGGCAGGGACACCGTAAGCTCCGGATCCAAGATCGCCCAGCGGGGGATCAGGCACAGGTCGCTGACGGCGTACTTGTGGTGCGCTTCGTCCGTCACCACGGCGGCAATGGTGGTTTCCGACCCCGTGCCGGCGGTGGTGGGCACCGCCGCAAAGGGTACGATCTTTTTCCGCACCCGCAAAAGCCCCTTCATCTGCGCCACGGTGCGGTTCGGGCGAGCCAGCCGCGCCGCTGCGGCCTTGGCGGCGTCCATAGGCGAGCCGCCGCCGATGGCCACCAGACTGTCGCACCCTTCGGCGCGGAACTGCCGCACCATCTGCTCCACGGTTTCGATCCTGGGGTTGGCCGTCACCGCGTGAAACTCGCTCCATGCCGGCAGCTTTTCCGTCATGGCGATGAATTCCGGCGCGGCGCACTGGCGGCGGCTGGCCACGATCATGGGCTTTTTGCATCCGGCATCCTTCAGCAGCTCCGGAAGCCGTGCAAGGCTCCCCGCTCCCGTGCAGCACTTCGGTTTCCGCCACGGCAGCACCCGCGCCCCCAGCGCAAATGCCACCTGAAAGATCCGGCAATATATTTTTTTCAGCAGCATGGCTTTCACATCCTCTCTGAACCCTATTATGCCGCTTTTTTGCGCATAATGCAAGGCGGAAAAGTGGTCTGTTTCGGGTTTGGAGGCGTGTCGGGGGCGGACAGGGGCGTCCGCCCCTACGGAGAGCAAGGGAGGGAGCGGTGCGTTATCGGGCGGCGGCACAGGGGAGGAAGTGCGGCGTGGGTGGGGTAGAACCCCGCCCCTACACAGGGCTTTAGGTCCAGTGCGGAAGGGGGACGGATTGCCACGCCAGTCTGCGGACTGGCTCGCAATGACAGGAGGAAGTAGTGCGAAGCGTTATCGGGCGGCGGCGTGCAAAAAAAGGTCGGGGCAAATGCCCCGACCCTGCACTATATAATGTTGTCAGTCGGTTTCGATGAGGCCGTAGCCGCCGTTGTTGCGGCGATAGACCACGCTCACCGTCTCCGTTTCCACGTTGCGGAAGACATAGAAGCTGTGATCCAGCAGGTTCATCTGCAGAATCGCCTCCTCGGTGCTCATGGGCTTCACGGTGAAGTGCTTGGTGCGCACCAGATCGTAGG
>OLOV01000942.1_pt1 | contig 24498 bp, 20 predicted proteins | sample 1672931 | NCBI WGS metagenome assembly OLOV01 (sample SAMEA3136738, study PRJEB25190) | human gut metagenome | biome: human gut; feature: human-associated habitat; material: faeces | place: Austria | collected 2013 | reverse complement strand
TTTTCCATTTTCTATCGGCTTTTCAATAATTGTCCCCCTTTTTATTTTGTATTTCAATAAACTATCATTTTTTATAAATATTTTTAGTTTTGAAAACTTGATTCGATTCCCATGTAATTCGGTTGATACTGTCATCCATAATGGTATTCCAACACTACACAAAGCGTTTTCTGCCATTTCAATATCCATTCCATAATAAGGAGTGTCCATATCATCTTCTGCTTTTCTCTCATATACATACTTAAAAGTGCAGTTTGTCTCATCTGGAACCCTTATATAATTATGAAAACTTAAGTTATTTTGTTCTATTCCAAAATCGTACGTACATCTTTTTTCCGCTTTCTTCTGGTCTATCCAAACCCCAATAGACAATATTGTTGATATTAAAATATCAACAAAAGTCAAGCAATTACTCAGCTGATCATCTGTCATCTTAGTTAATCCACCTAATATTTTAGAAGTTTCCGGAAAAAAATATACCATGCCAGTAATAATGAGAAAAATTAACAACATTATTAAAAATATTTTTCTTAATTTTCCCATATACTTTCCTCTTTTCTCTCTTTTACAAACCCATCAATCAAATGAATATATCGCTATTCCCATATTTAAAGAAGACAATAATTTTATGGCAGTTTCTAACGTAGTAGGCTGCTGAACCTTTTCAATTTTAGCAATCATAGTTCTATCAATGCCACTTCTTTCCGACAGTTGCTTTTGAGTTAATTTCATCCGTTTCCTTTTACAATAAATATTTTTAGAAAGCTGCCCTTGAAAGTCTGACGCATAGTACTTACTTGATTGTATATAAACCTGATTGTCATCTTCTGTTTGAGAATTATTTCTGATATATGTTGTATACAATTGATTATATTCCTGTTGTTTATCCAAGCTAAGTATAAAATAAAAATATGTCTTCCACCTTGAACTATCCAATTCATATTTTACTTCATGCTTTTCATCATTTTTTTTCTTTTCAAGGTCTCTCTGCTCTATACTTGAAAAATATTTTTCTAAAAGATTATACGCTTGAAGACGTCCGTATACCTTTTTCTCCTCTTCATTAAATGTTTGAAGCATAGTATATGTTTCTGATCCATATATTCTCAAACTATAATCTAATATCTCATTTTTACTGCTATCCAATATATCTAAAATGTCGTTCGTATCTTTTTTTTCTAAAAGTTCCTCTATTAAAGCTATATCTTTTTCAATTAATTCATTAAGTTTTTTTAAATGTTCCATATATAATAGCAATTCTCTGTAATTACTACTAATATCTTCTTTTTCTTTCAACTGTATCTCTATTTTTTCTTCTATTTTTTTAACAATTTCATCATTCGTAGCATTATCATTATCAACAATGTTAATTATATCAAACAAATCCACGATCGAAAGTTGTTCTATTGAGTTCTCAATTTCCAAGCCTCTCATATTGAACCTCCTTTTCTATTAATGACAGTCTATAATGTATAGACTGTCATTTCTATATTCACTTAAAATACTTACGACATATTATTTTCATCTTAAAATAAATTTATACTTCTGGTCCCATTCTCATGTCATAAATTAATAAAATTAATTCCTGTTTACGAAAAAAAACTCTAACGTCAATTTCTAATGGTTTTAAATACAATTCCATTGTACTTTCATCCTGATATATGAAGGTTCGATTAAATTCCGTTCGTATTAGGCGATTCCTCGTCCCATACTCTTTTAAAACCAAAATACACTGTTGCTCTAAATTTTGTTTCAAGCGATCTATCTGTGCTGATGTAAGTTTTAACGACTCATGCTCGGCAAAAAATTCATCTTCACTAATAAATGTTTCATCACTGCGCCCATATTCTATAGGCAAACACTTACAAACCATATTTTTTGTCTCCTTCCATTTTCTCATGATTCCATAGTCGGAAAACATAGTTTAATTATAACAGAAATGTAAAATTTGTCAACAAAATGTGAATCACATTCACTTTTTTATGTAACTGTTCACAGGTAATATCCCGCGAGGTGTTTTGCCATGAATATGGCAAAATCCCGAGACATACGGGGCAAAATGCCATCACCGAAGGTGATTTAGAATGCATTTTGACCAAGTTACTGCGAACGGAGTGAACAGTAACTTTTTTGTTATATAAATTCTATAACACAAGTAATAAATATCAAAATCCACGCATTTTAGCGAAAATTGAGCGGACTTTATAGAAATAGAATAGATAAACATAAGCTCTTTGATTATGCCGTATGTCTCCTTGGCAATTGCCCCTTTGACAGGAGTCTCCTATCCGACAAACCCTATACTTCTTACAAAAAAATCCAGACCAACCACTCTCCTGCTGTACGAAATTCAATTACATATACAGCACCACTAAGAATCGGAGAATTTTTTCGTACATGCAAAAAACACTTTCGCAGTGTACATTTCTACCGAAATTAAAACAAATCAAGGTCTGCAGTATCTAGTCAATCGGGAATCTCACCTGAAAATGTTTCTAACCGACGAGGCGATTCTGAGCAATAACTTAGCATCTATACATTCCATTCTCTCATTAAGAGATCAAAAAAGGAATAAAAAGTTAAAACTAACTTTTCATTCCTTCTAGTTTACAAACATATTATTATTCACTTATGGTTTTCCAAATCATTTTCATTTTTTTTAAACATTGTAAATTTAGAATTAGGTGCGTTTGCTGTTACTTGAAAAATTTTAAAATCCAAGTATTCAAGCAAATTAACTTTTTGATCAATAATCAATTTTAAATCGTCATCCGACATAGTAAGCACTATTTGTTTTTGATTTAATCCACGGGTTGTAAGATAATGCTCCCTTGCTATTTTAAAACAAGGTTCTGTTGCATCTTTTCGTCCGACTATAATCCCTACTTGTGCTTCATTTGTCGACATAATACTTAACAGTTTATTGCAATATGTATTATTGGGCTTTTTTGTTTCATTTTTACACTCGATAATAAAATATGGTGACAAATAATTAAATACTGATTCAAATGTTGTTGTTTTATGAACCAAACACGTACAATCAAATTGATTCGTTTCAGTCTTTATATCATTCGTTACTCTTATACCTTTAATTTGTTTAAAAATTTCTAAAATTAAAACTTCAAGTGTTCTTCCTTTCTTTGTCGTATTCTTTCCATAATCCAATTTCACTTTACTTCTTAATTCATTAAATTTCTTATATGCTGACTCACTTGGGTTATAGAATGCTTCGTATACTATTTCTTTATGATGAATAAGTGAATCAGCCTCAGAAAAATTTGATTCTGTACTCTCATTCTTAGCAATTCTCTTTTCAATAGCTTTTTCAATCTCTTTTTCTGAAATATCAGGTATTAATTTAAGTTCATATGAAGAATAAATATTTTCAACTGAGATTGTTTTTTCTTCATCGCATTCAAAACAAAAAATCGAAGACACCAATATATCAGCCAATTCTTCTTTCTGGCACACTTCCAAAACAGACTCACAATCCGGACATTTTACAATAAAATGTATTTCAACTATATTTTGTTCCTCTGCATATTGTAGTAATTTTTCTGCAATTGTATAACTTATTCCTAATGTAGCCGAAACTGTAGAGATTGTAATATGTTTTCTTCTATTAGATGGTAATGTTGCTAACCAATAGTCAAACTCTTCTACAATTTCCGAGGAAAAGATATCAGTAATTTTCAAAAATTGCTTGTAAAACATTTTGTATATCCGCCTCCTCTGCATACTGCATCGTTTTTATATATCCATAGTTCTTATTTGCTCCCAATCTTACTACTAATGGATTCGCTTTTGTAAAATATGTTTCATCCTCTCTTCGAAAAATCATATGGAGACCTTTACATTGTTTTCCCTTCATCACTGATTTCTTCCCATCAAAAAAAATCTCTGTACACTGTAACGGAACTCCCTTAAATGAAGCAGTATCTATTTTTGTCAGTTCTGCATCATCATCTGTAGAAACTTTAATCAAATATGCTGACCGATCCTTTTTAAATATCTCCTCATTATCCCCATTAATTGAAATAAATTTTTCTACTAATATCTTAGCATCCAATAGTGCCGTCGTTTTATTGACACTCTGTAAACCTAAATTTGAAAAAAATTGGTTTACAAATTGATTTATTACTCCCTCTTGTGATTTTACCTTCTCCTCAACATCATTTGGAGTAAATGAATACTTCTCATACAATTTATACAGCATTTGTGAATTCTTTGCCTTTACAAGCTTGGCATTTCGTTCTACTTCGAATCGGAAACCATCTACTACTTCATCTAATAATTCAACAGCATACGTCATTGTATCTTTTTTATAATCAGGGTCTAGATACTTATTTTGTTCATCGTATGCAAATAATGTTGATTTCGCTTTACTTCTACTTATAATAAAACCTTTATCCATATATATTTCTATAAATACCGGAAAAATTGTAACATCTCCAAGTGTCCCTACTTTTCCATATAAGAATAGTTTAGAAAATGTAAATTCAACTTTTTTGACCTCATCATCTTCTACTATTATTTGATAATCAATCATTTCTTTATTGCCTGTATTCTTATATGATAAAGCATCTACTTTAGGACACTTAGGATATATTTCTTTTATTTTATTTTCTACAACATCTGGATTTTTATACATTTCATCAATATGATAAATTTTCCGATAACATATATCTTTACTTCCCTCTTTCAGGATTTTCAATAACCATTTTCTCACTTCGTCTTCATTCTCTTCACTTTGATTAGCATACGTTTCAATAGCTTTAACATAATCTACTCTAGTTTCTGCAAACTTCAATTTATGCTCTTTTAAAAATCGTCTCATTATTGGATTCTGTAAATAATCATCTCGGCTAAGAAAATCTGGTATTTTCATACGTCTCCCCCATTTCGTACACGTTTCTATTAAACTTATCTTAACACGTCTCCAGTCTGTAGGCAACCAGTGTCAGTACTATATTTCTTACGCTATACACTCGATACACATATACCATAATATAGTCCTGTTCTCCACCAGGATCAAAATAATCTCAACAACACCTACTGCATCTTCTTCTCTTCCAAACTCTCTTGCTGTTTCCATAAACTCTCTCATATACATACCTCCCAATACTGTCTTTGAATTGTTGCAATTCCTTATTTTTACTGCCCGTAGAAGGAAAGAAATGCCGGAATCATGATGATTGTCATGACAACCACAAGCATCATGACCATCGGTACCAGAAGTTTCGTGGCTGCCGCCTCTCCCAGAACTCTCGCTTTTCGTTTGCGCTCATCCCAGGCTTCCAGTGCTTCTTTCTCAAGAAGATCCGCCATGCGCTGGCTTCCTTTCTGAAGGTTCTGAATCAGGATCGTAGAAAAGGTTTTGTACTTCATCAGATCGCAGTGTTCTCCAAACCGACGATAGGCTTCCAGTTCTGACACGCCGCTGTCCATCTCATGGCAGGCTGTCACGATCGCTTCATATGCAAACCTGCCTTTTGCCGGTTTTGTTCTCATATAATCTGCTGCCATCTTCTGAAATGCCCGCCTCGCTGTCATTCCTGCCTGAATCAGAAGTGTAAATTTCAGAAGCAGAGGAGGATAGTCCATCAGAAGCTGTTCCGAACGTTTTGCCAGTGCCTCCTGTTCTTCCCTTGCCTTCTTCAGCAGAAGCACAAAAGCAGCAAAGAAGCTCAGCGCAGCGATCAACGTTCCTGTATTGTCTCCCGGCTTCTGCCATTCTAACTTCTGTCCATTCCATTCTTCCGGCAGATAATAGTAATCCGGGTCCTCTTTTTCTTCGTTATATTTCTCGATAGCTTCCCTGAGTTCTTTTTTTCTGGATTCCTCCGGAGTTTCTTCTTTTACTGTTTCTTCAGAGGCAGGTGATTCCTCACTCTCTTTCTCCGGCACCTGAATCTCAACTTTCTCCGTATCTTCGCCGTTTACAGCAACCTGAAACTCCTGGGTATATGCCCCTGTCGACTCTTTTTCGAGACGATATCCATTCGTGTAAACTTCACTGCTTCCACTTGTCAGTGTCAGAAGCATTCCCACAAGATTTCCACAAACTGCCACAATAAGAAACCATCGCACGCTTTCTCTGTCTGCCAGTCCGTCCAGCTTAAGCCATCCGGCTTTCCAGGCAAAGGCGCTTCCTGCCGCAACAATAAAAATCACAAGATGTACCCACATATCACACCTCTATATCGACGATCTTACGTCCAAGCCAGTAGGAAAATCCATAAATTCCAAGACACACCGTCATCGCAGCGATCCCGAACGGATTCCCATACAAAACACTCAAAAATCCCGGAGAAGTCAGTTTCAGATAAATAATGATCCCTGCCGGCATCAGACTCATGACCATCTGCTCGGCTTTCTTTGCCGCCAGAGTTGTCTCTATTTCTTTCTTTACGTCAATCTTGTCTCCAAGCATCCTTGCGGAAGTCTGAATGATTCTGGTCATATCCCCGCCTGTTCTCTTGGCTGTATAAAAGACTGCTGCAAAATTCTCCATATCTTCAATACCGCTGCGCTCACCCAGACTCTGAAACAGTGCTTCTACCGGAACGCTGACTTTTAGCTGGCCTTCCATATACCGGAATTCTTTTACAATATCTGCGTCCTGCGGATAGATCCGTTCCAGATCTCCTGCACAGGCCGAGACTGCATTTTCTACAGAGTATCCGGCCTGCACTGCCACGCTCAGCGCATTCAGCGCATCCTTGAACTGATAATTCAAATTTTTCTTCCGCTCCCGGATCAGCTGCCTTTTCCGCATTTTCAGAAACACCACTGTTGCCGGAATGGCCAGTATCATCAACCATTTGCTCTGGTAAAAAAGATAATCCAGTGCACCACAGAGCAGAATGCTCTGTACCAGATATTTCGCGATCTCCTTTCCTGAAAAATGATATTCCCTGTAATCCTGCTTCATAGTTCCACCCCTGCCCGGACCAGCTTCTCCCGGTTCAGAAGTTCTGCCGTCTGTACAAGCCCGCGTCCCTCCTGCCACCGGTAAAGTGTCCTGGTCTTTATTTCATGCTCTTCAAATCCACAAACTTCTGTTATTTCCAGTACTTTACGACTCTTATCCCTCATTCGCCCGAGATGTATAAGGATGTCCACTCCCGATGCGATCTGCCTGCGTATCGCTTCAAGCGGTAACTCTACACCCATCAGCGTCATTGTCTCAAGACGCGAAAGCATATCAACTGCCGAATTCGCATGCGCTGTGCTCAGACTGCCCTCATGTCCCGTATTCAGAGCCTGCAGCATATCAACTGCCTCGCCGCCTCGTACTTCGCCTACCACGATCCTGTCAGGGCGCATTCGAAGTGCCGTCCGGATCAGATCCCGTATTGTGATCGAAGTACCACCATCAACATTTGCCATCTTTGCTTCCAGACGCACCAGATTCTGCACACCCTGGATCTTGAGTTCTGCGTTATCTTCAATCGTGATCAGCCTCTCATCCTTCGGAATGTAGTTAGATAATGCCCCCAGAAATGTCGTCTTCCCGCTGCCGGTTCCACCGCCGATCACCATGGAATATCTCGCTTTTACAAGAGTCTCCAGAAACTCTGCACATTCCCGCGGAAGACTTCCAAGGGCGATCAGTTTCTCCATTGTGATCGGTGTGTCCGGGAACCTTCGGATCGTAAGGATCGGACCGTTTAAGGCAACCGGGCGGATCACCGCATTTACTCTGGCTCCGTTTTCCAGACGGGCATCCACAATAGGCATTGATTCGTTGACCACACGGTTGCACCTTCCTACAATCTGCTGGATCACATCTTCCAGTTTTTCTCTGGAAGTAAATCCCTTTTCCCATTTTTTCAGTTTCCCTGCACGTTCCACAAAAATGCTTTCCGGACCATTCACCATAATTTCCGTCACGGAATCGTCCTCGATCAGTTCCTGCAGAACATCCAGTTTACGCACCGAATAAAAAAGTTCCTGGCGAAGCTGTACCTTCTCTTTGAGTGAAAGTGCAGATTCCCGCATTCCATTCAGGATCAGATCATCAATCTGTTCCAGGATCTCCTGATCTGACAGTTCTCTTGCCAGATCCAGTTTCTCCATCAGAAGCTGCCGGAGTTTCCGGAAATGGTCATTGCTCATAAGAAAGCCCCTTTCCGAGAAGTTCTCTCACATAATCTCCCAGCGTGCTCCACACCAGCGACTGCGGATAATCTGCGCTCACGCTTTCCACGGTGCAGAACGGAAGTTTCATTTTTACTGTTTTCTCAGATACCTCGGAATAATCTCTTGCATTCAGAAGATTTTCAAACTGTCGTATTTTGCTTTTGGAAACCGGATCCACACAGATTGGCATATAAATAAATTTACACAGGTCAAGCATCTGAAAAAGTTCCTCAATTCCATTCCCCATGTCGATCACGACTACCTCGTAAGTTCCATGAAGAATAAGTTCCTGCAAAAGATATTCCCAGTCCTTCCAGGATGTTCCCCGGATATCCTCCGGCAACTGCACCGGCGGCACGAAGTCAAGCTGCCCCACACTCTGCACCATACTGTTCAGCTTCAGAATCACACCCGGATTTTTCTGACGTACATAATAAAGCAGATCACTCAATGTACAGGAGAATTTTTTCTGCATCAGTTCCTCCAGACCGGAATATTCTTCCAGACTTATAAGAAGAACGCTTCGTTCCTCACTCAGAATCTGTCCCAGTGTCCACGCAAACGAGGTCTTAAGACATCGTCCCAATGGAGAATACACGCCAAAAAGCTCTGTCTTTCTTTTTAACGCAGGGTTCTGCATCGGAAACACAGTTTTTTCCTCACCATAGCACGCCATGACCTCCCGGACGATCTCTGCCGAAGACTGATATTTATAGACTTCTGCATATGTATCCAGTTCTTCCGGTCTGGTTCCTTCCGTGAGAATCACAGTTTTGCTGATATCCAGTTCCCGTACCTCGTCACACATGGCATCTGCTGAGATAAGAAGCAGTTCCACATGTGTTTCTTTTGCATACGCAATCAGGCTCTGCACACTGGTAAATGCCTGTACTTCAAAGGGCAGATTGTTTTTGCGATTGAGATATTCCATGAAGTTTCTGGCATATTCTGCTTCAAGATCACAGACTGCAAAAATTTGTTTCTTCAATATAGACCTCCTGTATAAAGCATCACGCTCATAAATATGGGCACCGTGAAATGAATATTTTCCGGTGTACTTTCCCTTCGATAATAGGGTTTGTGGCTGCCTGTCTGCAGATACTCCATAAGATATGCCGCCAGATACGCCATCCTCTGCCGGATTCCTCCACCGCAGAGCAGAATGGCAAGTGAAATCCCGGCTCCGCACAGAAAGGAAAACCAGATACACCACAGGATCTTTACAGGTCCCATAATCCCTCCCAGTGCACAGAATACCTTGATATCACCAGGACCAAGCATCCGAAAATAAAACATCCATCCAAGGACCGCCAGCGGCATCAGGATTCCCGGTATGAATCTTGTCAGACCGGCAAATCCTTTCTGCCAGAAACATGTTACTGCTCCGGCAAGAAGTGAACACAGGATCCAGCTGTTTTTTACACGCATTTTGTAAAAATCCATGACCACAGATACACCGGCGATCGTCAGAAGCAGCATTTCATCTGCAATAAAAACCCCTCCTCGCTGTTGATATTTGATTATAAAAAAATGGGATCATTCCGTCAGAACTGACGGCAGGAATACCAGATGATTTCTGGTGAGTCTTATTATAGTCCTGCATTCCGCCCTTTGTAAAGAAGATTCGTTCGCCAAATCCGGACAGCAGGATTCTCCCGGATTTCGCTTTTTTCTTAAATTTATTTATCTCTTCGCTTCAGAGTTATTGCAGTTTTTTTTAGGCTTTTGTATAATATGTCTATCCATCTTGGATTTTATCGAAGATGCCCGAAACAGGAGGCTTTTTTTATGGAAAAAAACATCAAAAAAATCGAGGATATGTCATTGAACGCATGGCCTTCCCACAAAATGGAACTGTACGATGGCTGGATCCTCCGTTTTTCTTATTTTTATACACACAGAACGAACAGTGTTGAGCAGTTTGGAACTTCTACCCTTCCATGGAGAGAGAAGGTTTCCTACTGTGAGGACGTTTATAAGCGTCTGGGATCACCTGCAATCTTTAAGATCAGTCCTCTGGTTTCGCCGGATTTTGACTATACACTGGAGAATCGCGGATACGAGATCCAGCACACAACCGAAGTCATGACACTCCACCTTGAAAATGCCGAACTCAGTGCCGACTGCCCGGATGTCACCCTCACAGACGAAATCCCGGATATCTGGATCACCAGCCTGTTTGACCTCAAGGGAATGACAAATCCGATCCACCGTGCCGTCGTTCCTTCCATGTACCGTGCGATCCCGAAGGAAACCGTCTGCGCTTCCATCTGGAAGAACGGCAAGATCATCGCTACCGGTCTCGGCATTCTGGACCGTGATTATATTGGGATTTATGCGATCCACGTTAAAGAAAAATACCGCGGACAGGGCTTCGCCCGCCAGATCTGCACTTCTCTTCTCAAAGAAGGCATGACCAAGGGCGCACAGAATGCCTATCTGCAGGTCGTCAAGGGAAACACTCCTGCCAAGAGACTTTACGCTTCACTTGGTTTTACGGATTCCTACACATACTGGTTCCGTGTTCAGCCACAGGGAGGAACAAAATGAAAAAATGGCTTCTTTTGTTGATCTGCAGTCTTTTTGGGGTTTCTTTGTCAGGCTGCAGTTTGCAGAATGTTGTCGAGTCTGTTTCACCTTCCAGAGAAGAAACACCGCAGGATATCCACCCGGACAGCACCCGCGTCTATATGGATGAAATTCAGGGAACACTTCAGACTTTTACCGGAAACAAGCTGACTCTTACCAGTTCTTCCCAGGATTACACCTTCGATGTTTCTCAGGCTACGCTGGAATCCGTGGACGGCATGGTACGGGGAGATTCCATCAGCGTAATCTATGAAGGGCAGCTTTCCGGCACTGACACTTCTACCGTCCGTACTCTGAAAGTTGTCGATGATTATCACGATATGGATTCCCTCAAAGAAAGAACCACCCATGGACAGGTTCAGGAACTCACCACCAACTCCATCACCATCAAGTCAAAAGGCGGCAAGACCGCAACCTTCCCGATCACCGGAACCGAACAGTATTATCAGAACGGAATCAAAGCAGGCAAATGGGTCTACATCCATTTCAAGGGTGAAATGGACACACCTGATCCGGAAAATCCTTCCCATTTATATGGCTTCCATACGAAAGTTTTCAGTGTATCTGACATTGATCCTCTCAAAGTTCCCGAGCCAACGCCAACACCCGCTCCTTCCAAAAATAAAGATCAGGAAAAGGAACGACAGATGCGTGCCGTGATTCAGGGAATCCAGACTAATATTCTGCAGGTCTCTGTTGAAAACACGGATAACCTTCTGAACCTTAATATGTCTGCAATCCCCTGTTATTTCAGTGGTGGACTTTCCTCTGGTTCTCATGTGACAGTTACCTACACCGGTGAGTTTGATGGAGTTTCTACAGCAGGAATCTCGATTCTCGGCATTACCGGTGAAGTTCCGGAATCACTCAGCGACCACAGTATCTCCTTTACCGTATCCGGAGACATTACCGCCTCCACCTCCAACACACTCACACTTCTGACCTACGACAATATGTATGTGACCTGCAGCATAGAAAACGCCTCCAATTCCTCCACGGGCGGGCTCTTAAGTGGAAGTTCCGTAAAGATCACATTCAATCCGGCGGAATCCCGGAATTCCAATATTGTCTCCGCGATCAAGATTGAAGATTTATATACGTGATCCACAAATATATACTGCACACAAAATGCCATAACCCTCAGAATCATCATCTTTCTGAGAATTATGGCATTTTTTATTTCTATGATCTTAACTTCGTCTGAATTTTTGCCGGATGATCTTTTCTCCGTTTTCCAGCCATTCCCGGACTTCGTCAGAATCTCCCAGAATCTCCTGGAAAGACTGATATTCCTGACAGATTCCTTTCCCATGAGGTACACAGTACGCCCCTGCATCGCTGCCGAGGGCGACTTTGACTTTTTTGCGAAAAGCAGTCCTGACCATAGTCTCTGCCTGACGGATGATCGGAAGCAGGACTTCATCTTCGTATCTTCCACAGCCCAGAAGATTTCTGACTGTGACAAGCGTCGGAACCCATACGGTATGACTATCTGCAAGCATGGAAATCGTCTCTTCATCCATGTAGTTGCCATGCTCCAGGCTGTCCACACCCGCCTCGACCGCTGCCTGTACACCATAAATCCCATTCGTATGGCTCATCACTGCAAAACCTTCTTCGTGTGCAATATGTACCATTTCCCGGACTTCGTCTCTGTCGAGAGGTGTTCCTGTGACCGCTCCATGATTATTGAAATCCAGAAGCCCGGTCGTCATGATCTTGATAAAATCAGCACCTTCTGCAGCCGCTTCCTGCACTCTCTGGTGAAATTCCTTCATATTGCTGAAACTACGTCCAACGATCCTGCCATAATGTCCTTCTTTATGGACAGCAAAAATCGGTGTCCGATAGTCGATCCCGTATTCTCCGGCAATCTCAGATGCCCTCTTGGAGACTCCTGCATTATCGCCGCCATCCCGGATAAAGGAAACACCAGCCCTCTGATATGCTTCAAAAAATTCTCTGACCTTCTCTTCGCAGACAGCATCTCTGTGCCGCGCTACAGCCTCACGATAATTGACACCATCCATCAGCATATGTGCATGACATTCACCAAACATTGTCCCGTACCTCTCCGTCTTTTACTGCTGGAAAAAACTGCGGATTTCTTCTTCAGAAGCTTTGACAGAACCCTGCACAAAGAACGGCTTGCCGCCGCCGCGGCCGTTCAGGGCAGCGTTCATTTCTTTTGTGAACTGACGTAGATCTCCGTTCTGCTCTCCCATTGCATATTTATAACTGCCATCTTCACTCTTTGAAAATACTGCACAGCAGCCGGAGCATTTCTGCATCACTGCATCTGCCATCCTGCGGACCTGATCTGCCTCCAGTCCTTCGTGGAACAGAAGAACGCTTCCGGAATCTGCCCATCTCTCTGCCTCTGTCGCACAGAGTTCATCAACCATGTGGCTGACTTTTCCTTTGAGACGGAAGTTTTCGTCCTGAAGGCGCGCTACTGCAGCCGCTGTCTCGCCTGTTTTTGCAGAAAGTTTCATGGAAATCTGATGATTCTGCTCGTTGACCATATTCAGGTAATCCATGACACGTTTTCCGCAGATCATGGTCAGACGGATTCCTTCGTGGAAGTTTTCGACAGTAAGGATCTTAACCGCACCGATCTCGCCTGTGTGGGTAACGTGTGTTCCACAGCATGCACAGAGGTCGGAACCAGGGAAACGCACGAGACGCACCTGTCCTGTCAGTTCTTTTTTGCTTCGGTAAGAAAGTTTCTCCAGTTCTTCTTTCGGTGGATAAAAGATCTCTACCGGAGTATTTTCCCAGATTTTCTGGTTTGTCTTTGCCTCGATCTCAGCAAGCTGTGCCTCGGTGAGAACGCCGCTCAGATCCACTGTGATCACATCACTGCTCATATGGAATCCTACATTATCATATCCGTATGCTTCATGCACCAGACCGCTGACGATATGTTCACCGGAATGCTGCTGCATCAGGTCAAATCTTCTCTCCCAGTCGATCTTTCCAGTTACTTCACTTCCGACCTCCAGAGCCACCTCTGTATGATGAACAATCTCGCCGTCTTTTTCCTGGACATCTGTCACTGCGATCTCATTCAGTGTTCCAAGATCACACGGCTGTCCACCGCCCTCCGGATAAAAAGCGGTCTGATCCAGAACGATCTCATATCCTTTACCAGCTTCTCTGCACTCGAGAACTTTTGCGGTAAATTCTTTTATATATACATCTTCGTAATACAGTTTTCTTGTTTCACTCATGCTGCCGAACCTTCTTTCTGTAAATTTAAGTCAGTAAAAAATCTGTTTTTCTGCCCTTTAGTATAGCACAGCTTTGCCTTTCTGAACAGAAAAAAGACAGGCGCAGCTAAATGCTTACGCCTGCCTTTCTTTGGAGGTTGTATCAGAAAACAAGGTTATACTTGTCAATACTGATCTCTGCTTTTCCTTCTGCTGCAAAAGTGATCTGATCTGCTTCCTGCGGAGTAAACAGGACCATTGTAGCAGTCTGGCTTCCATCATTGATGAAGATCTCAACACTGAATTTATCCATGAGAATTCGTAATGTCACTTCTCCATCTACCGGTTTCACCTGAATATCTCTGGTGTGGAGGATGTCGTAGAGATATCCGCTTCTGCTTCTGTCGATGTTCAGAACTTCTTTTGCCGGATCATAGGTAATATAAGAAGAATATGTATCGTCTGCTGCAAGTTTGATCGCAAACTTACTGAAATCATCGGTCACTTTGAGTTTCACGGTCATATCAAGAACGCGGCCTTTGATTCCGTCCAGTGCGGTTTCTTCTGAGATTTCAACGTTGTGGTGCTGAACCAGCTCTCCACGATAGTTCTCGATCTCTCTTACCGGCTGCTGGATCAGTCTGCCATTGCGGTAGTTGATCTCTCTCGGAACAGTCATCTGTCCGAAGTATTTCGCTCCGTCCGGAACGAACTTGGAGTTCGGCCATGCCTGCATCCATGCGATCATTACACGGCGGCCGTCTGGTGTGAGCATGCTCTGTGGAGCATAGAAATCGATTCCACTGTCGAGCGGCTGTACATCTTCTCTTACAAATTTGTGTGTTTCTTTGTCGTAGGTTCCTGTCAGGTAGATAACGCTGTGACCTACGTGGAATTTCAGTCCTTCCGGAAGCATTGCCATCGGACTTACTACAAGAACGTGTTTGCCGTCAACTTCGTAGAAGTCCGGGCATTCCCACATCTTGCCAAGTTTTGCATCGCTGTGATCCAGAACGGTGACATATTCCCATTTGAAACCATCGGGGCTTCTGTAAAGGAGGATACGGCTGTTTCCATCGTCTGTCATATTGGAGATAACAGCATAGAAATAACCATCGTCTTCTTTCCAGATCTTCGGGTCACGGAAATCTACTTTGCTTCCGCCTTCCGGGATATCGTCTCCGGTGATGACCGGGTTGTTCTCGTATTTCTCATAATTAACGCCATCGCCAACAGCCATACACTGTGTCTGGTGAGTCGGAAGTTCTCCGTTTGCCATCGGGGTATCGCCTACATATCCAACTCCGGTATACATCAGAAGATGTCGTCCATCAGAAAGCTCCAGAGCACTTCCGGAAAAGCATCCAAAGTTATCATAGGATTCTTCCGGTGCCATAACTACCGGAAGCCTTTTCCATGCAAGCATATCTTTGCTGCTAAGATGTCCCCAGTGCATCGGACCCCATTCATTGGAATATGGATGGTACTGATAAAACAGATGGTATTCTCCATTGTAATAAGAAAATCCGTTTGGATCATTGATCCAGCCTGTACCACCAGTCACATGAAAAGAAGGACGTTCTTCCGGAGAAATTTTGCTCAACTGTTCCTGTTCAAATTCTCTGGCCTTCTGTAATTTCTCACTAATCATACATTCGTTCTCCTTATGGTAATATTCTGTAACTATTCAGAGGATAGTATCCCGCGAGGTTTTTTGCATGGTAACAAAAGACCCTGACATCATGGTTTCCTGTTTCTGATCCGAGTTAAAACTTAGCCTTTGATACCAGAAGATGCAATACCTTCTACATAGTATTTCTGCATGAAGATAAACATAATGATCATCGGGATCGCAGAGACAACCAGGGCTGCCATGATGGCACTGTAGTGCACCGGCTGGGTACCAAAAAATGACTGAACTGCAAGCTGGATCGTACGTTTATCCTCACCTGTCATAACGAGGAATGGCCACATAAAGTCATTCCAGTGTGCTACGAAATCAAGAATAAATACTGTAGCATACACAGTTTTGGAAATTGGCATAACAATCTGGAAAAAGGTTCTGATCGGGCTGCAGCCATCAATTGCCGCTGCTTCAATCAGGTCATCCGGAACATCACAGAAGAACTGCCGGAACATATAAATTGAGAAGCATTTTGCAACAAAAGGAATAACAAGTGCTGCCAGTGTATTGACCCAGCCAAGCTGAGACATTTCAATATAAAGTGGGAGCATGATAGCTTCCATCGGCAATACCATCAGTGCAATTACGAGATTCAGAACTGCACCTTTACCTTTGAACTCAAATTTAGCCAGTGCATAACCGCACATGGAGTTTACAAGAAGATCAAGAACCAGGATCAATGCAATATACAGAAGTGTATTCTTAAACACCAGTGGCATATTCAATCGTGAAAATACCTCTGCATAGTTACTTAAGGATGCCTGAACTGGTAAAAAAGTAGTCAGTGAATCCATATTTGCAAAAATCTTAGCCTCTGGCTTCAGTGATGCGGAAATCATCCAGATCAGAGGAGATACAAAGATGATACCGATGATAATATTTCCAAAATAGAACATAAATTTTCCAAATGCATTAGAAAACCTCATTGATTTTTTCATATTTATATCCTCCTTTCTCAGTCTGTTGCCGCAGTTACTTTCTTCATAGCCATAGACATGCATACTACGATTACAAAGAATACAGCCGCGATCGAGCAGGCATAGCCAAAGTTACCCTTCTGGAAGCCCTGTGTATAAATATAGTATACAAGAGTCTTTGTGGAGTTTTTCGGTCCACCCTGTGTCATGATATATGGCTGTGTAAAGAGTTTCATTGCCTGGATCATAGTGATCATGATTACATATTTAATTGTTCCCTTCAGCCCAGGAATAGTGATATAAAGGAACTGTTTAAATTTTGTAGCACCGTCTACGGATGCTGCTTCGTACTGGTCTCTCGGGATTCCCTGAAGACCTGCCAGGAAGATCATCATCTGATAACCGGCGCCCTGCCATGCAGACATAAAGATGATAGAATTCATCGCTGTGCTTGCATCACTCAGGAATTTGATCGGGCTCATTCCCAGAGATACCAGAATGGAGTTGATAAGACCTGTGTTCGGGTTTGCATTGTAAAGTACGGACCACAGTACGGAGATAACTACCATAGAAGTAAGCTGTGGTGCAAAGTACATGGTACGGAAAACAGCCACTCCACGGAACTTCTTTGAAACCAGAAGTGCAAGTGCGAGTGCGAGTACACACTGACACGGAACAACAATTACAGTAAAGTACACTGTATTTTTTAATGCAAGCCAGAAGTTTTTGTCACTGAAAAGCTTCTGATAATTTTCAAAACCGATAAATTTCATGGCATCAGGTCTCATGATCTGATATTTAAATCCTGAAAAATATACGGTATAGATCATAGGTACAACAAGAAATGCAATCAGAAGAATCACTGCCGGTGCTACAAAGATATATGCAGCCACTCTTTCATCACGTTTACGTCCGGAAAGCTTCTTTTTTTCTGCCTTTGCCATTGCCTTTCCCCCTTTTTCTTATCCAGAAAAAGCGAAGCCGCACCGCTTTTTTGCCGATGCGGCTCCGTTTTCATTTATTTGTTTTCTTATTCAGCGTAATATGTTTCGTAGTCTTCTGTAAATGTATCTACTACTGTATCAAATTCAGACTGAATATAATCTGTATCTGCTTCTTCATTACTTGCTGCATCAGAGAAAATGTTTGTCATTGCTTCTGCGTATGCAGATGAGAATGTAGCATAAGATGGTGTTCTTGGACGCGGAACTGCTGTGTTTTCAAGCTGATCTACGATAAGAGCTCTTGCACCTTCTTTGTACTCAGCCATTGCTTCTGTCTCATAAGCAGAAGAACGTGTTGCAGGTTTTGCAATTGCTGCTGCATAAGATGCTACGTTATCAGTATTCATCAGCCATGCCAGGAATTCACCTGCTGCATCTGCGTTCTCGCAGTCTTTGGAGATTGCTGCTGCCCAGTCACCACATGGGGAAACTGCTTTTTTAGTTTCAGCATTAACCGGATAATAAGTTACACCCCAGTCAAAATCAGCATTCTGTTCAAGTGTTGCGATTTCCCATGAACCACCGATCATTGTTGCACATGCACCATTGAGGAATTCATCTGTGATCGGTTCAACGTTTGCATATCCTTTAGCGATCAGATCTGCAAGCCATGCTGTTGTGTTTACTGCTTCTTCACTGTTCACATATCCATCGGCTTCTTTTCCATCTTCGCTGATATAATCTTTTCCAGCAGAAAGATACAGCGGTTCAAGAGCATATGGAAGTCCTTCGCCGTGGTCCATGATGATGTGTGTTCCTACATAATCATCTGTTGTACATTTTTCAGCAATCTCAGCAACTTCATCTGTTGTCAGAGGATTTTCGAGTGTACGGGAATCCAGATCATCTGTATCTACACCACATTCTTTGAGGTAATCTTTGTTGTAATAGAATGCTACGGAAGATTCTGTTGCACCTACAGCATATAATTTGCCATCATATGTATTCTGCGTCATTGAAGACTTTACGAAATCTGCTTTGTCTTCATCTGTAAAATAGTCATCCAGCGGAACTGTGATTCCATTAGCTGCATAATAGGAAACCTGCGGTCCGTCTACATAGAAGATATCCGGAAGATCGTTGGATGTAACTGCTGTAGCAATCTTGTTATCATACGCGTAAGAGTCTGAACGGTCAATTGCTTCACGACTTACCTGAATCTCAGGATGTTCTTCGTTCCATTCGGAAATTCTTTCTTTCCACCATGCTTCAATTGATTCTCTGTCTGTTGGACTCCAAATTGTGATATTTGTTACGTCATCTGCGAATACCGGTACAGTTGTTACTGCTCCTGAAACTGCAAGTGCTGCTGCCATTGCCAGACTAATGGTTTTTTTCATTTCTTAATCCTCCTTTAATGTTTATTTCCACCGCGCGAAAGGAAATATTATAGAACCCGTTCCATATTCTCAAACAGCCGATTCTCATTATTATGTTCGAGAAGTTTTATATGGAATCCGTTCCATGTCGTGTCTTTATCATACTTCCATGAGGTACATTTGTCAACAGATTTTAACTAAAAAACCGCTTCCAAGCACAATTCCGTGCATTTTTATAATTTTATATATTCATTTTTGTGCATATTGCATATCTGTATGCGTTATTTTTTTAACACAAATTATCTGTAATATAAAAAACATGCAAAGCCGCTTGCAGACTCTGCATGTTTCGAATTATTATCAGAATATTTTACTATAATTTGCTTGTAATTTACTTTTTATGTCGTATATTCTGTATTTTATTTTTATTTTTTATAATTCATCGTTAATTTCAACTGGGTATGTGCTTTGTCCCTGCCTTAATTCCACGGATAAAATCTGTCTGTGTGGAACGGGTTCCTTGTCTTCTATCAGATTTATGACACTTTTGGCACAGGTTTCTGCCAAAAATTTCACATTCTGACAAATAGCCGTTACCTCCGGATAGCAGATTCTGCTGACATCCATGCCATCATAAGTGATCACCTTGAGATCCTCCGGGACTCTTTTCCCTGCCTTGAGGGCAAGATGCATATAGCAGAGCGCCGGCTGGTCAGCTGCAAATACACCATCTACATCCGGATATTTCTCCATTGCCTCGGCTGCTGCATCCCAGTAAGACTGGTGATCAAACAGATTCCATTCCATGGTCAGATCCAGGACTTCCACTCCATGCTTCTTCAACGTCTCTTCAAATATGATATGCCTGTCATTTGCCGCCACATTCGGAGCAATACCACTGATGTGAACAATTCTCTTACAGTTATTTTTCAGCATGATCTCTGCTGCCAGCTTACCACCATAAGCATGGTCAGACCCTACCATAGGGATTTCCGGACCGAAATCCTGATCCAGTGCGACAATTGTACGCTTCCGGTTTACATATTCCTTCCAGTGCAATGTATGTGCACCGGTAATGATCCCATCCACCATATTGCGGTCCAACATATTCAGATAGTCGCGTTCTCTGTTGCTGCTTCCTACTGTGTTGCAGATCATCGCCTTGTAGCCTCTCTTGTAGAGAGCTACCTCTGTCTCCCGTGCAAATGCTGAGAAAAACGGATGATCCAGATCAGGGATCAGGACACCTATGATACCGGTTCTGTTACGAAACAGATTTCTTGCCAGTTCATTTGGTGTATATTCCAGATCGCTGATCGCCTGTTCAATTTTTTTGCGGGTATCAGCAGCAACATAGCCACTGCCATTTATTACTCTGGACACAGTACCGACCCCTACTCCGGCCTTCTGTGCCACATCTTTGATACTTGCCATATTTCTTAAATTAACCTTTCTTATACTCTGTTGTCTGGTTACGATAGTTTATTGTAACTGTTCTGTCTCCTTACAGTTTTTCCACTTCAGACAACGAGTTCAAAACATTTCCAATCTTTTTCGCGGTAGATCATTACTGTTCATTCATCAACAGCAATATGAATTCTTATCACACAGAGTGACTCTGCAGTTATAAGTAATGTGACAATTATAGCATAGCAGCATTTTCTTTACAATTATCATCCTGTAGGAAAAAACAGACGTTTTTCAGCAACCTCTCCTGAAAACATGAAACAAGTTCTTCAGATTTCCCTGAAATCCAAAAAAACAGAACCGCATTCATTTCTGAATCGCAGTCCTGTTTTGCTGACTTTGGTTTGTAACTGTTCTCTGTTCACATCCCGTAACCGGTTCATGTCTTAGCAGTTACTTTTATATATTTTTGCTGACACGAAGTCTTGTCATCGCTCTTGCGAGTGCAGCCTGGCTTCTGTGATATTCCACAATGCTCTGTTTCTGACGCAGCTGCTCTTCCGCACGGTCTCTTGCCTCTTCTGCTCTGCGGATATCAATTTCTTCCGGACGTTCCACAGTCAGGCAGAACAGCTTTGCACGGTTGTTGATCATCTCAACAAAACCTGAGCTTACTGCAACTGTCAGCCAGTTCCCTTCAGAATCCTCAAAGCGCATCTCACCCGGAACGATCGCACAGATCATATTGGCATGATGTGCCAGAAATTCCTTCTGTCCATCCTCGGCCGGGATGATCAGTGATTTGGCTCTTCCTGCAAAAAACTGTCTGTTGGCAGCATAAATTTCAAGTCCGAATGTACTTTCCATAAGCCTCACCCCTTATTCTTCTGATAAAGTTTTGGCTTTTTCGATTACTTCGTCAATGGTTCCTACGTTGAAGAACGCATTTTCCGGATACTGATCCATCTCACCATCAACGATTGCCTTGAATCCACGGATGGTTTCTTTCAGAGGAACATATTTACCCTTGATACCTGTGAAGTTCTCAGCTACATGGAACGGCTGAGAAAGGAACTTCTGGATCTTTCTTGCACGGAATACAGTGCTCTTATCCTCTTCAGAAAGCTCTTCCATACCAAGAATAGCAATGATGTCCTGAAGTTCTTTATATTTCTGAAGGATTTCCTGTACTTTACGTGCTACTTCATAATGTTCTTCACCTACAACATCCGGCTCCAGGATACGGGAAGTAGATTCCAACGGGTCAACGGCCGGATAAATACCCTGCTCTACGATCTTTCTGGAAAGAACGGTTGTTGCATCCAGATGAGCGAATGTAGTTGCAGGAGCCGGGTCAGTCAGGTCATCGGCAGGTACATAGACAGCCTGTACAGATGTTACAGAACCATCCTTAGTAGAAGCGATACGTTCCTGAAGTTCACCCATCTCAGTAGCCAGTGTTGGCTGATAACCTACGGCTGAAGGCATACGTCCAAGAAGGGCGGAAACCTCGGAACCAGCCTGTACAAAACGGAAAATATTATCAATGAAAAGAAGCACATCTCTGTGTTCCTCATCTCTGAAGTACTCAGCCATTGTCAGTCCGGTTTCAGCAACACGCATACGGGATCCCGGTGGCTCGTTCATCTGTCCGAACACTAAGGCTGTTTTTTCAAGAACACCGGACTCTTTCATTTCTGACCATAAGTCGTTACCTTCACGGGAACGCTCTCCAACACCTGTGAAAATGGAATATCCGCCATGCTCTGTGGCAATGTTCTGGATCAGCTCCTGAATCAGGACTGTCTTACCAACACCGGCACCACCGAACAGACCGATCTTACCACCTTTTGCATATGGTGCAAGAAGGTCGATAACCTTAATACCTGTTTCCAGGATTTCTACAGCCGGTTTCTGATGTTCGAAATCCGGCGGATCTCTGTGGATGACCCATTTCTGTTCTCCCTCAAGGGAAGGACCGTCATCTACTGTATCACCAAGTACGTTAAATAAACGTCCCAGTGTCTTATCACCTACAGGAACCTTAATGCCGCTTCCTGTGGCGATGACTTCTCTGTCACGCTGTAAGCCTTCGCTTGCGCTCAGCATAATGCAGCGTACCATATTGTTTCCCAGATGATGGGAAACTTCCATTACACATCTTTTACCGTTGTTCTCTACCTCAAGGGCATCCTTGATCTCAGGAAGATTTCCATCTTCAAAAACAACGTCTACAACAGGTCCCATAACCTGTACAATTTTACCTTTGTTCATCGTCGTCACTTCCTTTTTTGTGCTTTTGCACCGCTGACAATCTCAGTGATTTCCTGTGTGATGGCAGCCTGACGCGCACGGTTGTACTCAATGGATAACTCCCTGAGCATCTTCTTTGCACTGTCCGTAGAGGACTGCATTGCCATCATTCTGGCATTATTTTCACTGGCATAGGCTTCTACAAGACATCCATAGATCAGACCGGTCAGGTAATTTGGGATCATGGTATTCAGAAGTACATCGGCTGATGGTGACAGCACGATTTCCTCCTGTGGCATGTCCGCAAGCATTGCCTGATTTGGCAGGAACTCTGCTTTCTTCAATGGAAGAAGCTGCATATTCACCGGCTCCATGGCAACTGCACTCTGCATCTCCGTATAGAAAATACGGACTTCGTCCAGTTCTCTGTCCAGGAACGCTCTGACAATCTCCTCTGAGATCAGACGCGCTCTGTGCATGGTCGGTTTCTGTACTGTATATGGAAAGTTCTCTGCGATATCCATATGTTTCTTCGTGAAATACTGACGGCCTACCATACCCAGCACATAAAGCTTGCAGTGCTCATGCTCTGCCATAAACTGTTCTGTCATTTTCTGGATATTATGGTTATAGGCACCTGCCATACCCTTATCACCGGTAACTACGATACAGCCGATCTTACGGTCTTCCTCCGCAATCTTATGACGGATACTGAAAAAAGGATGCTCTGTATCCGGCATATGACGCAGGATTCGGGAAATTGCTGCCTGCATATTATAGTAATACGGCTCTGTATCGGACAGGATTCTTTTGGCCTTCTGCATCTTGGATGAAGAGATCATATACATGGCATTGGTGATCTTCATGGTGTCCTGAATGCTTTTCATTCGAGTCTGAATCTCTTTCGTACTGCCCATATCAACACCTACCTGCTCTTATCTGCAAATTCTTCTGCCACTTTCACGATCTTTTCTGCCAGTTCATCCGGAAGCTGTCTCTTCTCCTCGATCTCTCTTCCGATTTCCGGATAAGCACTGTCAAAGTAGTCCAGCATATCTCTCTGATACTTCTTCATCTTCTTAGTTTCCACATCCATCATTGCCTTGTGTGTTGCCGCACAAAGAGTGATGACCTGCTCATGAAGACTTAACGGGCTTGAAAGCGGCTGTTTCAGAAGTTCCATAAGTCCGCTTCCGTATTTCAGCTGCTGAGTTGTAGCCTCGTCCAGATCAGAACTGAACTGTGTAAAGATTTCCATCTCACGATACTGAGCCAGATCGATACGGACACTTCCTGCTGCTTTCTTCATGGCTTTTGCCTGTGCAGCACCACCAACTCGGGATACGGAAAGACCTACGTTAACCGCCGGACGCATACCGGAGTTAAACAGGTCACTCTCCAGGAAAATCTGACCATCTGTGATGGAAATAACGTTTGTAGGAATATATGCGGAAAGGTCACCTGCCTGTGTCTCAATGATAGGAAGTGCAGTGATAGAACCACCGCCGGCCTTTTCATTCAGACGGCTGGAACGCTCCAGTAATCTGGAATGGAGATAGAATACATCTCCAGGATAAGCCTCACGTCCCGGTGAACGTTCCAGAAGCAATGACAGTGCACGATATGCAACTGCATGCTTGGATAAATCATCATAAACCATTAATACATCTTTTCCCTTATACATGAAGTACTCAGCAAGTGCAGTACCTGCATAAGGAACAATATACTGAAGCGGTGCACAGTCACTGGCTGTAGAGGAGAATACTGTTGTATAGTCCATAGCACCGTGTTTCTCCAGAGTAGATACAATCTTAGCTACTGTAGAAGCTTTCTGTCCGATTGCAACATAGATACAGATTACATCTTTGCCTTTCTGGTTCAGAATGGTATCCAGTGCAACAGAAGTCTTACCTGTCTGTCTGTCGCCGATGATCAGCTCACGCTGGCCACGGCCGATCGGGAACATGG
>OLOV01000941.1_pt1 | contig 24500 bp, 28 predicted proteins | sample 1672931 | NCBI WGS metagenome assembly OLOV01 (sample SAMEA3136738, study PRJEB25190) | human gut metagenome | biome: human gut; feature: human-associated habitat; material: faeces | place: Austria | collected 2013 | reverse complement strand
AATATCATAGGCATTATACTTACAGGCGTCAGTATAGCAGTGCTGTGGCTGTTTCAGTCACAGGTGCTTACCATATTCAACGCATCGCCTGCAATGATGTCATTTGGTGTGCCGGCACTTCGAATCATTTGTATAAGCTATGTGTTTGCCTCGATAGCAACTATGGTGGCATCTCTGATGCAGTCAACCAAGAGAGTAGGCTTCAGCCTGCTGATAAATGTATTAAGACAGCTTGGACTGCTGCTTCCGTTCATGTGGATACTTTCAAAAATAATGGGAATGGACGGAATCTGGTATGCATTCATAGCGGCAGAAGTTATTACTGCAGCTATAAGCTGGATACTTTACAGAAAATACCCGGTGAAGCTATGATACTATATCAGATTTTCACCGTCAAAAATTGAATAAAGCTTGTGAAGCTTTGCATAGGCAAACAGCTGTATATAGATATCGGAGCTGTCGCTTAAGCCCAGAACAGTCTTGATTTTTTCGAGCCTGTATCTGATGGTGTTGCCGTGCTGATAAAGTTGCTTTGCGGTAAGCTTCACATCTCCCTCACTGTATATATAGGTTATTAAAGTCTCGTGCAGATTTGTATTGTGATTTTTGTCATATACAGTGAGTTTTTTATTTATTGTCTTATAGAAATTAGAAACCCATCTGGTGTGCATATTAGGTATTATTATCTGCATAATACCTATTTCAGAGAAAGCGGTTTTATCCTCATTGCAGATTACAGAGCTGTAGGCTGCCTGAACAGACTCCTCAATCAGAGCCGCAAGATTTTTTATGGGCAGGGTCTCGCTTATTCCGCTTCTGAAACTTTCAGGGGAAAGAGATATCTCAGAAAGAAAGCCCGAAAGCCCGCTGTTTAAATCAGTTACTGTATTTGATGAGGTGTAGATAACAAGTATGCAATTGTTGCATCTGATGACGCGGACGGAAGGCTGCTCCTTGTAGTATTTAATGTGTGACAGCCAGAATTTCTCTAAAGCCGCTGCGGATTTTTTTGCCTTTGGAATACAGCAGCAGCATATGCAATTGTCTGCAAAGGACGGATTAAGCTGTTTGATCATTATCTGCTGTATTTCAGGGTCTGCTTCGTTAAGAAGCGCTTTGACCTTATCTCTGAGCAGATCATTTAAATCTCCTGTTGCCAGCAGACTTTTGATAGTAAAAATTATATCGTCAAAGAAAGTGCCTGAGAATGTAAATATGGCGATATGATGACTGTTTGCATACTCTATGATATCCGCATCAAGCATATTGGTGTGTATCTTCTTTACTGCAATAGCAGCCACATCTTTTTCTATGAGTGCGTTGATTCCTGCAATGGAGGCCTCCGGGTGATCCTGCATATTGGCAAGGGTGGTTATTACAAATTCACCGGGATCAAATGTCTCATTTATGATTTCCGGAGTTTCCCATTCGAATATTCCCGTACCGGATATAACATTGGAAAGTCCGGTATTATCAGAAACAAGTTCAAATTCCGAAAACAGAGGATGCAAAAGCAAATCAGAAACTGTTATCAAAAAAACACCTCCTAAACTTAAATGGCTATGAATAAGGGCACCAGTACAGGTACGGCCATACTCATAACAGCTCCTGTAATAAATGAGTATACAACAATATCCCCGCTTGTAACTTTTTCGACTATAGGCAGGCAGACATCCATTGACGCCGAGCCGGGAAGCGACATAGCTTCAAGATAACCCAGTTTTTTTGCCACCAGTGGCATCAGAATGATGCCTAAAAGCTCACGCATAAGGTTATGTATAAACGATACGGTTCCGACAAACGGCGAGTGGTTCATTATGATTGCCGGCGCCAGTGTGTACCAGCCAAGCCCCGCGCCTACAGCCAGAGACTCGTTCCAGCTCATCGGAAGTATGAATGAGGCGACGAATGCCATTAAAAGACTTCCTGCAATTGATGCAAAGGGAAATACCAGCACTCTTGCGCCTACTTTTTTGAGGTTCTTTATTACTGTTCCCTCATATCCTATGTCTATACCAACAAACAGCAGAAGCAGGCAGAGGCCTGCTACGATTATATTACCCAGAAGTGAGCCTGTATCTATTGAAAGTTCATTAACATTTATATTCTCAGGTATAAAAAAATAACTGAAGGTCATACCGAGTATGACTGATATCAATATGTTTTTAGTCATCTGCTTTAAGTCCTTTCCTGTTTATTCCCATAAGCTTTCTTACAGCAAAAACAGCAAATACACTACCTGCCATAACCAGTATTGTAAATATAAATGCGGTAATTCCTATGGTGTCAAGAGATCTGATTACGTCTTTGTTCATACCTATCCTGCAGCCCATTGCAAAAACAAGTACGATAATTGCAACTGACTGTATCTTCGAGAGCCTTTTTAAAGAAGCGCCCTTTTTCCTGCGCCTTGCTCCGATTGCATATCCGATGGCGGCCATAGAAAGATACAGCACAAGTAAAAGTATTGAATTCCAGTCCAATTTTGAGTTCTCCAATCTTGTAATTTATACACCAGTCTGTAAAGTATATCACAAAAAAAGACAAAACACTACACTTTCGTATTGCTTCAGCGTGATGAAATATGACGGAGAAACTGTACAAAATGACAGGAAAAATATCCGTTTTTGATTTGTTTTCGGGGAAAAATACGCATTAAACGGGTAAAAATAAGAACCTGTGTTTTGTAAAAGTTACAATATGAAGCTGTTCTTTTTGAAATGTCAGACAATTGTTTGTGAAGAGTATTCTGTATATCATTTATTTAAGAAAAAAATACGCCAGTGACTGAAAAATATTTAGCATAATTCTAGAAATAATAGGAGGTACAAGATGAATAATGTTAGAAGGACACAATATCCCAAGCTTACAGTCGATACCAGAAAGCTTTATAACAATATAAAGACTGTTGCAGACGACTGCAGCTCGCAGGGAATAAGTATTGCCGGAGTTATAAAAGGCTTTAACGGCATATACGAAGCTGCTCTTCAGTTTGTAAAGGCCGGCTGCAGCCAGCTTGCCACTTCCAGAATGGAGCAGATTATAGATGCCAGAGAAAAGGGAATAGACGCAGAATTTATGCTTGTAAGAATTCCAATGCTGTCGGAGGCAGAAGAAGTTGCGGCATATGCCGATATGAGTCTTAACAGTGAAATCGAAGTGATCAGAGCTATCGACAGAGCCTGTGAGAAATTCGACAGAACACACGGCATAATTCTTATGGCAGACCTTGGTGACTTAAGAGAAGGCTATTGGGACAAGGATGAGCTTGTGGAGACTGCAGTATATATTGAAAACGAACTTAAAAATGTAAAGCTTATGGGGGTGGGAACAAACCTTGGCTGTTACGGCTCGATCAAGCCTACCGTAGACAAGATGAACGAGCTTGCTGACATTGCCTGCAGAATTGAAGAAAGGATAGGTAGGGAGCTTGAAATAGTATCGGGAGGAGCGACCAGTTCATATCCTCTGGTACTGGACAAGGTAATGCCTGCAAAGATAAACCATCTGAGAATGGGAGAGGGCATAATATTAGCCTATGACCTTCAGGAAATATGGGGACTTGATATGAGCAGACTGTCGCAGGAGGTATTCACCTTCAAGGCAGAGGTCATAGAGGTTAAGAACAAGCCGACACACCCTGTAGGTGAAATCTTTATAGACGGCTTTGGACGAATGCCTGAATACGAGGACAGGGGAATAAGAAAAAGAGCTCTTCTTGCAACCGGCAAGCTTGACTATGCGCTTAACGACAAAATCTTTCCTAAGATGAAAGGCATAGAGCTTATAGGAGCAAGCAGCGATCACGCAATACTTGATATAGAGGACTGCGAAGAAAAGATAAAGCTTGAGGATATTATAGAGTTTAATGTAAGTTATCCGTCACTGATGTATCTGACTAACAGCAGGTACATTAATATAGAAACCATATAAGTTATATTTAAGAGAGAAAAGGAGATTAAAATGAAAAACGCACTTATAATGATATTTAAGCTATCGCCGATTGCTCTGCTCTGCGCTCTCGTTATGTCAGGCTTTGATACACTGGTTGCAGCGCCGCTGTCACTGTTTTATGCGGTACTGGTATGCTGGGCCGTTACCAGGAGAAAGGTAATGGATATTATCGAAAGTGCAATGACTAACGTAAAAAACGCTATTATAATATTCTTCATATTTATGATGGCATATGCTGTTGCGACACTGTTTATGACAACCGGTGTAGGCGCCAGCATAATCATGGCAGCGCTGAAAATAGGCGTAAGCGGAAGAAGTATTGCAGTAGTTGCTTTTATAGTTACCTGTATACTTTCAATGGGTACCGGTACATCGTGGGGAACATATGCCGCGACAATTCCTATCTTCATATGGACAAGTCATATTGTAGGCGGAGATCCTGTGCTTACAATGTGCGCCTGCGCCGGTGGTGCGGCATTTGGTGATAATGTTGCCCTGATTTCAGATACAACAATAATGACCTGTGGTATACAGGAGGTCGAGGTAATAGACAGATTTCGAAAGCAGGGTTTCTGGTCAATATTCTGTGTTATAGCGGCATCAATATGTTTCTTTGTGGCAAGCTGTATTATGAATCTTCCTACAGGAGCTGCCGATGTATCCAATGCAATTACAAATATTCCTCAGGATGCGTGGACTGCTCTTGAAGCAGAAAGACCTGCGGCAATTGAGTTGCTCAATCAGGTATCAGACGGAAATATACCTCTTTGGATGATGATTCCTATAGTAATTGTAATCGGTCTTGCAATATTAAAGGTTCCTACTATGATTTGTCTTGGTGCAGGAATTATAAGCTCAGCAATAATGGGTGCATGCATCGGAACTATGAATTCATTCAGTGAATTCCTCGGACATATATATGATTCTTTTGCGGATGCAGGAAACTGGATAGTTGTTATGGTTATGTGGATAATAGCCTTTGGAGGTATTATGCGTGAAATGGACGCTTTCAGACCTATGGCTATGTTCTGTATCAGAGCATCAAAGAAGGTTCGTCACCTTATGTTCTGGAATGCGATGCTGTGTATTTTAGGAAATATGCTACTGTCAGATGACCAGGCACAGATGGCTACAATGGGTCCTATCACTAAGGATATACTTGAAGAAAGTGTTGAGGGAAGTGAAGAGGATATGTATGATTTAAGATGCCGTAATGCGATGTACGGCGACGCCATAGGAGTACTTGCAGGCGAGCTTATTCCTTGGCACGTATGCAATATCTATTATGTAGGTTTGTGCAGCGCAGTTTATCCGCTTATGGTATTTACTGCGGGAGATCTTATAAAGTTTAACTTCTTCGCATGGATTGCAATAGCATCACTTCTAATACTTACATTAACAGGCTGGGATAGATTTATACCTAAATTTGCTATTCCGTCAGAGCCTGATGTACACCTTAAAAAGAACATAAAGCTTAATGATGCGGTTCTTCAGGGTGCGGTAGAGGGATATACTGAAGAAACTGCTATGAAGGCTGCAGCTGTTAAAAAAGCTCCGGCTGATGCAGAAACAGAGTTTAAATCAAAAGAATAACCATCCGGTTAATCTTCTGACAAAAGAGATTATGGAGTATTAGACCCCCACATCGGTATGGGGGTTTAATATTGGAGATATGAGCAAAGAAAAGGAGTATTTATTATGCAGCTATCAGAAAGAGTGCAGTCAATGCAGTTTTCACCTATCAGACGCTTCAATGTTTATGCAGATGAAGCGGCAGAACAGGGAGCAAAGGTATATAAGCTTAATATAGGGCAGCCGGATATTAAGACACCTGAATGCTTTATGGAGGCAATCAGAAATTACGACAGCAGTGTTATAGCTTATGCACAGTCGCAGGGAACTTCAGAGCTTCAGGATGCTGTAATTGCTTATTTCAGTATGTATGATATGAATTACGGCAGAGATAATATAATTATAACCACAGGCGGATCAGAGGCTCTTAACATGATTTTTACGGCCATTCTCAATGCAGGAGATGAGGTGCTTATGCCGGAGCCATTTTATACAAACTACCACACATTTATAACCTCTGCGGGAGGAAAGGTGGTGCCTGTGACAACCGTTGCAGAGGAGGGCTATCACTATGCCGACAGAGAAAAAATTGAAAAGAGAATTACCGATAAGACAAAGGCCATAGTATGTGTTAACCCGGGAAACCCTACAGGCACAATTCTCACAGAGGAGGAGATAAAGCTTATTCTTGATATAGCAAAGGAAAACGATTTGTGGGTTATTGCAGATGAGGTGTACAGGGAATTTGCATACGACGGCAGAAAAATAACGTCATTCGGAATGTTTGAGGAATACGCAGACAGAGTTGTCATAGTAGACTCTGTATCAAAGAGATTTTCGGCCTGCGGAGCGAGAATAGGCTGCGCCGTTACAAAAAACAAAAAGCTGTACAGCGGGCTTATGAAGCTGGCGCAGGGCAGGCTATGCGCATCAACTGTAGATCAGGTGGGAGCTGCTGCGCTGTACAGACTTGACAGGTCATATTATGACGAGGTGAGAAGCGAATATGAAAGCAGAAGAGATGCTGTCTATGAGGAAATTATGAAAATACCCGGCGCTGTATGCAGAAAACCGGGAGGTGCCTTCTATATGACAGTCAAGCTTCCGGTGGAGGATATTGAAGATTTCCTGATGTTCCTGCTTAAAGAGTACAGAGATAATAACGAAACTGTTATGTTTGCCCCGGCTCAGGGTTTTTACGGCACAGAGGGTCTTGGTAAGGACGAACTCAGAATAGCTTATGTCCTGAAGTGCGAGGATATGGTAAGAGGCGCGCAGCTTATAGCGGGCGGACTTGAAGCATACAAAAATAGATAATATATAATACCCTGCTTATGCGTGTATTGCAAAAGCAGGGATATTTAATTAATGCAGATTTAACAGGGAGTGTTCTGAGGAATACTCTTTTTTAATGTATATTAAGCAGAGACCATAAAAAGAATATTTGTAATTTTTACAAATATCCCAGTTCGATTATGTATCTCAGACAGTAGGAATAAACTGCAAAACAGATATAATTAGTTATAGGATATGCTAATTAAATTTCAGACAGTCATATAAAGTAAGGCGTAATTAATTAGGAGGAGTAAAACTATGAAGAATTTTAAATTCGATATTGACTATTTCAGAAATCAGTTTCCTGCAATGAGAAACACAGTAAACGGATATCCGGCAGTTTATCTTGACGGACCCGGAGGAACTCAGCTTCCAAAGAGAGTAATGGATGAAATGGTTGACCATATGACAATGCATAATTCAAATATTCACGGCGTTTTCAGAACAACTCTCGAAAATGATGCGATTATTGTAAATGCAAGAAAAACTTTTGCAGATTTCTTTAATTGCGAATGGAATGAAGTATGCTTTGGAGAAAATACAACAACTAATAATTTTAAAATTGCAATGGCGCTTGCGCGTACATGGAAAGAAGGCGATGAAATAATCATTACAGATATCGACCACGAAGGAAACCGTTCACCTTGGAGAACCCTTGAAGACTTCGGAGCTGTAATCAAAAATGTTGCTCTGAAGCCTGACGGAATTGAGCTTGATTTTGATGATTTTATGTCAAAGCTGTCAGATAAGACAAAGCTTGTTGCGATCAACTGGGCTGCAAATTCATGCGGAACTATTACAGACGTAAAAAAATACATTGACGAGGCTCACAAGGTCGGAGCGCTTACAGTAGTAGACGCCGTACAGTATGCACCTCACGGAATTATCGACGTTAAAGCAATAGACGCGGATATCGTACAGACTTCACCTTACAAATACTACGGACCTCACTGCGGAGCATTCTACTGCAAAAAAGAAGTCGGCGACTCACTGAAGGCTGCAAGAGTAATGGCAGATGACAATACAGAAATGCCTTTCAGAATGGAAACAGGAACTATGTGTATGGAAAACGCCAGCGGCGCAGCGGAAGCAGTTGAATTTATTGCAGACATCGGAAAAAGACACGCAGAAATGTTTGAAGAGGAAACTGCAGATCTTACAGGCAGAAGAAAAGATATCGTATGCGGAATGCTTGCAATGGATACATACGAGGCACAGCTTGCAGACAAGCTTAGAAACGGCATTAAGGATATCAAGGGGCTTAAGCTTTACGGCCCGTGCACGGGAACGCCTCAGACAGCAACCGTATCATTTACAGTCGAGGGGATGAATTCAAATGATATCGCAAAAAAACTTGCGGATCGGGGCATCTTCGTATGGGACGGCGAATTCTATGCAATCGCAACTATATGGGAAGTTCTCAAACTGCAGCCTTACGGCGGCATGGTAAGAATAGGAATGGCACCATACATTCTTGAATCGGATATTGACAGAACTATTGCTGCAATCAGAGCAATCTGTGAAGCGTAACAGATAGAGAAATCCTGCAGAAAGCTTATCCGGCTCCGCAGTAAATTTGTGTGTTTGTGTACTGTAGATAATTATATTCTTGTATAGTATGCGGAGCAGATACGGTGTGTATGCGGTAATTACGACACTGGCAACTTTCTTCAGATAAATAAAAAAGGACAAAAGGCAGCCTTTGCAGGGGCTGTCTTTTGTCATTGACAGAGATATCAGGTTTCTGAGCTTTTGTCAGTCTTTGCAGACTGGGCTTCCTCGTGCTCCTCCTTGTAGGCCTTGGCGGCCTCTTTGTTAAACGGTTTGTATATATCCGTTGCAAATTTCATAAATATAGTAAGCGACAGGAAAACCAGCAGAGTTGTGATAATTGCGGCAGAATAAAAGCCTATGCCAAGAGCAAGCCCTATGCAGGCGCATGCCCAAAGACCCGCAGCTGTTGTAAGGCCCTCTACCTTGCGGCCGCCTCCGCGCATAAGTATTGTTCCCGCGCCGAGAAAGCCCACACCTGTGACAACCTGCGCACCGAGTCTTGCAGGGTCTGTTGCAAGGCCTATAATATCCACCATATACTGATTTGTAAGCATTACAAGAGTAGCTCCGAGGCATACCAGTATGTGAGTTCTGAAGCCCGCGGGGCGTTTGTTCATCGCTCTGTTAAGTCCGATTACTCCGCCGCATATGACAGCAAGAACAAGCCGGAGCGTTATTGAGAGCAGGTTTATTTCGTGCAGATTTGTGTTGAGTACAAAATTGTGAAAATCAGTCATTATATTCACCTCTTTAGATTATTATACACAAGAGAGTGTAAATTGTGGTAAAAAAATTTTAATTATTTAACATTTATATATTATTTTAAGTGAAAATATTGTATGATAATTATATATGGGATTTTAGAAACTGACATTTAACGAAAGAAAGGGTTGAAATATGAAACTGAGAAGCAAAAGCACCTATTTTAAACTGGGGCTTACTATATTTATAGCGGGCTGCGCGCTGATAGTATTCTTTTTTACGGCGCAGACTGTCGGTGACCTTACCAAATACATAGCGATAGTTGTAGATGTGCTCAAACCGTTTATAATCGGATTTGTACTGGCATATCTGATGTGTCCTGTGTATAATGCCTGCGTGAGAAGATTAAGACACATGCTGTCAAAGAAGCTTACAGATCAGAGGAGAATTATGAGGATTGCAAAGGGCGTTTCCCTTGTTGTTACTTTCCTGCTTCTGATTGCGATTATAGCGGGACTGCTTTATCTTGTAATTCCGCAGATGGTGGATAGTATAGCAGGTCTTGTGGTGGTGCTTCCTGACTATTTTGACAAGGTTATAGACTGGATGCAGACTAAGGCGCAGGTTTACCCTCAGATATGGTATCCTATTGAAAACGCCGTAAGTAACAGCAATGACAAAATAATGGCGTGGCTGACCGACAAGGTGCTCCCTGCATCAATGGATATGGTGGACAGCATTACGGCAGGAGTTGCAAGCGTTGTATCGGTATTTTTAAATATACTGATAGGCCTTGTTTCAATGATATACATGCTGGGAAGCAAGGACGTTTTCACTGCCCAGAGCCGCAAGCTGTGCTATGCGACAATGAAAAAAGAACATGCAGACAGAGTTATAACAGGAGCGCATAATGTCAACCATACATTTGGCAAGTTTGTAAGCGGCAATCTGCTGGACTCCCTTATAATCGGCATACTCTGCTTTATATTTATGGCGATAATGGGCTGGCCGTATGCGGTGCTTGTAAGCGTTATAGTGGGCGTTACCAACTTCATACCGTTCTTCGGGCCGTTTATAGGAGGCATACCGTCTGCGCTGCTGCTGTGTACCGACAACATATGGACCGGAATATACTTTGGAATATTTACGGTTGTTCTTCAGCAGGTTGACGGCAACGTGATAAAGCCTAAGGTACTGGGTGAATCAATAGGTCTTCCTAGCTTCTGGGTAATGTTCTCAATCGTAGTGGGCGGAGGACTGTTCGGATTTATGGGAATGATTCTGGCAGTGCCTGTATTCGCTCTTATATGGTCCTATGTGGGCTACAGAATGAATATGAAGCTTGACAGATACAATCTGGCTACAGAGCTTGACGATTATATGGATAAGGACATATATAATCTGAGGGAGGTTAAAATCTTCAGCAGGTTCAGGAAAAAACAAAGAAAGGCAGAAGAAAAATCTGATGACAACAGCGAAGATAACTGATATCTTAAACAAAAAAATACCGGCAGAGCGCCTTATAGCGGATGCGGATATGAAGCAGTACACATCATTTAAGGCTGGCGGCAGGGCTGATCTGCTGGTAATGCCGGGGTCTTACGATGACCTTGTATACATTACAGATATATTGAAAGCCGAGAAAACGCCGTATATGATAATGGGTAACGGCTCCAACATACTGGTTAAAGACGGAGGCTACAGAGGCGTCATAATCAGAATTGATGACGGATTTTCGGATATACAGGTGCGGGGAACCTCAATAATTGCGGGAGCCGGCGCGCTGATGTCATCGGTAGCCCGAAAAGCCCTTGAGGCAGAGCTTGCAGGCTTTGAATTTGCATCGGGCATACCCGGCAGCATAGGCGGCGGCGTGTTTATGAATGCGGGAGCCTACGGCGGTGAGATTGCAGACGCTATAGAATATGCAAAGGTCCTCGAAAAAGCCTCAGGCAGTATTAAACAGATACCGGCTTCAGAACTTGAACTTTCCTACAGGCACAGCGCGCTGCAGCAGAGCGGCGATATTGTTCTTGAGGTAAAGCTTAACCTGAAAAAGGGTAGCTACGGCGACATTGCAGAGAAAATGAAAACACTCACGGCCAGAAGAAACGAAAAACAGCCGGTTCAGTATCCCAGCGCAGGCAGCTTTTTTAAACGGCCTGAGGGATATTTTGCAGGCAAGCTGATACAGGAAGCGGGACTAAAGGGTCTGTCTGTGGGAGGGGCTAAAGTGTCCTCAAAGCATTCGGGATTTGTAATCAACACAGGGGGAGCTACAGCCTCTGATATATTAAGCCTGATGAGGCTTGTTCAGAATACGGTTTATGATAAATTCGGCGTTATGATGGAGCCGGAAGTAAGAATTATAGGGGAAGATGCCTGATGAAATACAAAATGACATTTGATTATCACACACATACGATTTTTTCACACGGCAAGGGAACTATAGCTGATAATGTGGAAGCGGCAAGAAGCAAAGGTCTCAAAGGCATTGCCATAACAGACCACGGGCCGGGACATCTCACCTACGGAATTAAAAGAGAAGCCGTTCCCGAAATGAGACGGCAGATAGAGGAGCTTAAACTTGAGTATCCCGACATAGATATATTCCTTGGGGTTGAGGCAAACATAGTAAACAGAAGAAACCATCTTGATATATCTCCTGAGGAATTCAGTGAATACGATTTTGTAATAGCCGGGTATCACTACGGAGTGACTCACGGCTACTGCGCATATAACTGGGTGTACAGACACAGCGGCTTCAAAAAAAAGAACCTGATTATTAAAAACACTGATATGACGGTTAAGGCTCTGTATGAAAACAACATCAGGATACTCACTCACCCCGGAGATAAGGGACCGTTTGATATGGATGAGCTGGCAAAGGCCTGCGCCGCAACGGATACGCTTATGGAGATAAGCACTCACCACAAAAACCTTACGGTTGAGGAAATCCGTATTGCAGCGAAATATGATGTTAAATTCATAATTTCAAGCGACGCCCACCAGCCATACAGAGTGGGCGACTTTGAGGGAGGACTTGCAAGAGCGGAGGCTGCGGGTCTTGATATAGCAAGGATAGTAAACCTTGAAAGAACAGAGGAGGGAGAAACCTGATGGAACTGATAATTGTTACGGGACTTTCCGGCGCAGGCAAATCCAATGCTCTCAACTGTCTTGAGGACATGGGCTACTACTGCATAGACAATATGCCTCCGGCGCTTATCGGAAGCTTTATTGACCTTGCAAAGACCAATAAGCTCAATGTAGACAAGGCCGCAATATGTATAGACTCAAGAAGCGGTGAGGGCTACAGAGGATTTGACCAGCAGCTTAACAAATATCACGATACTGACTATAAGATAATGTTTCTTGAGGCATCAGACGAAACTCTCATAAGACGCTTCAACGAAACCAGAAGAAACCACCCGCTTAACGTTTCAAGCGTCAAAGACGGCATACGAAAGGAAAGAGCGTTTCTTGCAAAGGCCAGAAGCATTTCAAACTATGTCATAGACACCTCAAATATGAAAACAGCCAAGCTCAAAGAGGTCATTAAAGACATAGTTATGAAAGGAGAAGAAAAACAGACTTTCATAATCAATATACAGTCATTCGGCTACAAGCACGGTATGCCTCTTGATGCGGATATGGTGTTTGATATGAGATTTATCCCTAATCCGTACTATGTGCCGTCATTAAAGGAACTGACCGGAAACAGTATGAAAGTTAAAAATTATGTGCTGAGACAGCAGGTTACCGTAGAATTTATGGAAAAAATAGTACCGCTGCTTGAAGAGATAATACCTGCATATATGCAGGAGGGCAAATATCACCTCAACATAGCCTGCGGCTGCACCGGAGGGCATCACCGCTCCGTTGCATCTGCAAACGAGCTTGCCCGTATATTCAGAGAAAAGGGCTACAGGATAACCCTTGCACATCGCGACTTATAACGAAAGGAAATATGAAAATGATAACAGAAAACATTCTTGATCTGATAGGCAGTACCCCGATAGTAAGCCTTGAGACCTCAACAGGCATGAAGATATTCGCAAAGGCGGAGTTTTTAAATCCGGGAGGAAGCATCAAAGACCGTGTTGCAAAGAATATGATTGAACAGGCCGAAAAAAGAGGCGTACTCAAAAAAGGTATGACAATAGTTGAGCCTACATCGGGCAATACAGGAATAGGCCTTGCGCTGTGCGGCGTGAGAATGGGCTACAACGTTATAATTGTTATGCCTGAAAATATGAGCGAAGAGCGCAAGAAAATAATCAGAGCGCTGGGCGCAGAGCTTGTACTTACACCGGCAGAGGAAAGCCTTGACGGTGCCGTAAACGAAGTGATGAGAATAGCTTCGCAGTCAGATGAATATTTCGTACCTCAGCAGTTTGAAAACCCTGACAATCCGAAAATTCACTATCTGACAACAGGTCCTGAAATATACAGTCAGCTTGACGGCAAGGTTGATATATTTGTTTCGGGACTTGGAAGCGGTGGTACACTGCAGGGAATAACAGAGTTTCTCAAAGAAAAAAATCCAGATCTCGTATCTGTTGCGGTAGAGCCTAAAAACGTATCTGCGCTTCTTGGAGATGAACCGGGACTTCATCAGATACAGGGTATAGGCGACGGTTTCATACCATCGGTGCTTGATACATCTCTGATAGATGAGGTTGTGACAGTTACAGACGAAGATGCCATCGGAACTACCAGAATGCTTGCAAGGAAACAGGGACTTATGTGCGGCACATCTTCCGGCGCAAACATATGGGCTTGTATGCAGATGGCGGAGAAATACGGCAAAGACAAGATAATTGCAACAGTGCTTCCCGACAGAATGGAAAGGTATTTCAGTACAGGACTGCTGTAAGGAAGTTTTCACAAAAAACCATCGTGATTAAGATGGTTTTTTGTTTGTAAAGGTGTAGACACAGGCAGCAATGATACATATAATAGTAGGTGGACACTTGTCCGAGAGTTTCCTACGGAGGTTAAAATGTCGTTTGCAACAGATACCAAAAACGAACTTGCACATATAGAACCTGAAAAGGACTGCTGTAAGCTTGCGGAGATAGCAGGCTTTATCAGAATGTGCGGAAGTCTGGAGCTTGAGGGTTTTGGCAGATTTAAAATAGTTATGCCTACAGATAACCCTGCGGCGGCAAGACACTACAAAAAAATGATAAAGGACTATTTCGGAGTCGATGCGCCACTGGAGGTGGGGCAGAGCAACACCATCAAAAAAGGCGTGACATACATTCTGACCATAGGGCCGGCGCAGAACTCAGAGGCCATATTAAGAGAGATAGGCATACTTATGATTAAGGGCGGTATGAACTATTTTGCAGACGGAATATATGACGGGATAATCAGAACCAAATGCTGCCGCAAAGCCTACTTAAGAGGAATGTTTATGGCTGCGGGAACAATCAGCAATCCCGAAAAGAGCCATCATTTTGAAATCAGCTGCAACAGCAGCGTGCTGGCATCGGATGTGCGCAGACTGATCAGGACCTTTACAGATCTTTATCCCAAAATCGTAGAGCGCAAAAAAGGCGAGGGCGTATATGTCAAGGACGGCAGGCAGATACTTGATATACTTGCAATTATGGGAGCTCACAGTCAGTACCTTGCATATGACAATGTAATGATGATGAAAGCCGTTAAAAACGAGACCAACAGAATAAGCAACTGCGAGATTGCCAATGTGGACAAAGTAGTAAGGGCAGCAGGCAGGCAGATAGATGCAATAGAAAAAATACAGAGAGTAAAGGGACTTGATTTCCTGCCGGACAGGCTGCAGGAGATAGCGCTTTTAAGACTGGCGCACCCGGAGGCGCCGCTTCCGGAAATCGGTGAAATGATGGATCCGCCTATAGGCAAATCAGGTCTTTCTAAGAGATTTAAAAAAATAGAGGAGATAGCGGACAGCTTGACAGAGTGATATGGAAAAAGGACAGATAGTTGAAATATATATACACGATATGAGCCATGAGGGCAAGGGTATCGGATACTGTGACGGTATGACGGTATTTGCAGACGGTGCTGTTGCAGGGGATACGGTAACGGCGCAGCTTACAAAAGTTAAAAAAACATATGCCTTTGCCGATACTGTTGAGATTAAACAGAAATCGGAATTCAGAACAGAGCCACACTGTCCGTACAGCGACTTATGCGGAGGCTGCAGTCTGTCTGCTTTAGATTATGAGAAGCAGGGAGAAATCAAGACAAAGCAGGTCAGGGACAAGCTTGAAAGAATAGCAGGTTTAGAAAGCCCTGATGTAAAAGATATGATACAGATGGAGGAGCCTTACAGATACAGAAACAAGGCGGAGATGCCCGTAAGAGGCGGCTGCGTGGGATTTTTTGAGGCTAAAAGCCACAGGGTCTGCGATATACCCGACTGCATAATACAGTCAGAGGCTGCTATGGCGGCGGCGCAGGCGGTCAGAGTATCGGGCGAGGAATGTATCAGACATATGGTGGTGAAAACAGCCTTTGGTACAGGGCAGGTAATGGTTATACTTGTGACTGACGGCAGTGGGCTTAAAGACGCTGCAAAGCTTGTTTCTTCTATTGATGATGCAATTTATGCTCTTGATGATATATATTCACTTGAGAGCGTTTATATAAATAAAAAGAAAAAGACCGACAAGGGAAGAAACGTGATGGGCAGCGATTATACTCTGCTTGCGGGAAACAGAACTATAATTGAGGAAACAGCGGGACTTAAATTTGAAATATCACCAGCCTCGTTTTATCAGGTTAACCCTGAGCAGATGATAAGGCTTTATGACAAGGCAGTCGAATATATGGATTTAAGCGGAAATGAAACAGTGCTGGACCTTTACTGCGGAGTAGGCACCATTGGTATATTTGCAGCCCGAAAGGCGGGACAGATAATAGGTATAGAAACAGTTAAAGAGGCTGTAATTGACGCCAACCGAAATGCGGTTATAAACGGTATTGTAAATGCCAGATATATAACGGGCAGAGCAGAGGAGGTAATGCCTGCGCTGCTTGGCTACGGAGAGGATAAGGCAGCCCTTGAGAAATGGCAGAAATGGTTCTGCCAACAGGAGATACATATGGATAAAGCCGATGTGGCTGTGCTTGACCCGCCGAGGACAGGCTGTGATGAAAGACTGCTTGAGACGCTGGCAAAGGCTGCGCCTGCGAGGATAGTATATGTATCCTGTGATTCGGCTACAATGGCAAGGGATATAGCAAGGCTGACTGAGGCAGGCTACAGATTTGAAGAGGCAACGCCTGTTGATATGTTCCCGTGGACAAGCTCGATAGAGACAGTAGCGCTGCTCACAAGAAAACAGCAGCACTGAAAGGAGTGACAACTATGAAATTAATGATTGCATCGGATATTCACGGTTCGGCATACTACTGCCGCAGGCTGATTGAAGCATTTGAAAGAGAAAAAGCAGACCGTCTGCTGCTTCTGGGAGATATACTATATCACGGACCTCGAAATGATCTTCCGAGGGAATATGCGCCCAAAGAAGTAATTAAAATGTTAAATGAACTTAAAAACAGCATATTCTGTGTTCGCGGCAACTGTGATACAGAGGTTGACCAGATGGTTTTAGAATTTCCTGTTATGGCCGATTACTGTATTTTGACGGCAGGCAGCCGGCTTGTATATGTCACACACGGACATAACTTTAATACGGAGCATCTTCCGCCGATGCAGAGCGGAGATATACTGCTTCACGGTCACACCCATATTCCGGCATGTGAGCCGTTTGGAAACGATAACCTGTATTTAAATCCGGGTTCTGTTTCAATACCGAAAGCCGAAAGCAGGCACAGCTACATGCTTATGAATGAAAGTGAATTTACATGGCATTCTCTGGACGGAGAGATTTATCACAAGCTTGACCTGTGATGCGGAGTGTGTATTGCAATTAACGGAAAGGTAATTATATTATGAACGAAAAATATCCTTATTCAGAGTTTTTGGGAGTTGAAATCATAAGCGCCGATGAGAACGGCGCAACAGGTAAATTTAAAGCAGTCAGCGAATTTACGGATATGCTGGGACATGTTACGGGCGGAGCCTATGCTTCCCTTGCAGACGCCGTAGGCGGAGCTGCCGCAAGAGCAACAGGGGATATGTATGTAACCCAGAACTGCAGCCTGCAGTTTTATCAGAGCACTGAAGTGTCTGATACAGAACTGATTGCAGAGGCAAAGATAAGACACAGAGGCTCCCGCACCTGCATAGCGGCGGTGGAGCTTAGGCATACCGACGGAACTGTTGTGTGCGACGGACAGTTCTCATATTCAAAGATATAGCAAGAGGAAAGCGGGTATGAAAGAACGGATAAACAGGTGGATAAGTGAATTTATAGCAGAGTATTCAAAGCGGTCTGAAATCAGTACGGAGTGGGGAGAGCCCATTGTCGGTTTTGCCGATGCTTATTCACCGTATATACAGAACCTGCCAGAGCTTATCAGCAGCTCCCACGGGCTCCCGCAGGATATAATGGAGGATGCAGCCAGTGTAATCGCATATTTTGTTCCTTTTACAAGGGCGCTGGCAAAGTCAAACAACAACGGCGGCGAATACGCCTCACAGCAGTGGGCTGACGCTTATGAGCAGACAAATGCAATGTTTGGCAGACTGAATTCATATATTATAGACAGACTGAGTGAATACGGATACAGGGGAGCAGTGCATCCGGCAGCAGGCACCTTTGATCATGACAAACTTATAAGTGACTGGTCATTTCGTCATTTTGCCTATGCTGCGGGACTCGGAACTTTCGGAATAAACAATATGCTTATTACACCCAAAGGCTGCTGCGGCAGATACAACACAATAATCACCAATCTTGATGTTGCGGCCGATAAGCCTATGGAAAGGGAATTATGCCTTTATAAAGCAAACGGAAGCTGCGGCATATGTATGAAAAACTGTCCCACACAGGCTATTTCAGAGGATGGCTACGACAGACACAAGTGCTATGAAATTCTCTGCAAAAATGCGGAGATATATAGAGTTGAGGACAATTCCTATGAAGGCAGCAATGGAAGTGAAGTATGCGGTAAATGCGTAGCAGGCTCACCCTGCGCTTTCTGGAACAGATAGAACCCACTATCTGCGGCCGGCTTTCATATAAACTACATTTTTACATTACCTTATGCACACCGGAAATATATATAATCAATATAGGAGATTAAGATGTTCGGATATGTTATGGCAAACCGCCCTGAACTTAAAATCAGAGAATATGACCGATACAGAGCATATTACTGCGGGCTTTGCAGAGCGCTCAAAAAAGAATACGGACTTTTGGGCAGACTGACTCTTAATTACGATATGACTTTTCTAGTTATGCTGCTTTCGGGGCTTTATGAGCCTGAGAGCTGCTGCGTATGCAGGAGATGCATTGCGCACCCTGTATCAAAGCATGAGGAAATTACGAGTGAAGTATCGGAATATGCGGCTGATATTAATATAATTATGGCATACTACAATGTGCTTGATGACTGGAAGGATGAGAGGAAGTTTTCAAAGCTTCTGCTGTCGCTTTTACTTAAGGGCAAAATGAAAAAAGCCTGCAAAAGACAGCCGCAAAAAGCGCAGAGGATAAGCGAGCTTCTCGACAGACTGTCAGAACTTGAAAAAGCAGGCGAGGAGAACTTTGAAGAGCCGTCAGGCGTATTTGGAGAGATAATGGGTGAGGCTTTTGCATACAGAGATGATTTCTGGAAAGACCGGCTTTACCGCTGCGGATTTTATCTGGGCAAATTCATATATCTGCTGGATGCGTATGAGGATATTGAAGAGGATATTAAAAAGGACAGATACAATCCGATAAAACCTATATACAAAGAAGCCGATTTTGAGAAACAGTGGGAGCAGGTGCTTACCGTCAATATAGCGGAGTGTACCGGGGAATTTGAACAGCTTCCGATTATAGATGATGCCGAAATAATGAGAAACATACTCTATTCGGGAGTATGGATAAGATACGAAAAAGCAAAAGGAGAGAAAGCCTAATGAATCCATATGAGGTGCTTGGAGTAGACAGCAATGCAACAGATGATGAAATCAAAAAAGCATACAAACAGCTCAGTAAAAAATACCACCCTGATGCCAATATGAACAATCCCAACAAGGAAGCCTATGAAGAGAAATTCAAGGAGGTTCAGCAGGCCTACGACATTATTATGAAGCAGAGGTCGGGGCAGGGCAATTATCAGGAATTCTGGAATTCCTACACAGGACAGCAGCATGACAGCACACAGGAGGAGATATACCTGAATGCTGCCAGAAATTACATACAAAACGGCAGATACGATGAGGGTATGAATGTGTTAAACAGCATTGAAAACAAAACTGCTGAGTGGTATTTTTTAAGATCCAATATATATCTGAGAAAGGGTCAGAGATCGGCGGCTATAGCGGATGCCAGAGCTGCCGCGGCTATGGCTCCGGGAAATATGAACTATCAGCAGTACCTTTACAGTCTGGAATATCAGAGCGACTGGTACAACCAGACAGGTACACAGTACGGCAGGAGAACAGTATCGTTTAACCCATGTGATAATATATGCCTTACACTTGCGCTGTGCAGCTGCTGCACAGGCGGAGGCGGATATATGTTTGTGCCTTGTATATGTTAGGAGGAATATACGATGAACGATTTTAAAAGCAGGATAAACAGATTTATGCTGGGCAGGAGAGGTATTGATGAATTTGAGAAATTCATAGGAATAGCGGTGCTTGTATTCCTTGCGCTCTACATATGGCTTCACAGCGCGCTGTGCTACTATATTGTGATTATAGGGATTGTGTACGGCCTTTTCAGAATGTTTTCAACCAATATCCCTAAGAGATACAGAGAAAACGAAAAATATCTTGAAATAAAAAACAGCTTCATAAAGCCGAAGAAAAAACAGAATGACAGCGGCAGCTGTAATAATGAAACACACAGCAGCGGCAGTCAGTATATGTTTTTTAACTGTCCCGGCTGCGGTCAGAAGATGAGGGCGCCAAAGGGCAGAGGTCGTATCAGAGTTAAATGCCCGAAGTGCGGCAAAATGTTTGAAACAGAGGTTTAGCCCCTGCGGATATATGGTAAACAAAAATGCTATGCGAAACCTGTAAAGGTCCTGCATAGCATTTGCTGTTATTAATATAATTTTGTATCTACAACCTTAGGCTCAAATCCCGCTTCTTCAAGGGCCTTGAGGATAGAGAGCTTGTGCTCCGTACCGTAGGCTTCCATAGTTACGCGCAGTTCAACAGCGTTAATTCTGTTGATGCTGACAAACTGGTTGTGCTCAAGCTTGATTACATTGCCTTTCTCCTTTGCAATTATGGAGGCAACCTTTACAAGCTCTCCGGCCTTGTCAGGCAGCAGCACTGATACGGAGAATATTCTGTCCTTTTGAATAAGTCCGTGCTGAACTATTGATGACATTGTGATTACGTCCATATTGCCGCCGCTTAATACGACAACCGCTTTTTTGTCCTTGAGATCAAGGTGGCTGAGTGCCGCTACAGGCAGAAGTCCCGAATTTTCGACAATCATCTTGTGATTTTCAACCATATCAAGGAATGCGCCGATAAGCTCATTGTCATCGACTGTAATTATCTTGTGAATGTTTTCCTTGCAGTAAGGGAATATGGTTTCACCGACTCTCTTTACTGCCGTACCGTCTGCAATTGTGTTTGCGCTTGGCAGGGTAACAGGCTCGCCCTTTTCAAATGCCGCGGTCATACTTGCGGCAGCGGCAGGCTCCACGCCGATTACCTTGATTTTAGGGTTGAGCATCTTTGCAAGTGTTGAAATTCCTGTAATAAGTCCGCCGCCTCCGATAGGCACGATTATGTAGTCAACCGTAGGCAGCTCCTGAACTATTTCCATGGCAATACTGCCCTGACCTGTAGCTACCGCAAGGTCATCAAACGGGTGGATAAATGTATATCCGTGCTCCTCTGCAAGCTCCATTGCCTTTTCGCAGGCATCGTCATACACATCGCCGTGCAGTACGATTTCGGCGCCGTAGCTTTTGGTTCTGTTTATCTTAATCAGAGGAGTTACCGTAGGCATTACTATGGTTGCCTTGCAGCCGAATTTTTTAGCGGCATAGGCTACACCCTGCGCGTGGTTTCCGGCTGAGGCTGTAATAAGGCCTTTGGCGCGCTGCTCATCTGTAAGGGTTGCGATTTTGTAATATGCGCCGCGAACCTTGTAGGCTCCGGTGTACTGCATATTTTCGGGCTTGAGATAGATTTTGCCGCCTGTTTTGCTGCTCAGGCTTTCGCTGTATTCAAGATTTGTGGGGAGCGTAACATTTTTGACAAGCTGCGCTGCCTCTTCAAAATTTTTAAGTGTAAGCTCTTTCATATATTAATCCTCCACTGCTGCGATAACCTCAACCTCGCACAGAACGTTTTTAGGCAGAGTTTTTACGGCTACGCAGGATCTTGCAGGTGCTTCTGTGAAGTACTGCGCATAAACTTCATTAAAGGCTGCAAAATCGTCCATATTGCTCAAAAAGCAGGTTGTCTTGATGGCGTTTTCCTGCCTGGTGCCTGCTGCCTTTAAAACTTCCATAAGGTTTTTCATAACCTGCTCTGTCTGTGTTCTGATGTCTGTGCCGACTATATCTCCTGTTGCAGGATCAAGAGCTATCTGTCCCGAAGTAAATACCATTCCATTTATTTTAATTGCCTGTGAATAAGGGCCTACAGCTGCAGGAGCCTTATCAGTGTGAATTTTATTCATAATACACCTCCGTGAGATTTGTAATTTTGTACTACAAACAGTTTACCCTTATTCACCGCCATATTCAAGAGAATATTTGATTGAAAAGGCTGCGGACGTATGATAATATTGCCTTGCATAGCAAAATACAGGACAGGGGAGAATTGATATGGTAAAAAAATGTTACAGATGCGGCAGCGAAAGGCTGACAAGGCTTGTTCCCGCAGGGGCGCTGGTTGTGCCGGAGATAAGCGAGGCGGTTGCAGAGGGGCTTGCCGAGGTGGTCTGCAATAATGACGGATTTATGACAGGCTACAGGACCAGATGCGAGGACTGCGGCTTTGAGTGGACGCCTCTGATGGGGAAGCGGCTGGAGGCCGAGCCGATAAAGAAATAAAGCAAGGGTTGACATACCTAGAGCTTCTAAGTATAATAAGCATACATAGAAGTTCTAGGTATATTTAATTGGAGGTGAATATAAATGGATAAGGGACTGGTAGGCGGCAGCTCAATGCTTCTTGTATTAAGCCTGCTGACCGAAAAGGATATGTACGGCTATGAGATAATAAGGGCGCTTGACGAGCGTTCCGACAGTACATTTCAGTACAGGGAGGGCACACTGTATCCGGTGCTGCACAAGCTGGAAAACAAGGGATTTGTAACCTCATACAAAGAAAAGACGCAGCAGGGCAAGGAACGTAAATACTATTCAATTACAGCAAAGGGACAGGAGCAGTTCGCAGAGGAAGCCAGACAGTGGCAGGCTTTCAGCAATGCAGTCAACAAGGTTGTATATGGTAAGGGCGGTGCGATATGGACAGAGGGGAATTTATCACCAGAGTTTTAAAGGAAGTCAGGTTCAGGCCTGATCATAAATCCATCAGTCAGGAGCTTGCGGCTCATATTGAGGACAGAGCGGACTGGTTTTGCGGGCAGGGAATGTCGCGGGAGGAAGCGGAGGCAAAGGCTGTTTTGGCTATGGGAGAGCCTTCTGATATAGGCAGGGAGCTTAACCGCGTGCACAAGCCGCTTTTAGGCTGGCTCTGGCAGCTTTCACGGCTTGCGGTAGCAGTTATGGCAGTCATAGTTATAATATCGGCGGTTGTGTTTTTTAAAGGCAGCGGACAGCCCTGTATATATCAGAGCAACGGAAGCGATATTATGACCTATGAGGACGCTGAGGCTTTCGGAAATCTTAACAGTCAAAAGAAGTTAAACGGCGAGACCATAACCATAGGAAATACAGTTCTGCGTTTTGAGAGGATAGCTATAATTGAGGGTGAGGCGCATTCAGAACCGGACAGTATTATGTATCTTCAGATAAAGGTTATAAAGGGCGAGTACAGTATGAACAGCGCCTTTGTAACCGAAGGCTTTTTTGACGACAGCGGCAGGGCTCTTGCAGGAGGCGGATATATGTTTTATCAGAAAGAAGACGGAAATGTCACTGTTGCATTTAAGAATGCCGATACAGGCACGAAGTATATAGATGTTGTCTACGATATGTTCGGCAGACATTCTGAATGCAGACTGGATAATCTGCAGGGGTGAAGAAATGAACAGATTTAAAAGGATTAAGCTGACAAGGGCGCAAAAGACAATAAGGAATATTGTAATAGCGGCTGTGTTTATTGCAGCAGTTCCTATGCTGTTTAATGTGCATTTCACTTCGGAGGCTGCGGCGCAGGAGGTGCTTGAGGAAGCGGGTCTTACGGATGCGAAATATATAGCATCCCACGAATTTAAGACAAAGCCTGCTTTTGCAAAGAACAGATATACGATAAGCAAAAGGTTTTATGAGGCTGATATTGACGGCGACTCGTATATGATAACCGTGCCGTACAACAGTTGGTTCGGTGTGGTGTATAAGGCGGAAACTCCTGACATTGTGAAAGTTTCTGACAGGATAAAGATAGCATCTGTCAAACGTGACGAAAACGACAGCAGCCCAGATTATATCTCCGGCAGAAGAGAGTGTATGCGTGTGGAGGTCAGAAATCCGGAGAGCCTGTATGCTGAGTTTGCAAGGGAATGGCTGGACAATGACTGCTATATAGAAGTTTACAGAAATCTCAATGATGAGCAGATAATTTCATTCTCTGTGTCGTATTTCTCCGACGGGTTTTGCGATGACTACAAAGGCGGCTGCAGCATTATTATGAATATAGATACGCAGGAGATATTAAGTCTGGTTCCGCAGGAAAGCGACTGGAACCCTGTGCATCTTGAGGACAGGCACAAGATGTCATCGGAAGTTAAATATAAAGGGAAGATGTCTGTTACAGAGGAAAGAGCAAAGTACATATGCAATACACTTTATGCCAAGGCTACAGATTACATACAGCAGGAGGGAATAGATGAAGCTGACTAGAATGCAAAAGACAATAAGGAATGCGGCGATAGTTATTGCACTCCTTGCAGTACTTCCTCTGATGTTTGATATGCATTTCAGTGCAGAGAAAGCAGCAGAGAAAGCTCTTGAAAAAGCAGGCTGCGAGGATGCTGACTACATAGCGCAGTATGAGACAGTCTGTTCTGAAAAGCTGCTTAGCACGATTAACAAAAGCATAAACAGTGAAATTTATTATTCCTGTAAAAACGAGGGCGCTGAATACGTTGCGGCAGTTCCGTATAAAA
>OLOV01000938.1_pt1 | contig 24553 bp, 19 predicted proteins | sample 1672931 | NCBI WGS metagenome assembly OLOV01 (sample SAMEA3136738, study PRJEB25190) | human gut metagenome | biome: human gut; feature: human-associated habitat; material: faeces | place: Austria | collected 2013 | reverse complement strand
CAATTCATCCCACCACTTATAGAAGTGGGGGATTTCTTGCTCACGGCGTGTTAAAACAGACAAAGACAGCTTTGTAAATCTTCTCGTTCTTGATATAACTGTTTATGCAGAAAAATACGGAACAAAGGCTGTTAGAAGGAATATAACTATTCCCGCCTGGCTTGATACCTTTGCTCAAAAAAACAATCTGAGCCTTTCAAAAATTGTACAGGACAGTTTACTGGACCTTGCAAAGAAGTCATAAATGCAAAGACTGTAAAAAGCGCCTGAAGTCGTTGAAAAATTAACGATTTCAGGCGTTATACATATGTCGCGGTAACTAGGCTCAAATCGGGAATCTCTTTGATTGGGAAAATGGGAATAAACCGCTATTTTCAGCCATTGCACCGGTATAGACCGATTGCAGTTGTGATACTTATTCTTTTCTGTCTTTTATGCGGTAAAGCTCTGCAACAACAAGTCTCTCGGCCCATTCAGGGCAACTTCCCACCCCTGCTTCAGCAATGTCTCAATGTAAAAGGTATCCCTCTTCAAACCACCTTTCAGCCATATAATTTGCACTAACTGCAAATTATCAAAAAACACCCAAAACCATTGAAAAACCAACAACTCAGGCACTATATATATGGAGCGGCATACCGGACTCGAACCGGTAATCTCCTGCATGGGAAGCAGATGCCCTGCCATTAGGCCAATGCCGCATATCCATATCTATTATCTATCATTCATATTTCTTTGTCAATATAACATATTGCTTTCTTGTTCCGGTTATACCTGTAAACGCAACACTTATTTCTTCTCCTACGGCTCCTGAAAGCTGTCCTGCAATTCCTGCCTTGCTCCGAAGCTGCACGTCTGCCGCCTTATGAACACTCCCGTCATAATTCCAGTCTATGCTCCACATTGCTACAGCTTCGCTGCCCTCTTCAAGTGAATTTATATACTCTCCCGCATCAACAGTAAACTCCCCTGTCTGACTGCTGTATTTAATATCTATGGTATCCGGTGGTTCTGATATATCATCATTTTCCGACATTACAGTAAATGAAGCCATATTAGCTGCAAGCCTTTTGGTGCACATAGAAGTAGCCAGCGTGCCGCCATCACAGGTTATAAAGTGCCTGTTCATTTTATGAGCCGCAGCGGCAAGGGTTCCGGAGCCTGCAAAGAAGTCTGCGCATATATCGCCCTCTCTTGAACAGCTCTCAAGTATCCTCATCATAAGCGCTTCCGGCTTCTGGGTTGCATAACCTGTCCTCTCGGCAGATGTCCTGCCTACCATATCTATATTCCATACGTCTTTCATATTTACGAGAGTATACCAGCCGGTATCGTCGCAGAATTCCTCCACTCCCTTGAAATGATACGGTTTAAAGCCTCTGTTATAGGACTTTTCTTTTTGGGGCTTGAAATAATATTGTTTTGTTTTGCTGTAAAAAAGCAGCGTGTCGTGTTTTCTTGAGAAATGTCTTTTGCTGCTTCCGCCCGATTTATATGTCCAGACAATTTCATTTACAAAGTTATTGTGCCCGAAAATCTCATCAAGCAGGATTTTGGTATAGTGGGAAATATGCCAGTCAAGATGCACCCACAGACAGCCGTCCTTTGTGAGAAGCTCTTTCATAGCTATAAGTCTTGAGCACAGCATACGCAGATACTCTGCTTCCCCCTCTTCCCATTTGTCCGTATATGCGGGAATTGAAATATTCTCATCTGTCGCAGGCATTTTCACCACTGCTTCATACCTTAGCTTTGTAAAAAACGGCGGGTCTACATATATGATATTTATCCTGCCTTTCATATCCATCGTTTCTATAAGGAATTTCATAAATTCAAGGTTATCACCCTCAGAAACAATATTGCCGCTGTCATCATCGCCATACTGATAAACAGCTCTGAATGCCTTCTGTCTGCATTTTTCGTATTCTTCCTGTGCTTCCTTTAAAATATCCGGTATCTTTGCAATTAAACTCATCTGCGTTTTTTTCCTTTTCTGTTCTGAGGCGGCAGCAGCACGCTTATAAGGTCCTCTCTGCCTGCCTTAATCAGTGCTTTTTTAACAAGCTGGCGGTTTTCGGGTCTGTTATAGTGTATCAGCGCCCTCTGCATTTTCTTTTCTTCCATATCCTTTGCAACGTATACGTTCTCGCCTGTAAACGGGTTCATTTCGGTATAATACATACAGGTTGCAAGTGTTGCAGGCGTCGGATAAAAGTCCTGCACCTGATCGGGCACAAATCCGTATCTGTTTAAAAACTCCGCAAGCTCCACAGCATCCCTGAGGGTGCTGCCCGGGTGCGACGATATGAGATACGGTATCAGATACTGTTTTTTGCCCAGTCTGTCGTTTTCTCTGAAATATTCCTTTGCAAATCCTGTAAATACATCTATAGACGGCTTGTGCATATATGAAAGCACTTCCGGAGAGGAATGCTCCGGAGCAACCTTGAGTGTGCCGCTGACGTGATTTGCGCACAGCTCCTTTATAAATGTCCTGTCCCTGTCTGCCATAAGATAGTCATATCTGATGCCTGATCTTATAAATACTTTTTTGACTTTTGGAAGCGCTCTCACCTGTTTTAATACATCAAGATAGTCGCTGTGGTCTACATAAAGTTCCCTGCAGGGCTTCGGATACAGGCAGTCCCTGTTTTTGCACATTCCCATTTCAAGCTGTTTACTGCATGAGGGGTGTCTGAAGTTTGCCGTAGGACCTCCCACATCGTGAATGTATCCTTTGAAGTCCTTTTTTTCTGTAAGTCCGCGGGCTTCGTTTACTATTGACTCTGCGCTTCTTGACCTTACCTCTCTGCCCTGATGGTATGTCAGAGCGCAGAAAGCGCAGCCTCCGAAGCAGCCTCTGCAGCTTACTATACTGAATTTGACTTCGTTAAATCCGGGTATGCCGCCCTGCCTCTCATATACAGGGTGATACTCTCCCTCATAGGGCAGTTCGTAAACGTGGTCAAGTTCCTCTCTCTCAAGGGGCATCTGTGGCATATTCTGAACCACATAGGTATTGCTGTCATATTTCTGGGCAAGCCTCCTGCCGCTTATGCAGTCGTTGTTTCTGTACTGCATTGCAAAGCTTTTGCAGTATGCTTTTTTGTCATCTCTTACCTCTTCAAATGACGGAATTATATCCACATCATCGTCAGGCTCCGCTGTTTTAAAGCAGGTGCCTTTAATCCAGCATATATCCTTTGCCTCTATGCCGCTGTCAAGAGCCTCGGCTATTTCGATTATCGCTCTTTCGCCCATACCGTATATAAGGAGGTCCGCTCTTGAGTCCATAAGTATGGATCGTCTCACTCTATCCTCCCAGTAGTCGTAATGCGCAAATCTCCTGAGGCTTGCTTCAAGTCCCCCGATTATAACGGGAACGTCTTTGTAGGCTTCTCTTGCTCTGTTGCTGTATACAATGACAGCTCTGTCCGGCCTTTTGCCTGCCCTGCCTCCCGGCGCATAGATGTCTGTTTTTCTTCTGTGCTTAAATACAGAGAAGTTGTTGACCATAGAGTCAACATTGCCGCTGTTTATAAGATAGGCAAGTCTTGGTCTGCCGAAGCGTTTGAAATCCTCGCATGATTTGTAGTCAGGCTGCGCAAGTATTGCAACCCTGTAGCCGCAGCTTTCGAGGACTCTCGATATTATCGCAGTGCCAAAGGAATGATGGTCAACATACGCATCTCCTGTGACAAGCACAAAGTCAGCCTGCTCCCAGCCTCTGTCTTTCATATCCTGTTTTGATATAGGTAAAAATGCCATAAATAAGTCCTTTCTGTGATTACATTATTTTATCACAGAAATAATCGAAAAGCCACGCAAAATATAAAAAAAGTGGAAATATACGGAATTAAATTTCCTATTTCCACATATCGCACGCAAGGTGCGATAACTTTCAAGGTGCTTTCTTTGAAACATAGGAAATATCTACAAGTCGATATTTCCTATGTTATAACAAAGAACGGCATATGCGTTAACATACACCGCTCCTGCTATACCCTTTTCAGTTTATTAATCCTCGGAGAATTTAAGTCCGCTTACCTTGTGACCCAGTATGGCCTCAAGTCTGTCCTGCTGCTCTTTGCGGGCAACATCATATCCGTACTGATAAAAGTCAAGTACGTCTGCATCCTTTACGATTTCCTCCAGCGGACTTCCTATTTCAGCCTTTTTGCTGTGGTTTTTGACAGCTATTGCAATCTGGCTGATTTCGTCGTCATTAAACAGACCTGTGTTCTTAAGGAACACCTGCACAGGCTCATATCCCGCTTCAGCATGTCCCGGCTGTTTGCCTGTTATTATCCTGCCGTAGTCGTGACATGCGCAGGCAGCCGCGGCAAGTATCGGATCAACTCCGCGTTTTTCTGCCATTATATATCCTATTTTGGCGCAGCTTGTTATATGAACTCTCTCCCAGTCGATAAAATGATCTCTTTCGGGAATGAGTTTCTCATATTTGTCAATTTCCTTTAAAAGCGCGCTTTGCAGTCTGAGTATTTTTTTCATCAAAATCATCTCCCGTCTAAAGTAATACATCTATTATATACCAACACCGGTTATTATCAATGTTTTATGCGTATTTTCTTCGTTACTGTGCATTTCTTCCGTGATTTCCCATCTCTGAACGCCTGCCGCTTTCAGTCTGTGCTCTATTTCCTTACGTCCCAGATGAACCGCATAAAACATACACTCCTCCTCACTGCTGTAAACGTGTCTGCCCTCGCTGCTCATAAGGAATATTTCATCGTTCTTTCTGATTATGGTCATCTCTATTTTTTCGGTGATTTTGCATACCGCAGCCCCTACCGCATTGGCAACCGATGCATAAGGCGGTATTATAATATCTGTGCCTGTAAGCCTTGCTATAGTGTCTTTCCACGCATGCGCAGGCGCGCCTATAAGGAGTACGGGCCTCTTCATTTTTATACCTATATCAAGCAGTCTGCTGTTTCCCGCTATTGCGCTCTTTACAAAGAACCTGCCCTCTTTGCAGGAGTCAAGCTGAATGTCGATATCCTCAAAGTCAAGGCAGCTCTGGAAGCATATCCCCGCCATTCTCTCCTGCATAAGCTCCTCTGTCCTGCCTATAAATTCCTCTACCGAAAGCTCGAGTCTGTCGGAAATTATACCAGCAAGTCTGATTGCCGCCTTGGAATTCCACTCTCTGTATGTGCCCTTTACGTGCAGCAGGTCGGTGGTCGTAAATCCTATTCTGTGTATATATCCCAAAAATATGATGCGGTCAAGGATAAGCACCTCTCCGTCAACGCCTGCGCGCTTTGCCAGATAGTCAACGCTGTGCGGTCCGTTTTTAAGCGCGGCTATAACCTTGCGCTCTGTTTCGGACAGCCCCTCCAAATCAGCCTCGTCAAAGCTGTCATTTAAAATATATGACTCGGCTTCGTGCGGAAAATATGCCTTGTATTCACCGTTTCTGTTAAAATGCTTAAGCTCGTTTTCAAGATACGGAAATCTGTCGCACATATATGATACAGGATATACCTTTTGAGGCCCTATGAGAATTTCACCTGTCTTTGAAACTCTGATATGGCTGTCTCCGCCAAATGAGAAAGTGGATATCTGTGCTGCCGCGACTCTTGTGAACCAGCCTCCTACCTTTGCTCCCTCTTTTTTGATATTCACGTTGCCCTTTTCGATAAGAGCCACATCTGTCGTGGTGCCGCCTATGAAGCCTGTAACGGCAGAATGGACGAAGAGATATTCTCCCGTATGATTACGGATACTATGAACTCACCTCTATATAAAAAGGCATTCGGTGCAAAAGACCCGTTCGTAGCTGAAAAGCAGAAGAAGAAAGTTGCAGCGTTTAAGGTTGCCAATGAAATCTCCGACAGCGAATACAACTGGCAGACCGACTACACACCCGGCAGAGATGAAACAGAGTATTTCTGCACCTACCGCAAATGCGGCCTGTGTGCACTTGGCAGAAAATACGGACACCCCGAACTTATTAAGCATATGTGTCAGATGGACTATATCTCCATTGATATGATGGGAGGCGTTCTTTACAGGACAAAGACACTTGCCACCGGCGGAGATTGCTGTGATTTTCATGTTGTGAAAAAAGGTTCGAAATGGATTGAAAAATAGAATTGAGATATATTAATATTATGAACTTATCGGAAATTTAACAAATCATACATATATTAAAAGTAACAACTTATATGAGGATTATGGGAAATGGAGCTAAGAGGCTTCCTTTTTTAGTGCCTGTCCGAGAACCGTCCGTTTTGTCCAATAAAAAATACCGACCCCTTAATATCAGGTATGTAACCCTATATTGTGAGTCGGTATTAACTTCGCACTGCTGTACGCCAATTTTTTTAGGTTATACGCCAATTTTTGCACCAATTTTTTAAAAAACTGTGGTATATTGCGGTATTTTACGGTATTTCTGAGGATTGGATTTCCGAGAAGTCAAACCCTGCAACCGTTGAAATTCCTATATTACAGGTCCTATGCTGTCTATTGCATAAGGTGTCGCCTGATATACGAAATAATTGAGCCAGTTCTGATATATAAGGTTTGCATGGCTTCTCCATGTAACTATCGGCTCTCTGGTATCATCATTGTCCGGGAAATAATTCTGAGGCATTTTGATATCAAGCCCCTGATTTTTATCCCTCAGATATTCCTGTTTGAGCGTGTCCGCATCATACTCAGAATGTCCTGTTATGAATATCTGCCTGCCGTTATCGGTCATTGCAGCATACACACCTGCTTCCTCTGAGGAAGCCAGTATTTTAAGCTTGTTGCATCTTTCTATATCTTCCCTGTCAACAGTGGTATGCCTTGAATGAGGTACCATAAACACATCATCAAAGCCTCTGAGAAGTATTGCATTCTTCTTGTCAGCCTTGTGAGGAAATACGCCAAACAGCTTCTCGTCAAGAATTCTCTTAGGTATTCCGAAATGATAATACAGCGCTGCCTGCGCTCCCCAGCATATATGAAACGTACTGTAAACGTGCGTCCTGCTCCATTCCATTATTGAGCAAAGCTCGTGCCAGTATTCCACCTCTTCAAAGTCCATAAGCTCTACAGGAGCCCCCGTTATAATCATTCCGTCAAAATATCTGTCCCTTACCTTGTCAAAGGTGGTATAGAATTTGAGCATATGCTCCTTTGATGTATTCTTTGACTCGTGGCTCTTAACCTGCATAAGTTCAAGCTCTACCTGCAGAGGTGTATTACCCAGAAGTCTTGCAAGCTGTGTCTCTGTCGCTACCTTCGTAGGCATCAGATTAAGCACAAGTATCTGCAGAGGACGTATATCCTGTGTGGTAGCCCTCGTATCATTCATTGTAAATATATTTTCACTGGCAAGCACCTTGGCTGCCGGCAGTTTATCAGGTATTCTGATAGGCATAATATTCCCCTCCTATTTCAGTGCATTTTCAATATCAGCAATCAGGTCAGCCGCATCTTCAAGACCGCAGGAATATCTTACAAGGTCAGGTGATACGCCTGCCGCTTCAAGCTCACTGTCTGTCATCTGTCTGTGAGTTGAGCTTGCAGGATGCAGACAGCAGGTTCTTGCGTCAGCAACGTGAGTTTCTATAGCTGCAACTTTTAAATTTGCCATAAACTTTTCGGCTGCCGCTCTGCCGCCTTTAACTCCGAAGCTTACTACGCCGCAGGAACCGTTTGGCAGATATTTCTGTCCCATTTCGTAGTCCTTGTCGCCCTTGAGACCGCAGTATTTAACCCACTCTATTTTGTCATGCTGATTTAAGAATTCCGCAACTGCCTGTCCGTTTTCACGGTGTCTTTTAACTCTGACATGAAGGCTTTCAAGTCCCAGATTGAGAATATATGCGTTCTGCGGTGACTGAATTGAACCGAAATCTCTCATAAGCTGCGCTGTAGCCTTGGTTATATATGCGCCCTCGATACCGAATTTCTCAGCATAGGTGATGCCGTGATAGCTGTCATCAGGAGTGCACAGTCCCGGGAACTTATCAGCATGTTCAAGCCAGTTGAATTTGCCCGAATCAACAATACAGCCTCCCACGCCTGCTCCGTGGCCGTCCATATATTTTGTAGTTGAATGAGTAACTATATCTGCGCCCCATTCAAAAGGTCTGCAGTTTATAGGGGTGGCAAATGTATTGTCTATGATTAGCGGTACGCCGTGTCTGTGAGCTGCCGCTGCAAATTTCTCGATGTCTAAAACAGTAAGCGCAGGATTTGCTATTGTTTCTCCGAATACAGCCTTGGTATTAGGCTTGAATGCGGCATCAAGCTCTTCGTCTGTAGCATATGGGGATACAAATGTAAAATCGACGCCCATCTTCTTCATTGTAACTGCAAACAGGTTGTAGGTGCCGCCGTATATGCTGCTTGAGGCAACAACGTGGTCTCCGCAGGAGGCAATGTTGAATACAGCATAGAAATTAGCTGCCTGTCCCGATGATGTAAGCATTGCGGCGCTGCCGCCCTCAAGGGCTGCTATCTTGGCTGCCACATAGTCATTGGTAGGGTTCTGAAGTCTTGTGTAGAAATACCCTGATGCCTCTAAATCAAACAGCTTACCCATATCCTGACTTGTATCATACTTAAAAGTTGTACTCTGAATAATAGGTATCTGTCTCGGCTCTCCGTTTCCCGGTCTGTAGCCGGCCTGTACACATTTGGTTCCGATTGATTTTTCATTCATAACATAACCTCCATAAAAAAAGACGATGTTGGCTTACGCCAAAATCGCCTTTAGTAAACTCATCTCTCAAGCAGTGTCTAGAGAATCTGACCAAAGGCGCAGCTGCACATCATCATAACCATATTTATCTTACCTGTATTACGACTGTACATAACATTGCCTCCTGCTTATCTATAAATATATTTTATGTCATAAGCACATAATTGTCAACACTGTTTTGTGATTTTGGTATAACTTTGACGATTTCTAATCCTCCGGCTTTCTTTCTCTGCCCATAAGGTTCATTACTGCCTCTTTGCCTGTAATCTGTCCCTTTATGAGCTTGTATATTTCGTTGGTTATAGGCATTTCAACACCCAGTCTGTCCGCAAGCTCGTATGCAGCTTCTGCTGTAAACATGCCCTCAACTACCATTCCGACGTTTTTTACTGCCTCTTCGGGCGCCATTCCCTCGCCTATCATTATGCCGCATCGTCTGTTTCTGGAATGCATGCTGGTGCAGGTTACAATTAAATCGCCTATGCCTGTAAGTCCTGCAAAGGTGTTGACATCTGCGCCCATTTTAACTCCGAGACGCTTCATCTCAGCTATGCCTCTTGTCATCATTGCAGCCTTGGCATTGTCACCGAATCCAAGTCCGTCCGATATGCCTGCGCCAAGAGCGATAATGTTCTTTAAGGCTCCGCCAAGCTCGACGCCTGTAACATCTGTACCTGTATATACTCTGAGGAAGTCTGTTGAAAACATTTCCTGAACCGCAACTGCAACATCGTGATTTTCTGATGCTGCAACCACTGTAGTAGGCATGGCTCTGCCTACTTCCTCCGCATGTGACGGACCGGAAAGCACTGCATATTTTTTGTACTGTCCCATTTCCTTTGTGATTTCAGACATTCTCATAAGCGTTTTCTGTTCAATGCCCTTTGCTACATTTACGATTATCATATCTTCGTTTATGTAGGAAGCTGCCGATTCAAGAGCGCTTCTGAAATGCTGCGCCGGAGCCGAAAACAGCACTGTATCCGCGCCTGCAAGCGCTTCCTCTACGGTATCCGCAGGAACCAGTCTGTCGCAGAATTTAACGCCCGGCAGATATCTTACGTTCTCTTTGTTTTCTCTGAGCTCTCTGATATGGGTCTTGTCTATATCCCATATTCTCACGCTGTGGCCTTTGTTGCTGAGGGTTACGGCAAGAGCTGTACCCCAGCTTCCCGCTCCTATTACTCCTATTTTATTCATAAGTCATCATCTCCTATTTGCTGAAGCTGAGTTTTGATTCCTCGCCTCTTACAATTCTCGCCAGATTAGCTCTGTGCTTGATTATTATTATTGCCGCAATTATAACTGCGAACCAGAAAAAATCAGGTACAAGCACAATTGCCAGCGCCGGCATTACAAACGCCGCTATACATGAGCCAAGCGACACATATCTGGTTATTGCAACAACTGCCGCAAATATGACAAGCAGCATAAGTCCGAGTATCGGATTTACAGCAAGTACAACTCCTATGCCTGTTGCAACTCCCTTGCCGCCCTTGAATTTAAACTGAAACGGCCATACGTGACCTATCATGGCCATAGTACCGCATCCGAATGCAAACACAGGGCCTGCAAATGCTCCGATTATAACGGGGACTGCGCCTTTGAGTATGTCGATTATTAAAGTCACAGCCGCAGCTTTTTTGCCCAGCGTTCTCAATACATTGGTAGTTCCGGGATTTCCGCTGCCCTCTTTTCGGATATCTATGCCGTTTGCCTTTGCAACTATTGTTGCCGGTGATATGCAGCCTATGAAATACGAACATGCCATTAATATTATTCCTACTATACTCTCTGTCATCAGTCTTCTTTCTCTCCTTTTTCTCTGAATACGAACTTTATGGAAGTTCCCTCAAATCCGAAGCCCTCTCTTATCTTGTTTTCAAGATATCTTGCATATGAGAAATGCATCAGAGGTCTTGAGTTTATCTTGAATGAGAACAGAGGCGGTTTGATTCCCACCTGAGTCACATAGTAAATTCTCAGTCTCCTGCCCTTGTCTGACGGCGGCTGTTTCATCATCATAGCATCCTGCAGCAGCGCGTTGAGCTGACCTGTAGGCACTCTCATAGCTCTTGTTTCGGCAACATACTTGGCCATATTTATTACATTGTCTATTCTCTGATGATCCTTTACCGATATGAACACGCTCGGCGCATAGGTCATAAACGGAAATTCAGCTTCTATTTTGCGCTTGAAATCTCTCATTGTGTTGGTTTCTTTTGCGATAAGGTCCCATTTGTTTACCACAACGATTATTCCCTTGCCTGCCTCGTGGGCAACGCCCGCTATTTTTTTGTCCTGCTCGGTAATTCCCTCTGCCGCATCTATCATAAGGAGTGCAACATCGCTTCTCTCGATAGCCGCAACGGCTCTGATTACAGAATACCTTTCGATGTCCTCTGTAACCTTGCTTTTTCTTCTGATTCCGGCAGTGTCTATGAGCATATATCTGTCCCCGTCCTTTTCAAACGGAGTATCTATGGAATCTCTGGTAGTGCCGGCTATAGGCGATACTATAACTCTGTTTTCACCTACAAGCTCATTGATGAGAGAGGATTTGCCCACGTTGGGCTTGCCGATTACGGCTATTTTGATAACATCCTCTTCCTCTTCATACTGCTCTTTTGGAAAAGCGTTCACTATTTCATCAAGCAGATCTCCGAAATTCAGCATATTCGCAGCCGAAATAGGTATCGGCTCGCCAAGTCCCAGCTCATAGAAATCATAGAAATCATCAGGCAGCTTATGGCTGTCGATTTTGTTTACGACAAGTATTACCTCTCTGCCTCTTCTTCTCAGCATATTTGCAACTTCTCTGTCTGCTGATGTAAGACCGTCCTTTCCGTCAACCAGAAACAGAATTACATCTGCTGTATCCATTGCAATCTCCGCCTGCTGCCTCATCTGTGAAAGAATGATATCCTCGCTGTCTGGCTCTATGCCGCCTGTATCTATAATTGCAAATTCAATGCCGTTCCACTCTGTTTCGGCATAAATCCTGTCTCTCGTAACGCCCGGAGTATCCTCTACAATAGCAATTCTCCTGCCGATTACTTTATTAAAAAATGTTGATTTTCCCACATTGGGTCTGCCTACTACGGCAACAACAGGTTTACTCATCAAAAATTCCTCCTGCGAAGTCTTCCGGGTCGAACTCTTTCAAATCGTCCATACCCTCTCCCACGCCTATAAATTTAATAGGCATATCAAATTCATCTGCAATGGTGATAGCTATACCGCCCTTTGCAGTACCGTCAAGCTTGGTTATAACTATACCTGTAATATCCGTAACCTCTCCGAATTCCTTTGCCTGCGAAATTGCATTCTTGCCTGTGGTGGCATCAAGCACCAGCAGGGTTTCTCTTGCAGCCTCCGGAAATTCTCTTGAAATAACTTTGTTCATTTTTTCAAGCTCGTTCATAAGATTTTTTTTGCTCTGGAGTCTGCCTGCCGTATCGCATATAAGAACATCGATGTTTCTTGCCTTTGCTGATGCCACAGCGTCGAATATAACGGCTGACGGGTCTGCTCCCTCGCCGTGCTTTACAACGGGAACGCCTGCGCGCTCTCCCCATATGGAAAGCTGCTCAGCCGCTGCGGCTCTGAATGTATCTGCCGCTGCAAGCATAACGCTCTTTCCCTCGTTTTTGAGTTTAGTGGCAATCTTTCCTATTGTTGTCGTCTTGCCGCCTCCGTTTACTCCTATTACGAGGATAACCAGCGGAGTCTCATTGCTCAGTTTCTGCCTGTCCTCTTTGTCTATAAATCTTACGATTATTTTTTTGAGCATTATCTTTACAACCTCGGGCTTTGTGATATGCGCGTCTTTGACGCGGCCCCTCAGTTCCTCTATAATTCTCATGGTTGTATCCATACCTATGTCAGATGTTATGAGGATTTCCTCAAGCTCGTCAAAAAGCTCCTCATCCACTACAGATCTTGCATTTATTACATCTGACAGTCTCTCCGAAAGTTTACCGAAGAAAGATTTTTTTTCACGCAGTGACATATATGTTTCTCCTAATCCAAATCAAATTTATCTCCAAGTTTAAGTGACAGAATTCTTGAAATTCCCTGCTCCGGCATAGTCACGCCGTAAAGCACGTCGGCATATTCCATAGTAACTTTCTGATGTGTTACCAGCGCAAACTGGATTTCGCTGAAGTTCTGCAGGTATTTTGCAAATCTCTCGATGTTAGCATCGTCAAGAGCCGCCTCAACCTCGTCTAATATACAGAACGGCGTAGGCTTTGTCTTGAGTACCGCAAACATAAGAGCAATTGCTGTCATTGTTTTCTCGCCACCGGAAAGCAGATTTATATTCTGCAGTTTTTTGCCCGGCGGTTGCGCTATTATGTCTATGTTCGACTCAAGAGGATTATCCTCGTTGTCAAGGCGAAGCTGCGCATGTCCGCCTCCGAACAGTTCTCTGAATATATGCTCGAACTGAGCCACAACCTGATCGAAATTCTCCTTGAATTTCTCTCTTATGGTCTTATCCATATCCTCTATAATCGACCTCAGAGAGTCCATTGCCTCAAGTATATCAGCTCTCTGTGATGTAAGGAATTCATATCTTTCGCTTACGGATTTGTATTCCTCTATAGCGCCTATGTTGACATCGCCAAGCTCATTCATTCTGGCCTTTACTTCTCTGTTTTCCTTTACGGCCTTGGACATTACAAAGTCCTCCGCTCTGAATTCCATAGCCTGCAGATACGATATTTCAAAGGTTTCCCACAGCTTGTCCTTAAGACTTTCAAGCTGTGTTTCGTATCTGGCTTTTTTGATGTCCGCATTTACTTTCTGGTTTTGCAGGTTTTCAAGCTGCTCGTCTATCCTTGTCTTTTCGGCAGAGGCTCCGTCTGTCTGCTCCGTCAGTGAAGCTTTTTCGGCCGCAGCCTGCGCAATGATTTCTTCCGCTTCCTGCTTCTGTCTGTTTTTAGCTTCTATATCTCCGCCGTTTTCAGATGAAGCAGTGATGCTTCTGTACTCGTTTTCAAGGTTTTCAAGCTGCAGCTTCTTTGCCTCAATGCTGCCGGAAATATCGTCTATATCATCTGAAATACGCTGATATATCGCACCTGATGCCTGAAGCTCTTTTTCACAGGCAGTCACTGCAACTCTGGCTTCCGTTATATCCTCGCTTGCGCTTTGCGCCTCCTGTTTTTTGGCTTCGTATATATCGGTAAGACTGCTGACTTCAGCTTCTGCAAGCTCTGCCTGCCTGCCTGCTTCTTCCGCCTCGTCTATAAGGGACTTTTTCATACTGTCGGAAGATGCTTTCTGCTCCTCAATGGATTTAAGCTCTCTGTCCCATCTCTCCTGCCTGCTGCCGAAATCAGAAATAGCGCCCTCTACTGCTTTTTTCTCGTTTTCGGCAGTTATGAGGTCAAGCTCTGTCTGTCTGTATCTGTCGTTTAAAGCCTGCATTTTCTCCTGCGCTGTGCTGATTGCATCTGCCGCTTCATTCATAGCCTGCGCTTTGGCACCTATCTGACCTGAAAGCGCTTCGATTTCCTCCTGCAGCTTGGTTATTTCTGATTTTCTCTCCAGCAGATTTGCTGTTTTGTTTTTGTATTTACCGCCTGTTATAGCGCCCACGGTATTGATTATTTCACCCTCAAGTGTTACAAATCTCAGACCTGCGCCTGCTTTTTTGGACATTGCAACAGCGTTGTCCATAGTGTCCACTATAACCACTCTGCCCAGCAGATATTCAAATGCCGCCGTGTATTTCTTATCAAATGAAACGCATTCATCTCCGTAGCCTAAAAAGCCTTCAAATCCGCTTACGTCTGCGGCTGCTCTCTGGTGCTTGATGGATTTGAGCGGTATGAAAGTAAGTCTGCCCGCCTTTGCCTGCTTAAGTGATATTATGGCTTTTTTGGCGCATTCGTCATCAGCGCAGACTATGTTCTGCATAGCGGCTCCCATGCTGGTTTCGATTGCTGTTTCGTAGCCCTTTGGAACGCTCATAAGCTCTGCGGCTGTTCCGTATATGCCGGGAAGCCCTGATTTCATAATGTATTTAACTGCAAAGTTATATCCCTCGTAATTTGACTCCATTTCTTCAATGGTCTTTTTTCTGGCTTCCTTTCGGCTTATGTCTATTTTGAGCGCCTCTATATCCTTTGCAAGCTGTTTTTCTGTTTCAAGACTGCTGCTGTAGGTTTCTTTGATTTTGTTTGCCTCTGCTCTGATGCTTTCAAGAGCTGCTCTAAGCTCTGCGGCTCTGCTCTCTGCCTGCAGCAGATCGGCTTCCGATTTGCCCTGCAGCGCTTCCGACTCTCTCTCCGATGCTATCTGAAGCTTTCTTTTTTCGAGGCTTTCTCTCAGACTGTCAAGACCTGCCGCCTCTGTTCTCTTTGATGCAGCCTTTGAGCTTAGTTCAAATATGCTGTTTCTTTCATTGTTTAATGACAGCAGCGCGTTGTTTACTTCCTCCGCCTTGACTGTATATCTGTCTATTGCAGCCTGCAGCGCGGCGTTAAGTTCTGCCAGCCTTGCCTCGCCCTCTCTCCTGCTGTCTCCAAGGCTTTCGGCATTCTGCTGCTCGCTTTCAAGCTTGCTGCCAAGCTCTGATATTTCGGAAGTTAATCTCTCTCTGTCCCTGCCTATTGCGGACAGTCTTTCGGTACTAAGCTCCTGCGCCTTTTCGAGTCTGTTGATTTCGCTTACGATATCCATAAGCTTTGTTCTGGCTTCCTCTGCAATCTCGTCCAGAGCTCTTGTTCTGGTGTTTGTAGCCTCAAGGGACCTGTCCAGCTCTTCTTTTCTGGCCTTTATATCCACTATGGATTTATCTGTTTCTTTTAACTCGTTTATGAGTTCGTTTGTTTTCTCTTCGATGTTTTCAACATTTTTGAGTGTTATATTGATTTCAAGCTCTTTAAATCTTTCTCTGAGGCTGATATATTCGGAGGCCTTGGCGCTGTCCTCGCGCAGTCCGTCTATACGCCCCTCTATCTCATTAATTATATCGTTTACTCTGTCAAGATTTCCCGATGCGGCAGTCAGCTTTCTCTCTGCCTCCGCCTTACGGGTTCTGTACATAACAATACCCGCAGCCTCTTCAAATATCTCGCGTCTGCTTTCAGTCTTGTTGCTTACTATGTCTGCTATTTTGCCCTGTCCTATCAGAGAATATCCGTCTACGCCTATACCCGTATCCATTATGAGCTCTCTGATGTCACGAAGCCTGCACTGGTTGTTGTTTATGTAGTATTCACTCTCACCGGAACGGTACATTCTTCTGGTGATTGCAACTTCATTGTATTCTATGGGAAGTATATTGCTTGAGTTGTCTATCGTCAGTATTACCTCCGCCATGCCTCTGGATTTGCGGCTTGCTGTTCCGGAGAATATGACCTCTTCCATTTTGCCGCCTCGAAGCATCTTTGGACTCTGTTCTCCCAGCACCCATCTGATGGCATCGGAAATATTGCTTTTGCCGCTTCCGTTGGGCCCTACAATACAGGTAATGCCCTTGTGAAACTCTATGGTAACCGGATCTGCAAAAGATTTAAATCCGTGCATATATATTTTTTTAAAGTACATTATGTAATCCTCTTTCTATCGCTTCTTTTGCAGCCTGCTGTTCTGCCTGTTTTTTGTTCCTGCCGCTGCCGGTTCCTATCAGTCTGTCACCGAGGAAAAGATCCATATAGAATGTCTTGCTGTGATCAGGCCCCTCCTCTCTGTTGACGCGGTATATGAGCTGGCCTCCGCCTACGGCCTGAACTCTTTCCTGAAGGCTTGACTTATAGTCTTTCATAAGTCTGCCTTTAATTGCATCCTCAATCATATCGCTGCTTAGCATAAGAAAAACATCTCTGGCCGCGTCATATCCGCCGTCAAGATATATGGCTCCGATCAGAGCCTCGACGGCATCTGCCATTATTGAAACTCTCTGCCTGCCGCCCTGCTTCTCCTCGCCGTTTCCCATCAGCATATATTCGCCGATTTCTATCTGCTTTGCCTGCTTGGCCAGCGCCTCTTCACACACTACGGCGGCTCTAAGCTTGGTCAGCTTGCCCTCTCCCGATTCGGGGCATCTGCGGTAAAGCTCTTCTCCGCATATTGCGTCTATAAAGGCGTCTCCGAGGAACTCAAGGCGTTCGTTGCTTTCGGTTTTGCACAGCATATGCTCCTTGATATATGAGCTGTGGGTAAGCGCCCGTTCGAGAAGCTCTCTGTCTTTAAAATGGTAATTTATTCTGTTTTCGAACTCAAGCAGCCTACTCTTCAACGTCTACTCCCTCCATTGCAGAAGTAATTCTGCCTACAACGTTCTCCTGCGCATAAGGAATACCTTTGATTATAGCGTTCTTAACCGCTGTTGCCCCCGATGAGCCGTGGATTTTGATTACGTGTCCGTTTACTCCCAGTATCGGCGCTCCGCCGTATTCGGAATAGTCAAATTCGTCTTTGATTTCCTTAACCTTGCCTGCAAGAAGCACTGCTCCCATTTTGGCTGAAAGTCCGTCTGTGAATTTCTTTTTCATTGTCTTGAGCAGGTTCCATGCAAAGCCCTCTGTCAGCTTGAGAATTATATTGCCTGTAAAGCCGTCGCACACTATAACGTCGCAGGCTCCCTTAGGGACATCTCTTGCCTCTACATTGCCTATAAAGTTGAGATCGGCTTCTTTCAGCAGCTTGTGGGCTGCTTTTGTTACTGTTGTGCCTTTGTTTTCTTCGACGCCCAGATTAACAAGACCTACTCTTGCGTTTTTTCTGTCCATTACTTTTTCCATATACAGGCTGCCCATTATTGCAAATTCCAGCAGGTTTGACGGTCTGCATTCGGAGTTTGCTCCCGCATCAACTATGATTGACGGCAAGGCTCCGCCGGCTATAGGGTATATACTTGATATTGCAGGTCTGTCTATTCCCGGTATTCTGCCCAGTATAAACAGGCTTCCCGCCATATATGCGCCTGTGTTTCCCGCTGATATAAACAGGTCACCCTCACCGTCTTTGAGCATTGTAAGACCCTTTACCATAGAGGAATCTGTTTTTCTTCTGATGGCTTTGACAGGTGAGTCTTCGTTTTCTATTACTTCAGAGGCATGCACTACTTGTATTTTACTCTCATCATAATTGTATTTTGCAAGCTCGGCGTTGATTTCGTCTTCTCTGCCTACAATTACTATCTGATGATCAATTTTTGAGGAGGCTTCAACTGCTCCCTTAACTATTTCCAGAGGGGCATTGTCTCCGCCCATTCCGTCCAGTATAATTCTCATAATACATCTACCTTGCTTTCCTAAAATTACATCTAACTATACAAACTACATAATACCATAAGTGCGGTCAAATTGCAATTTTCAAAGGGAAAGTGCGCAAAAAAACAGAGCAGAAAAAAATCCGCTCAAAATGCACTCGTATTCCGGTTGCCCGGTTGTTCATTTGCGTATTGAATATCTGTCTCGAAATGCCTGATATCCGGATTCTGCAATCCGATACTGCTCTGCTTTCTCTTCTCCTGATTCCTGATATTCTTCTGTGGTTGACAAACAATTAAGTGCGTCAGAAATAATCTTCTGAAGATACTCTTTTCGGTCATAATTCGCCATAACTAAAGAATCTCTGACATACATAGGATTGTTGCGGATAAGCTCCACACAAAACTCTATTCCCTTAAATTTAAGATAATGCCATAAAAATGTTACGCAGGTTCTGGTATTACCTTCTCTGAACGGGTGAATACTCCATAGTTCCAGAAAAAAATCAGAAACAGCATTTTCTAAACCGATTTCTTTGCTCCATTTTATTCTGTTATATTTTTCAAACAGATTGTTAAGTCTTAGCTTTATCTGCCTGTAATCTGCATATTCTGCCGAGCCTCCCGATAAAACTCTTTCGCTTTTGAAAAAGTTTTCCTCACGAAATTCACCTGCCCATTCATAGATATCTCCAAAAAGATATTTATGAACCGCCTGAAGATGCTTTGTATCAAAAGTGGCTTTTATTCTTTTGGGATTAATGTCAAGTCCCAGCAGCTTTACCGTCACTTTTTGTATTTCCAGTTTCTGAAGCAATTCTTTATTATGAATATTATATTTGTTAATCAACACATCATTGTCAGGATAGCAATATTGTCCGCCATTCATATTCTACACTCCCAGATACTCAAGTCTGTCCACCCGGACTTCAAGTTCTTCCATAGTTATTTCCCCTGCTATATACGACTCCAATGCTTCCATAAAAATCTCGTCCGGACCGTCTGTGGCTGTTAAAACTATTGCCATTGCCCTTTCAACTCTTTTTCTTCGGATTTCACAAAAATCAATGGAATTATCATTAATGATGACTCCTCTCATTTCAAGAATGGTTCTTATCATATTTATAACATATGCAGGTGGATTTCTTCTCTCATGTTCCCAGTCCTTAAGAGTGGATACCGGAATGTCAAACATATGCGCAAATTTACTCTGACTAAGCCCTGTCTGAATTCTAAGTTCTTTTATACTCATATTCTGACCTCCTCCTACTCTATATTATACGGCATTGCCTACCAATATTCAAGCAGAACTCTGTTTACGGCTAAATCACAAAGAGTCCTGTTTCACATTTTTCTTTTTATCTCCGCTTCTCCTGCCCATGGAAAAGAACACTCCCACCACGCACATCGCCGTAAATATTATAAACAGAGTGCGAATGGTCTTTATCAATAGCGCAGGCTCCGCATCCGCAAGTGATGATGTGCCCATATACATACCCACCACCAGAGTTATCACCGCCATGCTGGTGGTATGCCCCATAGACCTCATAGTCGCAAGTATTGAGGTCGCAACTCCGTAGTCCTCCTTTTCGACAAGTGACATTACAGCATTGGTATTAGGTGATGAGAAGATGGCAAATCCAAGCCCCGTAACTGCAAGCACCATGATTATATACCATAGTCCGCTGTCCTCACCTGTGAATATCAGCATAAACAGACCTGCTGTGCAAAGCCCCATGCCTAATGTTGCAAGCTTAAACGGCGATATTCTGTCCGAAAGTCTGCCCATATACGGCGACAGCACCGCCATTATAAGCGGCTGAACTATAAGTATCAATCCCGCCGTCTGCGAGGTATATCCCATTACAGACTGAAGATATATTGACAGAAGATAGCTTATCGCAAAGGTAGCTCCATAATTTAAAAATGTAGCCGTATTTGAAAGCGAGTATGCAAGACTGTTTCTGAAAAGCCCCACCTTAATCACAGGATTTTGTATCCTGCTTTCATGTATCACAAAGACAGCGCCAAGCCCTATACCTGCCGCAATCATAAGCCATGTGTATCTGATTGTCGAAAAGGTTGAAAGACCAAACATAAATCCGAATATCATCAGTACAAACAGCACGTTGCCTGCAATGTCAAAGCTGCCACCCTCTGTCTTTTCTCCCGATTTTTCGGGAAGCTTTCTCCATGCGGTAAACCACGAAACAAAGCTTACAGCAGCAATAAATGCAAAGATAAACCGCCAGCCCAGATAGTGATTTATAACGCCGCCGATTACAGGCCCGGCCGCAAGTCCGACATATGTTGAAGCCAGCGCATAGCCCAGAACTTTTCCTCTCTCGCTTTCCGGAAATGCGCTGATCAGAATTGCATGGTTTGTAGAAAATATCATCGCAGCTCCCACTCCCTGCATAATCCTTAAAGCAAGCAGTATCCAGAGTTTCCACGAAAAAGCCGCCAGCACAGCGCACACCATAAATATGAATATGCCCGTTTCGAGTATCTTTTTTCTGGATGTCAGATCCGCTATTCTTCCAAAGGGCACAGTAAGCACCGCCAGTGTCAGCATATAGCCTGTCACAATCCAGCCTATGGCCGCAGCGCTCACCGCAAATTCCTGATTAAGCGCAGGTATGGAAAGGTTAAGCGCGCTGCCTGTAAATGTGGTTATAAATGATGTAATCACAGCTACGCTTACCGTAGCTTTCTGTTTTTTGTCAAATCCGCTCATAAATCTATTATTGCCTCCATTTCAGATATTATATCTGCATATGTAATTCTATACCTGAAATTTACCTGCGGTCAAGAAAAAAGCCTGCCGGAAAAGCAGACTTTAATGTGATTATTCAAGTTCCATTTCAGGAGGAAGCTTCCTGAAGCCTTTAGTCTGTATTGCAAGAACTATTATTCCTATTCCCAGCCATATGAGTCCTACTATTTTAGCAGTATGTGACATATTTATCCATAGGAATATGCACACAAAGGACTGCTTCCTGCACAAGCCCGTATGAGCCGAATATGTTGAACCGGCTGGTTCTGAAATATCCTGCAAGTCTTGTAATCCTCCCATACGCACAGAGCCGCCACTATTATATAGCATATGGTTACTGCGCTTGCCGCGGGGAATATTATGCGTTCATATACTTCACTCCAATCTCATCAATTGCTTTAATGGACGCTACTATCTCGTTAAGTCTGATTATCCTATCATATCCTGATGACAATGCCTTGTCATCAGTTGTTATTCAAGCATAGCTATAAGCCCATCGCTTACTCCCTCAGTGTCTTTACCTTTGGTATATAAGATAGAGGATTACTTCTCCGTCATATACCTCTTTGTCAGGATAGCCCTCATACATTCTGCGTACTGTGTAGCGGTATTTTCCTTCTCCGCCCATGTCAAAGCCCGCTATTACTATCATACACAAGTTATTTAACTTGTTATAGTCTATTGTTCCCTCCGGCAGCAGCTTGCTTGTCATTAATGCGCCGTAATATCTCATACGCTTGTGCATATTGGGAGACTTGACCTGGCGAAGTATGAGCCGCTGGTAAGTCCCCTGTCAGGAGTGCAACGCTTTAGCGTGTGGCACTCTACGGCATATCGGGACTTTCTGCACTTCGGCGTTGTAAACTGTGTCGTCATCACCTATGGCGCATACATCAAGCCTTGCTATTTTGCCCGGAAGCTCCTTTCGCTTCTCATTCTCTGCAATAGGTTCTCCTTTAAAGTTGATTTCCTTTTCAAGAATGATTTCAAGAATTATCTTATATGCTTCATCTACTGTTGTCTCCCTTAGTTATATATCATATACGTCGTATATTACAAGTTCTGAGTTGTCTTATTACATATAATTATACGAGGCTTATTTACATCAGTCAACCATATTTTCTATAAAATGCATTTTTATATATTTTTTAGGTTTTTGTATACAATCACACAAATAGGCGGTCATACGACCGCCCACCTTGTTCAGGTTATTTACTTATTCACCTTTTCCGACTCAATATTAGACCACTCAGTATAGTATTTCTTGCCGTCTATTGTACGCACACCTCTAACCTTATAGTAATATCTCTTACCGTCTTTCAGATTTTTAGCATTTACAATTCTGGAAGCCTTACCGCTCTTAGTAGTATATATCTTACTGTACTTTCCGTTCTTTTTAACTGCACGCAGAATTTCAAAGCCGTCTACCCTGTAGCCCTTTGATTTCTTCCACTTAATCACGATGTTTCCATCCTTATTCACAGTTATTTCAAGTTCAATCTCTGTGTTTTTAACTCCCCTGATTATATGCTTGTTATCAGCGGGTTTGACAGGCTCAGTCTGTTTTTTCTCTGTTTTTACCTCTATTGTATCGCCTGTTTTAAGGCCTGTGATTTCTGTAACCTTGCCTTTGGAAATACCGTTAACAAGGACGTCAACTATCTCGTAGCCTTCTTCTACAGTGATAGTTGCCTTAGTACCGTCACTGCTTAATTCTGCCTTAAAACCCTCTCCTGCAGTAATGGAAGGCTTCTGTACCGGTGGTTTATATGTACCGCCGGAGGATTTAGAGCGAACAGTTACTTTAAACTTTATGTCATAGTATGTATTGCCGTCAGCAGAGTCAACACCTACAGTAATTATTCCGCTATCACCTGCAGCAGCATCGCTCTTGACTGTAAATCCAACCATCTCCTTGTCCTGTACCTTATGCGGCGGAATACTTCTGTCAAAAACATTATCATATGTGTGCGCACTACCTATTTTATCCATGTCATTCTTTTTATAGCTGCTCAAATCAACTTCCCTGCTCTCACCTGCCAGTACCCTGATTTCAGGTGCGATAACATCTGCTTCCTGTTTAGCTGATACTTTAACAGGAACCTCTATATTCTCAATCACATTGTAATTGTCTGTATCAGCAGGAGTATATTTTGCCTTATGCGTATTGCTGCTGCCATATGCTGTCACATTTCCAACTGTATCATCAGGGTTCATCCATGACCAGTTGTTAGGAAGTGTCACTGCTGAAAGCTTATCACCGTATGTAGCATTAAGATCTCCCGGAACACTGTAAGAAGGATCAGCCTTATCTATAACGAAGGTCTTTGTTATCTCTCCGCTGTAGTTGCCTTTACCTGTAATAATAACATTATATGTACCTGTGCCAATCGGCTTATTTTCACTTAAAGTACCTGTACTGTCAGGCTTTATTTCATATGTAACATCATAATCAGTACCTTCAACCAGTGTCTTGCCTCCGTCAGTTACAGTAACCACCGGTGTAATCGCATTGCTGGTATATGTCTGTGAAGGTATATCTGCAATCATATCTTCTGCAAGTGGCTTTGCAGCTACAGTAAATGTACCAACCACCAGATTATTAACACTGTTAAAATTCTCTCCCTCTGCAACGTCAACCTTAACTGTATATTCACCTGCATTCTTTACTTCAGTTACTTCACTGTCAGCTTTACAATATTTAACAGTAACAGCGCCACAGCCTGTATATTTGCTGTCTAAAGCAACCTGTGCAACCTTGGCACTGCCGTCATAGACTAAATGTGCAGGAGGCGTAAAAGTAAAGTCGTCTGCAACTGCTGTTCTCTTGTTTACAGTCAGGGTATAATATGCGCGGTAATTCTGCCTCTCAGGATCTTTATTCTTTTTAATCGCCTTAATTACAGTTTTTCCTTCACCAACAATAGTCACGTCACCTGTATTCCTGTCAACGCTTGCAACAGTAGGATTATTGCTTGAATAAGTTACTTTATCTCCATCAACCACTCCGTTTAACTGGTTTTTAACACTGTCACCATACTGTGCAGGCAAAGTATCAGAAGCAAAATTAAAACCTTCCTGAGGCAATAATGTGCTGAAATATAATCTTTTAGTAGTCTGACTATAGCGAATTTCAATACCTGCATCATCCGCTGTAAAGCACTTGCTGTAGTCTCTATTATTTGCGTCTACAATGCTTGTTGCTCCATCTCTTGACGGCTGTTTCAAACCTATCTGTGCTTTTTCATCAAGTTCGTCACCAATACTAATTGTCAATTCTCTACTACAGCATACATTATTAGCCTCAGTTCCTTTTAAATTGCCTGTTATCTGCACGTTGCCACTGACAGTGAAGCGTCCCCCATCACGCATTACGCCTACGCCATCTAATAGCGCACTTCTATTTTTTATAATGCTTCCGCCATACATATTAAAACTACCATCAGTACTTATATATACGCCTCTCTTGTTCTCTTTTATAACACCACTATACATATTGAAATCGCTTACCGCATAAACGCCGCTGCCATTGCCATTTCCTTTTATAAGCCCGTTATACATATTGAATGTTTTTCCAGTATCAACATATACCCCGCGACTGCCACCAGTAATACTTCCGCATACTTCTGCACAGTCAGTTAAAGTAAATGCTCCGGACATTTTTATTACATTCTTATCTTTAGCTCCTGTAATCGTCTTCCCATTCAGGCACAGTACAGTACCATCAGCAGGCTGCCAAGTTTCACTTATCATAACATCTTTTGTCAGATAATATCTTCCTGCTGTACCTGGCAAGGTACTGTCACTTTCCCAAGCCTGAAAT
>OLOV01000931.1_pt1 | contig 24709 bp, 18 predicted proteins | sample 1672931 | NCBI WGS metagenome assembly OLOV01 (sample SAMEA3136738, study PRJEB25190) | human gut metagenome | biome: human gut; feature: human-associated habitat; material: faeces | place: Austria | collected 2013 | reverse complement strand
TTCTTTGAAACATACGGAAATATCTACAAGTCGATATTTCCTATGTTATAAAAAAAAATTCCAGCCGAAAACCTGCTGGAATTTTTATTCCCAAAATGCCGTCAGGCTATAATTCACGCCCTATCAATGATAGGTGGGTACTCTGTTTCATACTTCTGTCTTCCACTCTGAGGAGGCCTGACATAATTATGAAAACCCGAATTCCCGATGTGAAACTGTAGGTTGAATTACAGAACCTTAACAAACATTTCAGGATACATCTCTATTATATGCTTGAATAGAATTATTACCACAGGCAATAACTAGAAATCATATTCATCTAAGTTAAGCGCGCAGTTGTGGTGTACTTTCTGTACGTCGTCGTTTTCTTCAAGCAGATCAATCATTTTCTTTAATTTCTTGATATCCTCTTCCTTTGGAGTTGCTTCCATTGACGGAACATACTCTACTTCTGATTCAAGGATTTCGTAGCCTGCCTCTACTATAGCGCCGTGAACATCATGATATGCTGACGGCTCTGTAAGTATTTCAAAACAGTCGTCATTTACTATCATATCCTCAGCGCCTGCTTCAAGAGCTGTTTCCATAAGTGAATCTTCGTCTATGTCATCTGTCTTTTCGATAAGTATAACGCCTTTTCTTGAGAACATATATGATACGCAGCCCTGTGTTCCAAGGTTGCCGCCATATTTGTCAAAGGTTGATCTTACTGATGATGTTGTTCTGTTTTTGTTGTCAGTAAGCGCTTCGACTATTACGGCTACTCCGCCAAGACCGTAACCTTCGAATGTAAGCTCCTCATAAGTTTCGCCTGCCAGCTCTCCGGTTCCTTTTTTGATGGCTCTGTTAATATTATCATTAGGCATACTGATAGCTTTTGCCTTGTCTATTGCAACTCTCAATCCAGGATTGTAGTCAGGATCTCCTCCTGCCTTTGCTGCTACTGTTATAGCTCTGGCATATTTAGTAAACATTGCAGCTCTTTTAGAGTCCTGTGCTGCTTTTCTTCCTGCGATTGTACCGTGTCTTCCCATGGAGACACCTCCTTACTTCTTTTATTTTACGACATATAATTATATCACAAAGTATCGGTGCTTGTAAATTACCTACAGAAAATTTCCTTTACTGATGATTTATTTCCAGTGAGCTTCTTCTGATAGGCTTCACCTGAAATTCATTGGCCGACAGCTCGGTATTGTTTTTGCTTTTGACTGTAACCTTTGCATTGAAAATTTTATCAGCCTCGTCCATTGTTACGGTTACTTCTGCCTTAAGTCCGTAAGGATAAGATGATTTGCTGAGTATCGGTGTTTCTCCAAGCAGTACATAGCCGTTTTTATCACTTGTAAATGATGAGCCTGTCTGTGAGTCGCCGCCTACATTCTGGCTGAAAAATCCCACTCTGCCGCTTTCGTCTATGTGAACGGTTCCCGCATACCTGAGCTCATCGCTTACCGCTGTGGTAAGTGTGGTGCAGAGTATCTGCGCCTCAGACATTGACACCGATTTAGTATATGCTTTCACTCCGAGTCTTACGCCGGTTACAAGCACAACGGTTACCAGCAGCATTACCGCTATTGCAGACAGCAGCTCAACTATGGACATACCTTTTTTGTTTCTTAATCTGCCCATAATTCTCATTCTCCTTTGATATAGTAGTAATAGCCGTTGCTTTGGTATATTTTCACGCTTATTTCATCTGTGGCATCTAAAATGCCGGAAGCAGCCATACTGCCCTTCCCCAGCTGTCTGGCATCATCATATGTAAACGACATTTTGCCGCTGACAGCATCCCTGACTTTAGCATTTATCCTTGAGGCCACGGTTACAGATGTAACAAGAAATGCAACGCTTATAACCACGATTAAAATTGATATGAGGGTTTCCACCAGAGTTTCGCCCCTGTTTGTTCTCAGTTTGTTCATTGCCCTGCCCCCTTAGATATGGTACCGCTGCCAAAGGTTACAGCAGTTACGGTTTCATCAACGGTATACCAGTAGTATCTTCCGCTTACATATATCTGATTTGAACCAACTGTATTTGATACGGCTTTGGTTATCGGTATATTAAGAGTCATTTTATATCCGGACTCTTCTTTGCTGTCGCCTGAAACTTCAAAAGTTATATCCATATTATAATATGATGTATCATTTGAGACCGACTGCACCTGTATGTATATTTTCACATTGACTTCATCAAACCCGCTGAAGCTGTCATCTGTAATACCGGGGCTGTCAATACCGATTACCGTTTCTTTATACACAGACCCGCTGTCGGATAAGGTATTTTCTTTAACAGACTCCGCAATATCTGTAAGCACACTTGAAAATCTGCCTGCCGGTTTGTCTGTATGTTCGTAGTCGCTCAAAGAGGGATAAAGATTGTTCTGTCTGGTATACTTCTTTAAAACGTGTTCATACTTCCTGTCTTCAATCTCATCTCTGAAAAACTCAGCGGCAGAGCTTACAGTAAGGTAAGCCTGCTGTGCCTCTCTGTTATCATTGAGCTGATGCGCGGCAGTTGATGCCGCCGTAATTATAACTACGCTGACTACAACAGCTATCAGAAGCAGAAACAGCGCCATAAGTATGGTTTTGCCGTCATTGTTATTAAGTTTTCCATATAAATTTTTCATAATGCAAACCTAACTTTCTGTTTCTGCAAATGCTATTCATTATCAACACTCTGCGTATCATCTGTTACATTCACGAGTATAACTATAGTTTCACTGAACGAACGGGAAACTCCGTTTATTTCCGTTGTATATATTGCTCTGGCAGTTATGCTTGTTTCATCTGCTTTAAGTCCCGTAACTTTCATTTTCCACTGCTTATCCGCTGCGCTGTACTTAGGCGCTTCGCAGGAAGCAACGGTTTCATCGTCTACCTCAAAATCCCATTTTACCGCATCCGTAAAATCAACATTTCCGCTTGCAGACTTAACATTAAAGAAAATATTACCGTCATCACCTGCTGACAGGTCAAGTTCCGCAGGCGCAGCCGCTATAACAAGATTTGCTGTAACGCTTACAAGTGTATCCGCTGTCGTACTGCCAAGCTTTGCTCTTACTGTTACAGTTCCCTCTTTAAGTGCCGTAAACACAACTCTGTAGTACTGACTGTCGGTTACAAAATTGCAGGATTTGAATGCCAGGGGCGAGTCTGCCTCGGATAACCGGTTTTCATCTTCATCTAAGAAAATGAACTCCGGCGTATCTCCGTTTCTGTAATTGAGATATTTAAGATACAGTTCAATTTCACTGTTTTCCAGCATATCAAACGAACTCATGCTGTCCTGCCAGTACATCGTGCCTTTAGGCCACGTACCGTAATGAACATTTACTGTTTCACCAAAAGTATTGGTCTGAGTCAAGACTGTAGGGAACGGATAATTGGTACCCTCAAGGCTTGAGTCATCTCCCGGATAACTGTATTTACCGTCTATTTTAGCGCCGTTTTCGAATGCTGTAACAAAATCAAACTGACTGCTGTCCTTATTAAGCAGAACTATTGTTCCTGTTTTTGAGCTTAACTGCTCATATGTAACGTATGGCGAATTACCGCTGTTGGTCAGATATACATGTGACTGACTCTGATCGCCATCCTTGATATCAATTGTTCCGTTATAGTTTTTATTTCCTCTCGCAATATAGTCGTCCGAATTTTTCACATTGTCCTCATATGCATAGCAGTTAACTATATTCACATCCGGATTAGGAATATCATTGATATTGAAAGCGCCGCTTTGCGCCTCACCGTTTGACGCAATTGCATGAACTGTTCTTACCTGATGACTGCCTGACTTAGGCAGGTTCACATAAGAATATGAATTTTTTACATATACGTCGGTGTTTATCGAACCCACAAGATTTTTCAGGTTTCCATAGTTAATCATTACAACACCGCCTGTAATTCCTCCAATCCATATATTTGTGGATGTCCCATGATTATATCCGTATGTGGTTACAGAACTTTCTATGCTGCCTCCGCTGTAGCATCCGTCTATGGCAGCACGACAGTTTCCTACAAGTCCGCCGACTCTGACATTGTTATATCCGCTGTTGTATGAAAGCGCAATGTTAATATCATTTACTGCCGTACATTTTGATATATCCATATTGGTAGCTCCTGCAAGACCTCCGATTGATGCTCCGCCCCAGTCGCCTGAGGTATTTCTGCTGTCAATAATCCTATATCCAGATACCGTACAGTTTTCGATTACAGCATTATTGCTGCTGCTGCCCTTTGCGGCAAATCCCACAAGACCGCCTATGCAGTACCACTTTTTGCTGTCCTTAGTTATCTCTATGGTATCCTCGTTTTCTGAATACATTACTATATTTTTAAGCCTTGCGCCTATAGTTATACCGAACATTCCAACCATCTGGGCATCGCTCTGTATTTTTATATTTTTGATTGAATATGATTTGCCGTCATAGGAGCCGCCGAAATATGCGCTGTATGCATTGCCGTCATTTTTGTTGTTGGTATAATACATACTTCCTATCGGAGTAAAACTCCTGCTGTCATTGTCAATATCGTGGCTCTGCTCCCAGTAATAATTCAGGTCTTTTACGGTTGCCGATGTACCGCCCACATATATAAGGTATGGAAATCTGTTATACTGCGCACTTGTACCGTTTACAAACGTACTTGTGTTTTCATTGCTGTAATTCCAGTTAATGTACTGAAGCTGCTCTGCCGAGCGCACATTATATCTGTTACTGTCGCTGCCCGGAGTATCGGTATTTCCATCATATCCGGTACTGTCTGCCGCAGCGATGCTGTCGCAGCTGAATGAATTTGCAAAGAACGGGCATATTGTATATCTGTAGTTTACCGTTCTGTCATTTTCGGTGTATCTCAGATTCCATCTGCCATTGGCCGCATCTGTATTAAGATAAAGTCCTGTATCAGTATCTGTTCCCGTGGTATATGCAACCACTTCATATTCTGAAAGCTGGCTTGCTATTTTATCTGATGCATCATCATTTACGACAGGGTCTGCCGCAAATGATGTCATACTGACATTAACCTTTGCGCCTTCTTTATAGTAATATCCGTAGCCGTATTCTTTAACTATACCGCCGTCATTGTGAGCCGTACACAGTGAGGATCCTCCGACCCCTTTACTGCCCTTAATTCCAAGATACCTGAAATGATAGCCCGCATTAGGTCCACCCGCTTCGTGCTCCCAGTAAAATACGCCTGTATCACCAAGCTCTGTTTCAACCGGCCAGTTTCCGTAGTGAACATAATCACTGCCTTTTTTAACTATCGCAGGATAAGGATATCTGTTATCATTCTCCAGATCATCCGTCTTACCGTGATAAAGTGAATTTGCCTTTGAAGCAGTACCAAAGTTTTTCAGTTTAAGCTTTCCAAGCTCACTTGAGTTTACAGACTTAACTCTGTTGTCTCCGCCGGATATATCGTATGCATTTAATTTCTCAACATAGTAATATGTACCGTTGTTAAGATATGCGCATCCTGTAATCGTACCGCCCGCAGGCGTAAAGCCATAACCTTTGGCGCTGCCGGATATTGTAATTGAAACAGCGCAGTAGGCATTATTGAGAATACCTGTGTTTTCACCTGTAAATCCGCCTGCTGCCGCATTACCCTGCTTGGCCTCAATTATATCCAGCTTGCCTACTGAATAGCTGCTGTATATACCGCCGACATTTCTGCCTGCAAAGCCTCCTGCCTTAACATTTGCATAGGTTTCGGAAATCCTCATGTCCGGGGTTTCAGCAGAGCTGTTTCTGACAGTTCCGCTGTTTACTCCCACAAGACCACCTGCATATAGCTTGCTGCTTCTGTAGGTATATATTTTAAAGGTATATCCTGCCGCAGCGCAGTTTCTTATGGTTTTGGAATTTCTGCCTGCAAGCACTCCGATGTATGCTTCGGCCTTACTGCCCTCTATATTGCTGTCTGTGCTTACATATCTGTCAGTTCCCTGTCCGTAGTCAGACGCTATAACTATGTTTCTCAAAGTTCCTCTGTTATAGCCGAACATTCCCGCATAGTATTTATCAGATGCAAATGAAACTCCGTCTATAACATTGCTGCCGCCGTCATAGATTGAATGAAATTCATATCTGCTGTCTGTACCTATAGGCTTCTGCTCAGTTACATCGTTAATGCCTGCATACTCGCCCCAGTTATATTTCCCGTAATAAATATCAAGCTCCTGTGTGTATGTACTTTTTTCGGTCTTATCTGCATAATCCTCATAGTACAGACTCATATTATAAAACTGTCTTGCAGTACGCACATATATTCTTGAAACTGTATTAGGTTTTTCCGATGTAACTGTCTTTGCAAAGTGAGGGTTGTAGTAGTATGTAATCCCGTCTGCATCAAGCTCCTGATAAAAATCCTTTGGAGCGTTTTTTGTGTTTACAATTTCACTTGGGAATTTCAGCAGCCAGTAGGTATCATCCCCTGCTGTAATCTCTACAGCGTCACCTGCGCTTACTTCTGTGCCGTTAATATTCACTACTGATGCAGCAGCCGGTTTACTGCCGTAGATTATACCGTAGCCGTCACCTGTCGCACTGCCGCTTTTTTTGAGGGTATCAAGGTTTGCGCCGTAAATACCGTATGATGTGGTTGTACCTTTATCATAGACTTCATAATATACAGGTCTGCTGTCCTCAAAGTCTGCTTTCCAGTCACCGTAGTGAGTCAGTTTTTCAAGTTTAGGGAATGAATAGTCGGTAAGACCCTGTCCCATAAGATTGTACGCATATGTGTTATCTCCGCCTGTAGACGCTGTGAATTTATCTCCCAGTTTTCCTGCATATTTTGCTTTTTCACCGTTTAACTGTCCATAGTTTAATGCAGTCCCTATATGAGTGCTGTTTAATCCCTCAGTACTGAGATAATATACCTTGCTCACAGTTGTTTCATCTGATATACCCTTAACCGTAGCATAAACCTTATCGGCATTTTCCATATATGCGCATGCGGAATACGCATTTTTCATTGTTTTAACTTCTTCCGGCACAAAGCCTGCCGCTTTGTCCGCCGCCGTTATATATCCTGCCGAATAGCTGTCTGTTATGGATATATTGCAGTTATCATCAGCAGAGCCTATAAGGCCGCCTGCGTTCTTACCATAAAGATAGCAGTCTGCATAAGAACTTTCTATTGCAAGGCTTCCTGCGGCATATCCCACAAGACCGCCGGTATAATCAGCGCTTTCGGTTCCTGCAACCGTAGCTGCAAGACTGTCAGTGATTTTTACATTGCCGGAAGTTCTGCCAACCAGTCCTCCTGTATATTTACTGCCTGAAATCCATATGTCTTTTTCTGTCCTGCCTGTAAGGTCGCCCTCTGTTTCCGAAAGGTATGCCTGACAGTCCGAAACCGCAGCAGTACTTCCGCTACCGGAAACAATACTTCCCGCAACTGCTCCCGCATATTCTCCTCCTGTTATCCTTGCTCCCGATAAAGTTATGTCTTTAAGCTCTCTGCCTTTGAACACGTCAAACATACCGGTTTGTGTATCTAGTCCGTAGATTACGGTTTTGAGTGTGGCGCTTCCGTCGCTGTAGCTGCCGCTGTAGCTGTCAAGACTGTCGTTTGAAACGGCCTTGTATGCCTTATCACCATAGATTGAATACCAGTCGTCTATATTCTCCTCATCGTTTTCAAAGTGAAGATTGTTTTTCTGAACCGCTTTTCTGAAATTCATATATCCTGGATTTGAATTAAGTTCGGATTCGGAATCAAGATTTTGAAGATGTCTGCCGTAAGTTATTACCGCTACACTTTCAGTTGCAATGTCTTTATCTGTTTCGCTCTCTGCAAACAGGCTGTTGGTTTTGTCTGTGACTGTTGCCGAATCCACAAGGTCGTCATCGCTTCTTGCGATAAGTGTAATCGTAATATCGGAGCCTGCGACAAGGTTTGGGTATTTATCCTTAAATCTCTGTTCATCTGCCAGCTTATCAAGTACAAGGTCATAGGAAAGATTGGCACCTACTCTTGTAAGCTCTTTTTGAGATATTTTCTCTGTTACTGAATGTTTGTATTCGTCCTCTATTTTAATTTCAAAGGAAACATCGCCGCTGCTTACCATATTACATACCAGAAGCGCGTGAAGCGTTTCCTCGTTATATATTTCTATTTTCGGATTAAGAGTATTGGTATCTATGGCAACTACGGTATCTCCTCCGTAATATCCCACCTTTGCTCCGGCTTTTTTGCGCATCTGTCTGATACGCAGGTCGTTGAAGCTTTCCGGAGCATATTCCATAGTATCCTCGCTGTAAAAGACAGCATATACACTGCCACTTGCAGGGTCGTACTCTATAACCCAGCTGTTATCTCTGATTTCTTTTTCGACTCTGCTTTCAGGCAGCACAACAGACGCAGTCGAAAGCTCCCCTGTTCCTGTCATGCTTGATGTAACATAAAACAGCGACTCCTCTGTCCTGTTTTCATCTTCCGAGTCAAGAGGTATGAGGCCGAGCTGATGTACGTCATTCAGATTATCTGGTGAGTAAAACTCCGCCCTGCCGCTTGCCTTAAGCTCCATAAGGCGGTTCTGCGCCGCCATATATATTACTTCCGCCTTGCTGTCAAGCTCACGCTGTCTGAGTTCTTTTTGTATTGCGATTACCCCTATAATCGAAAGTCCCAGCAGCACTGCAATAATAGCCACCACCAGCAGAGTTTCAAGCAGTGTGAAACCCCTGTTATCTTTATATATTCTGTTGTCTCTGTTTCCCGAAATGTTTTTCATTGTTATCTGTTCGCCTCAAAATATATAATGCTGATGTAGGTTGTCACCACCTGCCTGTCTGTAGCCTCTCTGGTCTGTATGGTAAGGTCGTCAACCTGCATTGCATACTGTGAACTGTAAAGCTTGTCTATTATTGCTCTTGCCTGTTTGTATGTAGATGTATCATATGTAATCTCAACAGGTCTTTTGACAAAATCAGATTCAAATTCAAGCTCACCGAAATCCAGTGAATAATCTATGGAGCTTTTCATTATCCCGTAAAGCTCCGGCATCAGATTAACGCTGTTGTCATACGGCGCAACCGTGCGTTTTATACCATCTGCCTGCGCTTTTTGGATTTCTTTTTCCATCATATTTATTCGCGCCGCTTTTATCTGATTCTGCTCATACTCAAGCTGCAGCTCAGACTCCATATTTCTGTAATCCGATATTTTGCTGTTTATAGGCTGGAGCACGAATTTGTAGTAGCCAAGTCCTATCACCAGAACTGCCAGAACCAGCAGCAGAATTTTTTCTCTTTTTGTGAATTCCTTTTTCATTACTCAGCCTCCTGTTCCTGCTGCAGATATATAGTTACCGAAAAGCTCAGAACTGAAGCCTCCCTGTTTTCGTCTGTCTGCGCAATATTAAGCTGTGCATCTGATACAACAGGGCTTGTCTTGAGACTTTTAATCATTGCCGAAATTTCCTTGAGGTTCATTCCTTTCATTGAAACCTTGGCGGTATCGTCATAAATTTCAACACTTACAACCTGACCGCGCTTCATCATTACGGTTTCTATAAGGTCAAGAACGTCTTTACGGTCCACGCCTACGAAGTTTTCGTCGTTTTCATCGGATATGAAGCTCATCGAGTAGGCTCTGTACTCAAGTATGATATCATCATAATCCTTTACCTTCTCCGTAAGCTCCTGATTTTGCTGATATACACTGTTGTATGCGGCCTCTGCTTTGCCAAGTCTTGCATACTGGTCATATACGCAGAATTTGGCCACAAGAACTGCAAGTACCACAATCAGAGCTATACCTATCGCTACAGTTCTGCCCGCAGCCTCAGTCCTGCCGCAGGCTGCCATATTTATAGTTGTTTTTGTCGGGTATTTTGTCTGTTTTGTTCCTGCAAACATACTCTTTAAATCAGTTAATTTCATAATCCTCTAACCTCCGATAACAAGTCCGCCGCTTTTGAGAAACAGTTCAGGCTTGTCAAGCCCCGTAATTCCGCCTGTAAGCTTTGATGCAGGATATATGTTGAGCTTTGTTTCTTCGGCTATGGTTCTGACAAGAATATCAATCTGCGCGCCGCCTCCGCATATATATATGTCGTTAAGCTCTGCTTCTCTGTTGTTGTAATTAAAGAAGTTTACGGCTTTCATAATCTCTACCGCAAGTCTGTTGTATACGCCAAGGGCAAGATCGCTTTCAAGCACTACATTGTAGTTGCTCTTTTTGTAAATCTGAGCCATATGTATGTCTATGCCGCTTTCGTCTGCAATAAGGATGTCAAGATTTCTGCCGCCTACGTCAATATTACGCATTGCCGCATATTCTCCTTTATGGAATATATGAAGTCTGGTGCTGCTGTGTCCGATGTCTGCAATGCAGAAATCGGCAGGGAGCCTGTCGGAAACACTGTTTACAAGATTGGTGTATGCGCATTCCTCCGGCACTGCTGTTTTGAGCCTGAAGCCTGCTCTTTTGAACATGGTATCGTATTCCTCTATTACGGATTTTAATACTGCGCATGCCAGAAGCCTTATTTCATAAGGTTTGCCCCCATCATCTGTAATCATCTCTCTTACCGCATAGTCAAAGAGATAGTTCTTTTTTTCTTCCTTGAGATAGTCTTTAAGCTCAAAAGGCAGATTAAACATGAGCTGCTGCACATTCATAGCCGGCATTGTCACATTCTTTGTAAGTATCTGTGATGCCGGAATTATAACTGCCGCATCGGCTTTGGGTATGTCGTTTTTTCTTGCGCTCTCCCTTATAAAATCCGCCATTGCGTCCATTGAAACAATAGCTCCGTTTTTAACTGTATTGTCAGGTACGTCAGCCACTACGCAGGTCTTAATCTCTCTGCCCGATGTATGTACCATTTTCAGTGTGCTTTCACCTATATCAAATCCCACTAATTGTCTGCCCAAATCAAGTTACCTCTCTTCCTAATCTAAAACAGTCCAAGATAAAGCTCAACAGCCTCGTTTCCAAACAGCATGCAGATTACCGCTGCCAGCGCTATTGACGGACCCCATGGGAACGTCTTATCCCCGTCCTCAGACTTAAGAACAAGTCCGGATATAATTCCTATTATACATGCTATGAATAAACAAAGCAAATTTGCTTTCCAGCCTAAGAATATGCCTGTCATAAATATCAGCTTGATATCGCCACCACCCATAGCCTCAATGCCCTTAATCTTCTCAAATACAAGCACCACAACCAGCAGAAGCCCCGCTATACCGGCTCCGCCTATCAAATCATCCAGAGCCACCTTAGCCGGGTCGTTTAATATCACAAAGAACGCAGCGCGCACCAAAAGACCGGAAATTATAAACCGGTCCGGAATAATACGCCCCTCCAAATCCGCGAATGAGCATGCCATAAGCAGGCACACAAAAATCATATATTCGAGTGCTTGGAGCGAAATATCAAATTTTAAAAGCACAGCCGCAAACAATACAGCAGAAACAGCCTCAGCTATAACGTGAACCGCAGACAGCTTAGCGCCGCAGTAACGGCATCTGCCTCTGTGTGTAATATAGCTTATCACTGGAATTAAATCACCTATGCCAAGCGTATGACCGCATACATCGCAGTGTGATCTTCCCTTTGAAAGCGGCTCGTTATGCACAATACGCCATGCCATACAGTTAAGAAAGCTGCCCATGCACGCGCCTAAAAGCAGCGCAAGGAACACAAAATAGCAGGTTATATAAGGTGCAGTATACAGCATTTATCTCTCCTTATGTTGCAGGAGGCCGCCAACCCAACGACCCCCTGCTGTAAAATTATATTGAAGAATTAACCTTGAATAAGGTAGTTAGTTATTTAGAAAAACTAATTTGTTGTATCAGTATAGCTATCTGCTTTTAGATTCCATTCATATGCTTTGCCATCATTTAATTTCTTAGGCTGATATTTTGCACCATCAGCAGTGTAAGAGAATTTTTCTGTATAATTAAGTTTGCTGTATTTAGCGTTGGCATCAGCACCGGTTTTTCCTAAAGTTGTATCCATTACTGCTTTAGCTTGATCTACTGTTTTGTTGTCTGTTAATATAGCAACCTGTGCTTCAGCATATGCAGCTCTGATATTAGCTACGTCTGCTGCTTCCTTTGATTTAGTTAATGCGCCGTTGAATACAGGAATAGCTATAGCTGCAAGTACTGCTATGATTGCTACAACAATAAGCATTTCCATTATTGTAAAACCTTTTTTGTTTGATTTCTTTTTCATGTCCTTAATCTCCTTTATTACGTTGATTATTAATATATACACTCTCCTCCGGGCTGTAGAGAAGAAATAAGTACCTTGATTAATGTTATTTATATTGCGCTGTACATGCTGAACATCGGCGCATATACACACAGCAGCAGTCCTACCGCAATTAATGCAAGTCCTATGGTAATAGCGGGTTCAAGTATTGACAGTAATCTCTTTGAGTAAACCTCTACCTCGTTGGAGAAATAATCTCCCACGACATCAAAGGTCTCCTCCATTGATCCCGACCGCTCTCCTACGCCTGTCATCTCTGTAAGCATATTGGAGAAGCAGTTGATTTCACCCATACATACCGTAAGGCTTCTGCCTTGTTCCACTCCCTCCTTGACCTTGCGTATCGCAAGCGAGAAAGTATAGTTTGTAACAACCGATGCGGTTATGTCAAGCGCTCTGATTATGGGCATACCTGCCGCAATCATCGTTGACATTGTATTTGCAAACTGAGATGCCACATTCATTTCTGTCAGCTTGTGAAACGGAGCTCTCCTTAACCTGTAGGCTGTAATGCGTCTCTTGCCTGCTTCTGTGCGTACTGCATATTTATATGCCGCAGCAAACAGCAGAATTATTGCAAGTATAATCCACCAGTATCCTGTAATAAACCTGCTCAGCGCTATCATAGCCTTGGTAATGCCCGGAAGCTCTATATCCATATCCTCAAAGGTCTTTGTGAATACAGGAACCGCAACCGCCATTATAATTATAAATACTATGATTGCAACAGCAACGACTATCGAAGGATATGTAAGCGTACTGATTATCTTGGCCTTCATCTTGGCTGTACGGTCATAATATTTGTGAAGTCTGCCAAAGCAGTTCTCAAGAGTACCCGACTGCTCGCCCGCCTTAACAGTTTCTATAAATGTTCTCGGAAGTGACGGTGCGTTCTTTTCAAAGCTTGAAGCCATGCTGTAACCGCCCTCGATGTCCTCTGCTACACTTTGCAGCATTCTGTTTATGCCCTTGTTTTTGGACTGCGCCGCAACCATCTGCACACATTTTCCTACAGGCAGTCCCGAGGATAATATTATCTCAAACTGTGAGCACATCAGAGCAAGCTCTTTCTCTTTGATTTTGAGTTTCTTTGAGGATACTGTCCCTGCAGCCTTTGACTCGGTAACCTCTTCTATGCCTGTAACAATACTGCAGGTTTCTCTGAGTTTTGCTACCGCCTCATATTCGTCATATGCCTTAATCACCCCGGATACTCTGATATTGTCCGGCGATATTGCTTTGTATCTGAATGTTTTCAAACTCTTTCACCTTTTCCCAATAAAAAACTCTGCAATCATTGCAGAGCGTACAATATATGATAAAGCAATGCAAAGATAAAAGTAGTAAATCTGCAGCTGGCTGTCAACCGAAACGGTAAGACCCTGTAGCTTTGCGTCACCGCCTTTCGACAGCTTTGCCCTAATCATTTATTTAGTTAGGATTATACACTTTTGTATGTTTCAAGTCAACAAAAAAAGTGGAAATTTTTCTTGTTTCGACTTTTTAAAAGTTTGTTGTTTCTGCCATGTTTTTTGAACGCTTTGCGGCCTCTTCACGACTGATTTTACCCTCGGCCGCAAGCTTCATCAGAGCGTTATCCATAAGAATACTGCCCCCCTGCTGGTTCATGGCGATGAAATTCTCTATCTGAGGAGTCTTGCCCTCTCTGATGATGTTTCTGATAGCGTCATTTACAACCATTACCTCACAGGCTGCAACCCTGCCTCCCGAAGTCTTTGGTACGAGCTGCTGTGACAGCACGACTCTGAGAGTTGTCGAAAGCTGCATTCGTATCTGTTTCTGCCGGCCGTCGGGGAACACCCCCACAATTCTGTCTATGGAGTCTGCCGCCGAATTGGTGTGAAGAGTCGCAAACACAAGATGGCCTGTTTCTGCCGCTGTAAGAGCCGCCTCGATAGTATCAAGGTCACGCATCTCACCTATAAGGATTATGTCGGGGTCCTCTCTCAGTATTGCGCGCAGACCGTCGGCATAGCTTCTGGTATCTCTGCCTATCTCTCTCTGATTTATAACGCATTTATCCGGCGTGTATATATATTCCACCGGATCCTCCAGCGTGATTATGTGCTCTGCTCTGGTATGATTAATCCTGTTTAATACAGCAGCCAGGGTTGTGGATTTACCGGAACCTGTTTCACCTGTGACAAGAACTATACCGTTGCTGTATTTAGGAAACATTCCTACAGCCTCCGGTAATTCAAGAGCTTCAATCTCAGGAATATGATCGCTGAGTATTCTGATTGCCGCAGATACTGCGCCGTTTGATCTGAAAATGTTAATTCTGGTTCTTGCACCGCACTCAAAGGTAAGGGCCATATCAAGCTCGCCTATTTTCTCTACAAGGCTGTAGCTTTCTCCCGCAAGCTCTCTGATTATTTCCTCACACTCCTGCGCCGGTATAATTCTCTCGTCAAGAGTCGTTATCTGTCCGTCTATACGGCATTTAACCGGTCTGTCTGAAACTATGTGAATATCCGAGGCGTTCATCTGCTGCGCCATGCTTACCGCATTATTTATATCAAGCATATATCTGCTCCTTTACTCTGCTGTCGAATTAATGGCTTTGAGAGCTTCTTCAACTGTTGTCACTCCCTCAAGCACCAGTTTTTTGCAGGCATTTTTCATTGATGTGAAATCTCCTGCCACCGCTTCTTTTGCAAGCTGCTCCTCTGATGCACCCTCTGAAATCATATGGCGCATTTTCTTTGTGAGCGTCAGAATCTCAAATACCGCCTGTCTGCCGGAATATCCGGAATGATGACATTCAGGGCAGCCCTCTCCTCTGTAAAGCAGTACTTCCTCTTCTGAAATTCCCAGAAGCCGCTTCTCATCTTCTGACGGCTTGTACGAAGTCCTGCAGTGAGGACAGATTTTTCTTACAAGTCTTTGTGATATTACACCCTTGAGGGCGCTTGAAATCATATACGGTTCAACGCCTATATCCATAAGTCTGTGTACTGCCGATATTGAGTCGTTTGTATGAAGTGTCGATAATACAAGATGTCCTGTAATGGCTGCTCTTGCCGCTATGGCTGCGGTTTCGCTGTCGCGGATTTCCCCCACCCCTATAATGTCCGGATCCTGACGCAGTATTGCCATAAGTCCGCTTGCAAAGGTCATTCCTGTCTTTTCGTTTATCTGGCACTGGTTGACCCCGGCAATATCGTATTCAACCGGGTCTTCGAGGGTAACGACATTGACTTCCTCTCCTGCAAGCTCCGAAAGCATTGCGCACATTGTTGTGGATTTACCTGAACCTGTAGGACCTACAAGCAGTATTATGCCGTTGCTGTTTGAAAGCAGCGCATCGTATTTTGCTTCATCTTCCCCTGTAAGTCCTATTGTATGCTTTGATATCTCGTGAGAGGATTTGTCAAGAAGTCTTAAAACGACTTTTTCTCCGTATACCGTAGGCATAACGGACATACGGATATCTATGCTGTGATCTCTGACTGTTATCATGGAGTGGCCGTCCTGCGGGATTTTGTGCTCCGAAATATTCATGCCGCCCATAATTTTGAGTCTTGATATTACTGTGCTCTGCAAGTCTGATGGAACTGTAAGTATCTTGTGCAGAAGTCCGTCTATTCTCATTCTTACAAGCACTTCTTCTTTTTGAGGCTCTATGTGAATATCACTGGCGCGCTCTAAAAAGGCTCTCTCTATTATGGAATTTACAAATCTGATTGTAGGCGCCTTGTTGATATCTTCGTCTGCTGTTTCTTCTCTCTGTCCGGGAAGTATGTCTCCTGCACCCATTTCGCGCTTCATATCCTCGATGGCGCGGGCAGTTCCCTCACTGCCGTAAAGGGTTGCTATAACCTGCTCTACAGCTTTTTTGGCTGCTATCATAGGTATGACATTTTTGTTGGATATTTTTTTGACTACTTCCTGCGCAATGAAATCAAGAGGGTCGCTCATAGCAATATACAGATTGTCGGAAGCCAGTTTGACAGGCACTATGCAGTGCTCCTTTGCTATATTTCTCGGAACAAATTTAGTCAGCTCCACAGGAATCGATACTGCCGTAAGGTCTACAAAGTCGATGCCAAGCTGCATCTGAAGTGCCTCTATAAGTTCGCTGTTGGTGATAAAGTTGTATTCTATAAGGATGTCTCCGAGTCTTTGTTTTGTCTGCTTCTGAAGCTCTAGCGCCACTTCAAGCTGCTCATTGCTTATTATTCCGGACGATTTAAGCAGTTCTCCTAATCGTATATGTGCCATAAATACCTCCCACTGAAATAATCTTGCACTAATTCTACTCTTTAGATTGCATTTTTGTCAATTCATTTTTTATTTTTTTATGACAACACCTTAATCCATTGATATTTAAAAGTTTACAGCGCCCATCTTGACGAAAAACAAGATTTCAAACCGGTAAAAGTTTTTCCCTGCCTGCCAAGTATTTTATATATCACCGCGCACATTAAAAGAGATACCTTTACGATATCTCTCTTAACAATGAGTATTTATGTATTTCAGTTAAACTTCCGGTCTTTACTCCCGGCTTTCAAGGTTTTTGTGCGCCGTTGCCATCATCAGTTTAATTCTGTTAAGCTGATTTACGCTGCTTGCGCCCGGATCATAATCTATAGCCGCAATATTTGCCTTAGGGTTGTATTTTCTCAGTGCCTTGAGCATGCCTTTTCCCGTAACGTGATTTGGCAGACACGCAAACGGCTGCAGGCATACTATGTTTTCACAGCCTGAATTTATAAGGTCAACCATTTCCCCTGTCAGAAGCCAGCCCTCTCCGCACTGATTTCCTATAGATATAAGCTTGGAGGCCTCCTCTGCTATTTCCTCAATATGCAGAGGCTCTTCGAATCGGCGGCTTTCTCTTAAAGCTTTTCGATAAGGCTTTCGTATAAGCTCAAGTATGTCTATTGCAATCTGATTTCCTTTCATCTGCTTCCACGAACCCGAAAGATGTTCATAGTTGAATTTCTTGCTGTACATACCATACAGGAAGAAGTCTAAAAGGTCGAGAACAACAGCTTCGCCGCCCTCGTTTTCGATTACACTGACTATATCGTTGTTGGCTGTAGGGTGGTATTTAACCAGTATCTCGCCCACAACTCCTACCTTCGGCTTCTTTATATCCCTAAGCGGCAGCGCATCAAAATCTCTGACTATGCCCCTGAGATTTTTTTTGAACTGGCTGAAGCTGCCGTTTCTGATGTTCTCATCTGCAATTTCCGCCCATTTTTCATAAAGCGCATCGGCTGAGCCCTTTACCTGTTCATAAGGTCTGGTTGCATACAGAACTCTCATAAACATATCGCCGTAAACGATACCCATCATACCGCGTTTAACAAGCGGAAGCGTTATTTTAAATCCCGGATTTGACTCAAGTCCCGCCATATTTACCGATATTACAGGTATCTGCTCCATATCAAGATCCCTGAGAGCTTTTCTGAGCAGGGAAACATAGTTGCTGGCTCTGCACCCGCCGCCTGTCTGCGACATAAATATAGCAGTCCTGTCAAGGTCAAATTCTCCTGATTTAAGAGCCGATATAATCTGACCCAGACTTACAATTGTAGGATAGCAGGCGTCATTGTTTATATACCTGAGGCCCTCATCTACAGCCTTTACGTTTACAGGCGGAAGCTGAACAGCCTTGTAGCCTGCCTGCTTCATTGCAACCTCAACGTGTCTGAAATGTACAGGTGACATCTGAGGTATCATAATAGTGTATTCTTCACGCATTTTCTTTGTGAAATACTTTCTCTTAAATTCCCTGTTGTCCGCCTTTGCTTTTATCTGATTTTTCTCGCGCTCATCAATAGCAGCTTTGAGTGATCTTATCCTTATTCTTGCAGCGCCGAGGTTTGAGCCCTCGTCTATCTTTAGCACCGTATAAAGCTTGTTGTTGTTTCTGCATATTTCCTCAACCTGATCTGTCGTAACAGCATCAAGTCCGCAGCCAAACGAGTTAAGCTGAACGATTTCAACATCATCTCTGGTGCCTGCAAATACAGCAGCCTTGTACATTCTGGAGTGGTATACCCACTGGTCAAGAACTCTGATAGGTCTTTCAAGAGTAACTCTGTCTGCAACCGAATCCTCTGTTATTACCGCCATATCAAAGGAAGTTATGAGTTTGTTGATGCCGTGATTGATTTCAGGGTCAAGATGATATGGTCTGCCTGATAAAATCACTGCTTTTTTGTGATTTTTTTCTATGTAATCAAGAATTTCATCAGCCTTGGCCTTTATTTCTATGTGGAATTTTCTATCCTCTGCTCTGGCCTTGTCTACAGCCTCCGATATTTCTTTTTTGTCTATACCGAATACTCTTGAAAGCTCGCGTTTAAGCCTTTTGTCGTCATCATAAGGCAGGAACGGATGCATAAATTTCACGTTGAATTCTTTTAATATATCGTCCATATTGCTGCCTATAACCTCAGGATAGGTTGCAACTATAGGGCAGTTGTAATGGTTTGGCGCCGACGGGTCCTCTCCTCTTTCGTAGTTGATGCTCGGATAAAATATTGTATTTACGCCGTTTTCGCAAAGCCATTTGATATGTCCGTGAACCAGCTTTGCCGGATAACACGCTGTATCAGAGGATATGGTATCCATACCCATTTCATATATGCTCTTTGATGATGCAGGCGAAAGCACTACTCTGTACCCCAGAGCCGTAAAGAACGTATGCCAGAACGGATAGTTCTCATACATATTCAGTACTCTCGGTATACCGATACTGCCTCTTGGCGCCTTATCCTCTGCAAGAGGCTCATAGTCAAACAGCCTTTCGAATTTGTATTCATACATGTCCGGAACTGTGTTTTCTATATGCTCTTTTCCCTCGCCTTTTTCACATCTGTTGCCTGTTATAAAGCGTGAGCCGTCATTGAATTTATTTATGGTAAGCATACATCTGTTTTCACAGCCGTTGCATCTTGTATGGGAATTGTTTACGGTAAAACCTTCAAGCTCCTCAGGAGACAGTATGGCGCTTCTGCCGTCTTCATAGGTATCCTTTGCTACAAGCGCAGCGCCGAATGCTCCCATAATTCCGGCTATATCAGGCCTTACTACATTCTTGCCCACTACTCTTTCTATACTTCTTAATACGGCGTCATTTAAGAATGTACCGCCCTGAACTACTATTTTTTCTCCCGCTTCCTCAGGATTTCTCAGCTTGATAACCTTGTAGAGCGCATTCTTTATTACAGAATATGAAAGTCCTGCTGATATATCTCCTATGGTCGCTCCCTCTTTTTGAGCCTGCTTAACCTTGGAGTTCATAAATACCGTACACCTTGTGCCAAGATCCACAGGGTTTGCCGCAAACAGAGCTTCCTTTGCAAACTCTGCCGCTGTCATATTTACCGATTTGGCATAGGTTTCTATGAAAGAACCGCAGCCCGATGAACAAGCTTCGTTAAGCATTATATTATATATGGCTCTGTCCTTTATCTTCATGCATTTCATATCCTGACCGCCTATGTCAAGTATGAATTCAACTCCCGGAAGAAATTCCTCCGCAGCCTTGTAATGCGCTATTGTTTCGATTTCTCCGGTATCTATTTTGAATGCGGCCTTGATAAGTCCCTCGCCGTATCCTGTTGCCGCCGCTCTTGCTATGTACGCATCCTCAGGTATTCTGGCATACAGGTCTTTTAGCATTTCAAGAACCGTTTCAAGAGGCTTGCCCTCGTTGTTTTTGTAAAATGAGTAAAGCACTCTGTTGTCTTCGTCTATAAGGGCAGATTTAGTGGTTGTAGAGCCTGCGTCTATACCGAGATAAAGTCTGCCGGAAGCCTTGGCAAGCTCACCTGTTTTAACCTTGTCTGCGGCATGTCTTGCAGTAAACTCCGCATAGTCAGCCTCGCTTTCAAATAAAGGCTCTATGTGCTTGGTATCCGACACCTCTGAAGCATCTATATTGTCAAGAGCATTAACTATGGCTCCAAGCGTTGTTTCACCGTACTTTTCGGATAAAAGAGCTGCACCTATTGCCACGAAATACTTTGAGTTTTCGGGGAATATGATGTCCTCTGCGGCAAGTCCCAGAGTTTCTGTAAATCTTGCTCTAAGCTCCGAAAGAAACGACAGAGGGCCTCCTAAAAATGCCACCTTTCCTTTAATCGGATGTCCGCAGGCAAGTCCTGATATTGTCTGATTTACCACAGCCTGAAATATTGATGCCGCAAGGTCCTCTATAGACGCACCCTCGTTGATAAGGGGCTGTATGTCTGTTTTGGCAAATACGCCGCATCTTGCAGCTATGGGATAAATCATTTTGTGTTTTTTGGCAGCTTCATTAAGCCCTGACGCATCGGTATTCAGCAGAACTGCCATCTGGTCTATAAATGCGCCTGTACCGCCTGCGCAGGTACCGTTCATTCTCTGTTCTACAGAAGCTCCGTAGAAAGTTATCTTGGCATCCTCTCCGCCAAGCTCTATTGCGGTTTCGGTTTCGGGTATAAGTTCCTCTACCGCTCTGCTGCAGGTAATTACCTCCTGTTCAAAAGGTATCCCGGCTTTCTCTGCAAGAGCCAGTCCGCCGGAGCCTGTAACCACAGCTTTGACTGTAATATCTCCCATATTGTCATAGGCTTCTTTGACAAGCTCCTCAACCTTGTCAAAGACATTTGACATATGCCTTTCATATTTAGAATACTTTATTTCGTTATTTTCGTTTAACAGAACTAATTTTACCGTTGTTGAACCAACGTCAATACCTAATTTCATAATTAACCTCTTTATTAACTAGTAATCCGATATTATTCTAACACGCAAATTTTAATTTGTAATATCATTTGTTAAAGTTTTTTAAAATGGTACTATAGTTTTAATTCCTCATAATCGTTGAAATTTCAACAATTATATAATTGTGTCCCATTACATCGCCAATGTATATTGACACTTGTATCCAATGACGTTTTGGCATATAATATGACAGTAAAACAAACGATATGGAGTTATCAGGTGAAATCAAAAATAAGAAAAAGTACGTTTAAATCCATATACAGACTTCTTGACAGAGTTTCTCCCGTAGACTATGACTGCGGCACTTTATGCGGGGCTGCCTGCTGTACCTGCGGAGGTGATTCCGATGATGGTGATTTTGATTTAGGTATATATCTGCTGCCCGGCGAGGAGAAGCTTTTTACAAAGCAGGAGGACTGGCTCAAATGGAGCTGTGAGAACGCAGAAGATTATGAATTTCCTGATTCATGGCATGGCAGGGTTTATTTCATCAGATGCATCAATCCCCCTGTATGCGATCGTAAAATGCGCCCGCTACAATGCAGGACTTATCCTCTTGCGCCTCATATTGATGATTTCGGCAGACTCTCCCTTATCTACAATGTATCGGATCTGCCGTATGTATGCCCTCTGATTGAGGACAGGATCACACTGAACAGGGATTTCATACAGGCTACATATACGGTATGGAAGCATCTGATCAGAGATCCTCTTATCTATGATATGGTTGAGATGGATTCTCAGTACAGAGATTTTGACGAAATAGAATATGAAACAGTTAAGGAACCCGAATAAGGTTCCTTTAATATTTCCGGATTTCCCAAGCAGAAAAACCATACAATTACCCCTTGAATACACTATATGCATAAACAGCTTAATCCATGAAATTATCGGATTATGCCGTTTTGCTCCGGAATTTGAGATTATACAGTATATCCGGTTCGTAATTTTTTCAAGTGACTTTTTTGATTATTTATATTTTTTTCAAGCGACTTTTTTATAAATTAACAACTTTTTCAAGCGGCTTTTGAAAATCCCCACAAAAAAGAGGCCATCTCTGACCTCTTGGCTGATTGTGCTATTTTGCTTTAACTTTAAATGTTGGCGCAGTTGTTGAATAACCATACACCTTAGTGCTTTTTCCGCAGACTTTATATTTATCCGGGATTTTTTCGAGTGAGTCCTGCCCCTCAACCAAAGTACCGTTATATGTGCCGTCAGCGTTTGCCTCAAGCACATATATCGAGTGGTACTGTTCATACTTGCAGCCATAAAGCTTGCCGTCGGAGTCTTTGAGCTTGAACATTTCCACAGCGTTCGGGCTGTTCTCAATATAGACATATACCCACTCATATGCCGTTGAATTACCTGAGCTTTTTTTAATCCTGTTCTTGACAGTCACCTTGCCCTTTATCTGTATACCGTTTTTTGAAACAGTTGTTCTGTAAAGCGCTACTGCCGGCGCTCCGCCTTTAGTCGAATATGCGTTTAAATTAACAGTCTTGTCAATAACCAGTTTCGAGGCTGACTCCTCGGCATTCATAAACACCGCATACTCAAACAGTTTGTTCTTATTTATATTCAGCGTACCCTTGCCGGTTAGCCTCAGAGAGCCGCCATAGCCGTAACCCCATACGGACAGCTGCCCTATATTGCAGGTACCGTTTACCTTTACCTTAAAGTTATCGCCCATTTCATTGGCTTCAACAGAAGCTTTTTTGTTGCTGTATTTTGTGATTGTAAGAGTGTTTGTTTTTTTGTTGTATTTAACACCTTTAGGCGCTGAAGTTTTCACTTTGCTGTCACAGGAATACACTGTGTAGCTTTTTGATGGGGTTTTAACCTGCACATATGAATATGCGTCCTTGCCTTTGTTAGGCCCGTTGTTTGCTCCGTAAACCGGAGCTGCCATCGCAAATGCAACACACAAAGCAATAAATAAAACAGCTGCCTTCTTTATCGTATTGATCGTCCTTGTTCTCATAGATAACCTCCTTCGAAATTCACTTGTTCCGACTATATTAATTATAGTATAGTCTGAGCAAATATTCACCGTAGTTACCATATGTGTCATTGACATTTATGGTAATGACACCTGATTCTCTATATCATTGTTTTGATTTCTCTCTTGTAGAGCCATATAAATGCGCAGATTACATAGATTATCCCGATTGCTTCGGCAAGCGGAAATGCCATCCATACTCCCGTAATCCCGATAAACCTGCTGAGTATGAATGCTACCGGAAGCGCTCCTATAAGCTGTCTTATGAGTGAACTCCACAAGCTCAGCACGCCATGACCTGTCGCCTGAAACACAGTAGAGGTCGTAATGCCGTATGCTGCAGGCAGGAAGCAGATTGATATAAGCCTTAATGCCTTGCTGCCTATCTCGTACATCTGATCTGTGGCATTAAATATCGAAAGCAGCAGATCCGGAAACAGCTGGAAGCATATAAATCCCAGGCCCATTATAATCAGCGCCACCCTTAGAGCCAGCTTGTACGCATGCATAAATCTTTCTTTGTTTCTTGCGCCGAAATTATATCCGAGTATAGGAAGCGCGCCCTGTGTAAGTCCGAAAACAGGCATAAATACAAAGGACTGAAGCCTCTGGTATACACCAAGCACCGCAACGCCTGTTTCGGAAATTGCGCCGAGTATGGCATTAAGTCCAAACAGCATTACAGAACCTATCGCCTGCATTATAATTGCAGGAAGCCCTACTGCATATATATCTCTGATTATCTCGGCTTTGAATTTGAAGCCTCTGAATCTGATAGTTACGGCATGGTCATGTCCGAGCAGCAGGAAAAGTCCCAGTGTCATTGAAACCGCCTGTCCTATTACGGTGGCAACCGCAGCGCCGGTTACTCCCATTTCGGGGAATATCCACAGTCCGAATATGAAGCATGGATCCAGTATAACATTTGTTACCGCGCCTGCAAGACTGCATATCATAGGCATAATCATATTACCTGTGGACTGCAGTATTTTTTCGTTGGTAATCTGCACCATAAGAAACAGACTGCCTATAGTTGTAACCTTGAGATACAGGGCGCCGTTTTCGATAATATACGGTGTTTCGGTAAACGCTTTCATAAACAGCGTTGCAAAGAAAAGCCCGAATATCGCAAAAATCGCCCAGTTGAAAAACGACAGCCTGAAACCATGCGAAGCTGCATCGTCAGCCTCGTCAAAACGTCTGGCTCCAAGCCTTCTTGCTATAAGGGAATTGATACCTACACCTGTACCCACAGAAAATGATATCATAAGCATGCTTACAGGAAATATATAGGTTACCGCAGCGATAGCCTGCTCCCCTACAAATGAAACAAATATAGTATCAACAATGTTGTAGAGCGCCTGAATAAGCATCGATAATATCGCAGGCCACGACATATTAAGAAGCAGCTTGCCTACAGGCATCGTTCCCATTTTGTTTTCAGTGATTCTTTCTTCTGTCATAAAATCTCCTCATCCGATAAAAACTTAACATTAATAGTATACGGATAATTAAAATTCATTGCAATATCTATACAGTAAGTCTATATTTTCAGACTATTTAACACGCCGTGAGCAAGAAATCCCCCATTTCTATAAGTGGTGGGATGAATTGCGATTAACACGGCGATTTCTTGACTCCTGCATCTTTCTGTACTATGATATATTTACAATCAGTCGTATCTAACAGACAAGTGGAGCTACCG
>OLOV01000929.1_pt1 | contig 24729 bp, 37 predicted proteins | sample 1672931 | NCBI WGS metagenome assembly OLOV01 (sample SAMEA3136738, study PRJEB25190) | human gut metagenome | biome: human gut; feature: human-associated habitat; material: faeces | place: Austria | collected 2013 | reverse complement strand
TCCGCGTCCCTACGGCACGTTGCTTGCCGTTGGTGTTGACGGCTATACCGAGGACGGAAGCAAGGCAACGCCCAGCAAAGACCTCATGCTGTTTGTTGTCGGTCACGACCCCACAACAGGCAACCCCATCTGTCGCGCCGTTAATGGTCCCAAGTCAACCACCGATGCCGAGTATTGCACCACGCCTGCAATTCCCGCCGGAACGAAACTCATACTGCTCGGCAACGCGCTCTATGAAACGCAGAAGAAGGTTGACCCCGACCTATTCGTTCCGCAGCCCACTCGCGTGTTCTTGCAGAAGCGTGGCATGAACCGCATCGTGTCGGACTACTTCGATGCCGTCAAGAAGCGCATCCCGTTCACCAAGGCAATCATCGCCGAGGCCGCACTTACCAAGTTCAAGTGCGACACCAACCGCTCCCTGCTTGCCGGACGTAAGGGCAAGATTAAGGTGAACACACCCGAAGTCGGCGTGCAGGACATCTACTTCTCCGAGGGCGTGCGCTATCAGGTGAAGAAAGAGATTCAGCACATCGGCAAGTGGACTTACGAAGAGTTCATCGCCCTTGCCAAGATGTTCTTCACCGGCGAGGACGTTCCGAGCAGTGGCCTGGCCCTCTGCGGCAAGAACTTCCTTGAGAACATCCAGTGCATCGACTTCTCGAAGCACCCGGAGGTCAAGATTGACGTCAAGACCAACAAGTTCGGATGGACCGTTACCGCCATTCACACCGTGTTCGGCGACATTGAGTTCAAGCGTGAGCCGACCTTTGACCGCCTCGGCTGGAGCAATTCGGCATTCCTGCTTTCGCCCGACCGCCTTGTGCGTTACGTTCTCGCCGCCGAACACTCATCGTCTGACCGCGTGGAGGGCGAAGAGGCAACACGCGAGAGCATTCTCACATGGGATGCAATCGCCCTCAAAGGCTCTTGCCACTTATGGATCAACGGCGAGGACACCACCGCCAACGACAACGTCAACGAGGACGCAGCCCACTATCTGTTCTACGAAGGCTCTACTGCCCCCGAATCCCCGGTTGACGGCGGTATCTACTACCTGCTTAGCGACTGCCCCGGTATCGCAGCCACCGCTGTCAAGGGTACGCTTTGGCGTGCCAAGAACACCACCACTACCACTGGTGAGGGTGCTTCCGCGACGATCAAGACCACAACAACGTGGAGCGAGTATGAGGTTGGCGATGTAATCAGCGTCTAAGGCCCATCAAGACTAAGTAAACAACAGAGAGGCGGACTGGTAGAAATGCCGTCCGCCTCTTTTAATAAATGCCACAACAATGAAAAAAAAGAGAATAACTTACGGCGTGTCGGGCATGATGGAATATCAGAGCATCATCCGCTTCGGTAAGAATACCCTCAAGGTTACATTTACCGGAGGCAGTATGAATGCCATCGGCGTGACACCTGCCACATACACCACCAGTAGTTTCCTCATTCAGCAGGCAATAGAGAACAGCAACGAGTTCAAGCGCGGACGCATCCGCATTGTCCGAACCATAGAACTGGATGAAGAAATCCACATCGAGCGACCCAAGCCTGCTACTGCAATCGCAGAGCGGCGCAATCCTACGCCCACGCCCACACCCACGCCCACGGCAGAAGCCGAGAAAGTCCCCGAAACTACCGAGGAAGCCGAAGCCGCCGAGGTCAACGCCGAGGACAGCGCGACATCAGAGGAACAGCCCGAAGAAGCCGCGCCGACTGAACCGCTCACGCAGGTGGAGTTTTCCTGCAACGATGACGCAAAGGACTACCTTGAGCAGACTTTCGGCTACGTCCGTAGCAAGCTGCGCAACCGCGAGGACATCATCAACGCAGGCAAGGCCCACAACGTAGAGATAATCTTCGTGTAAACGTCCGGCGATATGGTGTACAAAATCCTGCAAATTGCGCGTGATGTTCGCATAGCCATAGACCAAAATATGACAAGCGAACAGCTTATAGCGACGGATGATATTGAAACGCTGTCGCTTGAAGAAATCATACGCTCCAAAATCGTTGAAGCCGTGCGGAGAGTTGAGACCGCCGCTCCTGTTCAATTTTTGGAAGAGGGCCACGACTTTTCGAGCGATATATATTGGAATGGAGACGGAAGTGGCTGGGTATTGCTGCCCGACGACTTCATGCGTCTTATAGCCTTTCGTATGAGTGACTGGGAGCGCACCGTGTATGAGGCCATTTCGGTTGATGATCCGCTGTATGCAAAACAGTCGTCGCGATATAAAGGCATACGCGGAAACGTGCAGAAGCCCGTATGTGCCATTGTCAACAGGGCGGAGGGTAAGGCTCTTGAGTTCTATGCCTGTAAAGACAATACAGCCATGATAGTGCGAGCCGGATATGTGCCATATCCGCACATAGACAAGGATGACGGCATCGACATCAGCGAGAAATGCTACACGGCAGTTGTATACACCGTGGCTGCATTAGTATTAACCACCTACGGCGAAGCTGACAAAGCGTCGGCCATGACCGATTTAGCAAAATCAATCATTCAATAATGAGTTCAATTCCAACAAAACAGATAGACGGTGATGTTGCGGTAGGGCGCAATGTGTCAGCCGGGGGCAACGCCGTAGTGCGTGGATGTGCCACCATAGGGCACAACCTGAAAGTTGAAGGATGGCTGCATGCGCCCAACATCAAGGGTGCGTGCAAGGGCTATTTTTTGAGCTTAACAGATTTGAACGATGCATATCCTGCGCCGGCAGACGGTGACTATGCATTTGTGAGCGAATCCGGGCTACCCGGACCGATATACATAGCCAAAAACGGCGTATGGACAGATAGCGGTAAGACAGGCGGTCCCACATTAGACATCAACGACATAGATGACTTAAGGAAGGAAGTGGCGGAATATTCCGGCAGCATAGACGCCATCGACAAAGCTCAGGAGACACTAAGGGCGGACTTTGACACACACGTGCAAAATGCATCAAAGGAGATTGCAGCCGTCAAAGCCACTGCGGATACTGCAGCTGCAGAAGTCGCTATAGCCAAAGAGCAGGCAGCGGCAGCCGTTTCGACTGCTAACGAAGCCAATACGACTGCTAACGAAGCCAAGAACGCGGCGCAGAGCGCCAACGACAAGGCCAATGCCGCCAAGAGTGAGGCAGAGACCGCCAATACAACGGCGTCGGCGGCGGCCAAGAGTGCCGCGGCGGCGGCCGAGACAGCAGCCGGAGCGGTGACAGCCATAAACACGCTGAAGACAGAAAATACCACAGACCATGCGGCGATACGCAAGGAGGCTATGGATGCGCTGGCGGCGCATGCAGCGGCTAATGACAAGGCTTTTGCAGACGAGGCATCGGCACGCAAGGCTGTGTCGGATGCGCTGGCGGCACATGAGACGGCTGATGCAGCCGACCATGCGGCGATACGCAAAACTCTCAGTGATAGTCTGGCGAGTGCTAAGCAAGAGCAGCACAATACACTTGGCATCAGCGGTATCGTGGCCTTTGATGGATTTGTCGGGGACGTGACGGACGATACTTCGACGGCTGCGCCGATAGTGCGCGACCCCAAGGGCAAAGTGCAGCAGGGAGCGGCGACCGTGCATTTTTCGACCGCTGACGGCAACTTTTTAATCAAGCAGGACGGCTCGTATTATCCAATATGGGATGATGACTATCTATGGCAAGACCGAAATCAGGAGCCGTGGGCAGATAAGGCGTATTACAACATCGCGGATGGCAAGTTGTACAAGTTTGGCTCAGACAATCAGCTGCACGAGATAGCACTGACCAAGCTGCGCGACGACACAGGCATATTGCCGTGTCGCGTGCGCATGGCCGCGCCGCTGGCTGAGCCGACAACCGGGTATCCGACCGCGCATAATTACACGATATGGTGGTCGCAGACAGCCAAGGCGTTTTTTGCGGCACTCGGCTATGACGAAGCAGCGCAAGACGATGCGATAGAAAACTACAATTATTATCCTCTCAGCGTCTGCGACGAGTACACCGATTACTGTACGCTGAGCGGAAGCACACAGACCGCCACGCCGCGCACCGACCGCATCTTCCGCAGCGGCAACGACCTGTGGCAGTATGACAAGGCTGCCGGAAAAATGGTCAAGCTCGGCGATGTTACAGGCAAGGACTTGGCGATAAGAAATTTGGAGTGTTACGATGCGACTTTACAAGGCGATGTCGAGGTTACCGGCTATTTGGAGGTTGGCAACAGCCTGACAGTGCAGAACGGACTGACTGTTGACAAAGGTAATATTACCTGCCCCACCGGCGATATACAAGGCTATGGTGTGCGTGGCAATCTTGCCAAGTTCGGTGAAGCTGACGAAGTCCAGATTGACGTTGACGGCAATATCAGCACCACCGGAAAGGTCTCCGGGATTGTCGTCCACGGCGACAGCGCCACGTTCTGCCAGGCTGACGAGGTTAAGATTGACATCAACGGCAATATCAGCACCGAGGGGTCGCTTACGGTGAGCAAAGGCATAGAGGCGGATGGCATCGTGAGCCAAGGAGGGCTTACGGCTGGCACGTCCTTGACGGCAGCTTCGGGTGAAATAAGTGGTGACCTGCTGGTCGGCACGCTAAACGTCGACAATGGCATTACCGCTAATGGCAACATCAATGCAGGCGACCTCACGGTCAATCACACGGCCACTCTCTCCGATACAACGCTGAGCGGAGACACTACATTCGACGGTGGCAGTGTGTCCGTGGATAGCGGGTCTCTCGTGGTCGCAAGCGGTGTGGGCTTCTACGCCGACAATATCAACAACGTGCGCATAGACGGTCGTATAGATTTTGTATTCCACGGCATCCGCCAAAGTCTGCCTACGGATTACACTGCCGTAGCGCAGGCTGTTTCGCCAAAGACACGCTCGGATGGCAGCTCGTATGATATATTCTACATCCGCGACAAAAAGCATTTTGTGGCTGTTGACGATGCGGCCAAGACTTACGCCGAGCGTTTTTATGACGATGAGGAGTACAACATCACCACCAACAACAAGCCGACCACCGCGAGGACTGACCGCACATGGCGATGGGGTGCAGACACCTACAAATACGACACCGAGGCATATATCAGTGCTTACTATGGCAAGGGCAACGACAAATACGGCGCAGACCTCGTATGCGTAACGGATGCAGGCAAGGCGCTGTTTGTTAAGATGTGGCGCGATGCGATATATCGGCCGATGCGTGGTGGTGGTAAAGCTGGATTTTTCAATATAGACAGCCTCGGCAATTGCTACGATAAGAACAACCCCCAATATCAACTGGACTACGGTGGCTATTATCCAGAATGGCATGAAACACCGGGCTTCTTTATCAACGGCATTACAGGCATAAGTTACGCCGAAGCGCGTCAGATATATGACGTGCGAACTTACGGACCTTATCCGCGCAAAATTTCTGATGGTGATATCATTCGCACTAATATGTTATGTTGTTATAACTACGCAGCAGGCGGTGGTCAAGATGGGCAAGGTATCAACACTCCCTTTGTCTTCCAATCGAATGATGTACAGGTAATCCGCGTTGCAGCAGGTCTGCGCGGACAACGACCTACTAGTTCGGCGGCCGTTTACGGAATGTTAAGTTTCTACAATGCCGATAACCTACAGGAAGTTATTGGAGCTGTTCAGCCGCAGAGTCTGGGCGACGTAGCTTTCAATAGTTTGTATTCTCCATTCGGCAGCAAGTTGCAGTATTTATGGATAGACGGTCTGTCCGTATCGTTGACTAAGACATTCGCTAAGGCTTCATCAATAAATGTAGATTGCCTGCGCTACCTCGTGGAGAAGAGCCGAGCCACAGCCGCCAAACCTATAAGCGTGACGCTGCATGCAGACGTGTTTGCGGCATTGCCCGACGATATACTGACATTAGCCGAGACGAAATATGTAACATTTGTAAGCGCATAATAAATTATGATAGAATACAACAACCATAGAATAACGAGCGACAGCGGCAAGTATGTACGCCGCCGTTCGGACGACCTCACCGCCAAGGCCATAGCCGCGATGACATACGCCCCCGAAGAATACGAGGAAGTAGACGAATTGCCCGTGACCATGGACGAAGCTGCTTACAAGGCTGCGGTCGAGCGCCTTATCCGAGAACGTTACTCCGTTGCGGACGAATTGGGCATACTGCGTCAGCGCGACACCAAGCCCGAAGAATATGCCGAGTATTACGCCTTTGCGGAGCAATGCAAGGCGCAAGCACGCGCCGAAATCGCCGCCGAAGCTGACGGAAACTAAAATAACGCAAGCCTTATTTTAGTTTTTGGCGCTTAACTTAAATAGACTGCAAGCAAACTGCAAGTAAACCGCAAGTAAACCGCAAGTAAACTACAAGTAAACTACAAGTAAAACAACAATAAAAATAGAAATTATGAGCAAGGTAAAATTAGGAGAGACATTGCGCCGCAGCGTGCGCATAGACAACAGTGAGGACACGACAGCCGTATATGCCATCAGTGCGGTGGCCAATATCGAGGGTGCGAGCATCATGACATTGGCCGAGGGCGAAGTGCGAAACGGTAACGCAACGTTGGCGCGTTGGTCACGTTATCGTCCGGAGACACTGACCATACGTTATGATGTAGCTGAGGGGCGCGATGTTATCTTGAAGGCGATAGAGGCGTTCTGCGTAAATGCGCAGGCCGCCGTAAGTGCGTAAGAAAGGAGGCTGCAATGACTATTACACAAATCCTCCGTTGGGCATTTGCCGGGATAGGCGCGGCACTCGCCATCCTCGAACCAACGCTGCCATACCTGCTGATATGCACATTGGTAATTTTTGCCGATTGTTACACGGCGTGGAGCCTAAGTCGCAGAGTCGCCAAAGCGCATCCGGATAAGGTGACCAAGGACGGTCACAAGTTTCAGTCGCACCACTTCGGGCATGTACTGCTGACGCTCATCAAGAGCTACGCGCTTATTATCATGGCGTATCTGATCAGCCGTCATATCACCGACGGCATACCTATCGACCTGACCAAGGTGGCCGCCGGCGCAATATGCTTTTGGCAGATTTGGAGCATCCTCGAAAACGAGAGCAGCTGCAACGGCGCCCGTTGGGCAAAAGTGGCGCAAAAGATACTCGTAGACAAAACCGCGCGACACTTCGACATCGACTTGTCGGGAATAGGAGCGAGCAAGACACACCGACCAAATGCAGACGACAATGATAGTACTGATTGACAATGGGCATGGAAGGGAGACGCCAGGCAAGCGTAGCCCCGACGGACGACTGCGCGAGTACGCGTGGACAAGGGAGGTGGCTCAGCGAATTGTCGGAGAATTAAGTCGCAGAGGCATTGATGCGCACTTGCTCACGCCCGAACAGGAGGACATCCCTTTGCGTGAGCGCGTGAAGCGTGTTAATGACATATGCCATAAAGTCGGCAAGCAAAACGTGCTGCTTGTAAGCATTCACAACAACGCAGCAGGAGCGGATGGGCGCTGGCATGACGCACGAGGATTTGCCGTATACACAAGCAATAACGCAGGGCATGGGAGCCGCCGCCTTGCCGCCGAGTTTTACGCCGGAGCAAAGGCGCGCGGGTTGATGGGCAACCGCGCCACGCCACCGCAGGTTTTTTGGCAGACGCGCACGGACAGCCACGCCGTAATTTCGGCTTGATCAGAGTATTCCCTATTTTGCATATTTGAAAATGTGAAAAATTGATTGTCAGGCGTGTCGATGTGAATCGATGCGCTTTCCTTTTTATATTACATCAACGATAATGATTGTACCTCGCAGAAAAACTTGAGAAAATGTTTTGTTATTAGTACTATATTTAGTATCTTTGCATCATCAAATAACAAGCATTACCAATGAGTAAGAAAGAGAAACTGATAGCACGATTGCTTGGTAAACCGAAAGACTTCCATTATGACGAAGCCAAGGTGTTACTTGAATACTTCGGTTTTGAAGAAAGAAACAAAGGCAAGATTTCAGGCTCACGAGTTGAGTTCGTAAATGGAAACAACACGATATTGCTTCACAAACCACACCCGAATGGAGAATTGAAGTTATACCAAGTTAAGCAGCTGATTGATACGTTGAAAGAATTAAAACTTATATAATTATGGGACAGTTAAGATATAAAGGATATACCGGTTCTGTTGAATACAGCGATGCAGACAAATGCTTGTTTGGCAAAGTTCAAGGCTTGCATGGAACGCTTATTTCTTATGAGGGTACAACGATTGATGAAATCACAGATGATTTTCATTGCGCAGTAGATACCTATCTTGCAAGTTGCAATGCGCGTGGTGTTGCTCCTGCAAAGCCATATAGCGGTAAGTTGGTGCTCAGAATGTCTTCGGAACTACACAGCCAAGTTGCAGCAGCAGCATTTGCCGTTGGTACAACTATAAATGATTTCATCAATCAGGCTGTTAGTAATGAGGTTGCACACGTTGCAAGATAGTAGATAGTAGATTGACTGTTAGATTAAAAGATAAGCGAGGTTGATAGCCCCGCTTATTTTGTATCTTATGCTATTTTGAATACGGTGAATTTCCGTGGCAGTTCTTGTATTGCTTCCCACTTCCACACCCGCATTTATCAGGCATCCTTTTTCTCTCGTTAATTTGATGAATTTTCAAGCATCTATTGTGTTCTGCAATTTCCTGCACATAATCTGTACGTTCCAAAGATGGCACACGAAATGTCATCACTGTCTGACCGTTGTAGTTTGAAATATGAAAATCCCCTAAATCGATGATATTCATACCTATTAGCATAGCAGTATCATTCTTTGATGACAACTCCTCACATTCGGTTACTTGCGTAGTAATTGATATATTCTCGTTATTAAGTGTAATCTTCACTAAATACACATTAACCGTCTTCTTCCCGTGAACACCACAAACTTATGTCATAGACAAAGGTACTAGTCCTAAAGCCAAAGCTGCACTTTTTGTAATAACAGAGTGTGTAGCTCCTGTATCCCATATAGCAAGAGAATTAATCTCTTTATTAGTGAACGTATTTGTAACCTTAATTGGTGTCTTTATGACATTCTCAATTGCAACTGCTGAATGAGTAAGTGCATTTATCTCCATTATGCAAAGATTACACGTGAATGAAATGTTTGAGTATATGCGCTATCCCCCTCAGTACATTCTTGTATGATAAATGTACCGACCTCTAAGCCTTTAGATACAGCAGACTCCAATGCTTTTTCAATTGATATTTCAGCAAGTATAATTTGTTTATTCTGTATGACTACAAATTTGTTAGGATACTGGCTGAATATTTCATCGTGGTGTTCAATGAAATACTTAAAATCATCTTGTAAGTTTATATTAGATTCCATAATACGTTTCAATTGGTAAATTGATAACGCAAATTTAGTAACGCAAATTTAGTCCAAATATTTCTATGTTGATTGTTAAAAACATTTAATAGTAATATGCCGTATTCCTTTAGTAGTGTTCTAATGTTTTTGATAAATAGTACTTAACTATTTGACATTTAACGAAATATCGCACTGTCAATCCAAATAAAATTGTTATCTTTATATAGAAATAAAGAACATCATAGGTGTTTAGATATGGTTACGAAAACAGAAAAAGCGATAATGTTATTTAAGCAAGGCGACTACGTGTCTGCATTTAAGATATTTTCAAGATTTCGTGGATTTAGTAAAGATGAGTTACGGATAATCCAGATTGCACACGAGTGTTACTCCGGCAACTCATCATTCTATGCGTCTCTTGGAATAGATGTTGAAGAATGTAAAAGTAGAGCAATTGAATGTATATCTAAAAAGTACTTATCGGATACATCATCTATTCCATACCTGACCTCATAAAAAAGTTTAAGCGATGTGTAAATGTAGTTATGTTTGTTATTTAGTCAATACAGCCCTCTGCAGATAACACTTTCCGTCTTGATTTTCTACAATCTTTGAAACATTTATCATATCAATTAGTATCATATAGCAATGGTGCAGGCTCAATACATTCTCTTGCAAATCTTGGTCATTTTCTAAATCAGTAATATTCAATCCGGCCTTTCTACAATCATCTTTTGATATGTGACGTGAGTGAGAATAACTGTTATTATGGTCAAGAAACGTATCTTTGATATCCGCTATATTAACTGATTGATTAACTTCTTGAATCCATTTTGTTGCCAATGTTTCAGACCATTTCAAAGCATCTTCACATGCTGTTAAGAACGTGGGATTTAGTTTGCCAATTATTGTTTGCCATAAACCTAATGAAGCAGGATTTATACTAACTTCAGTTACTGCTCTTCTAAATTCATCTATTACAGCCTGACAAGCTACGCCTCCCATTTGAGGATCAATAGGACCTAATGAAGATTGATGTCCCATAATTATTTCTTTACAAGACATAGCTATCATCGTTCCTGCGGACATCGAAATCTGAGGTACGATTGCTCTAATGTCATTATTGAACATTTTCTTCAAATAAGTAACGATACTTTCTGTAGCAGCAATATCACCTCCAGGAGTGTGCAGAATTAAGTCAAGCCCTTTTTTGCGATCCATTTTGTGAATCGCATTCATGATGGCATTTTTGTCATTATCATTGATTTCAACATTTGGTGCTCCAGGGTATTTAAGCCATCCTGAATAATATGTTATTAGATTCCTACCCGTTATCGAAGAAATACATTTTAAATAATTCCGACGTAATTCTGTCAATTTGACCAGCGGTTCTTGGTTATTGTTCACTTGATCAAAAATATCACTCCAACTCGGCATTATTGTACTAATGAAATTTGTTGAACATTTGAATATGTATGGGTCTCATATTTAGAATGGTCATACAGAGAAAAAATCTCAAAAGGTCTCAAAGAGATTGGACACGATGTCTCCACCTTATCACTTTCTCCCATAAATTGTGCGAATTGCTCACTCAATGGTAATTCAGTTTCGTTTACGATTGGGTCAACAGTATTATCATTTTTTAATTTTGTTGCCATAGTAGTTTTTTTGAATAAACGGATAATTCCATAAATTATTATATCATAAACGGTATCAAGTATGCAAAGGTAATAATATTTTATGTATTCTAAATAATAAACTGCTTAATTTTTTCAGAAAACGCATCTAAATTCAACGAAATTCAACGAAATTCAATGTGTTGCAATGTAGTTCAATTCTGTAATTGTGATGTAGAGGTAGTAAAACTTACTGAATAATTCACAGTATCAATGGTCCACTTTTTCAATCATCAATAAATTGCATAAAAGATAACGAAAAAATCTGCATAAATGACTGAGAATAAATTGATTAACACTTTGTAAATCAAATAATTATCGCTAACTTTGAATATCCAAAATAACAACTTAAATAAACGAAGAAGATATGAAAGAAGTAATATTGAAACTCAAAGACATTGCGGATGCTCTGGTGGTTTCGTATGAGTTCAACTCTGAAACAGAACATCGCCAAACTATTGCTGCCTATCAAATGGTCCTTAACGAAGGCGTTTGACAATGGGAAGGTAGACTCCGGCGTGGCTCAAAAGATAAAGAGGGACAAAGGAGAGTACAGATTACCTTTGCATCAAATAATCAAATTCACAACATTATGAAGATACCAACTGACAAAGTGCTTCACTTTATTTTGGCCCTCATTTTAGCAATTCTCGTATCGATCGTCATTGCTAACGCGATTTATAACCTAATGCCCAACAACCCCGGCGCACGCACGGCCACCGCCTATGGGGCCGCCGTCAGCAAGGCCGAGTGGACAGCAATCAACGAGCTTGGCGACATGGCCGCTTTCAAGACAGTAAAATAACCGCCAAATCATTATCACATCATGTTACCAGAACTAATCGCAGTCTCCGTGTCGTGCATAGTCATGACACTCTACCTAACGGCCTACATCAACGCCATCGGTATTCCGGCTTCAATCAGTGCCATCTACTACAAGACAGAAAGAAAGTGGCTGTTTCCGGCCTGCACGGCGACCGCCGGAACACTCGCCCTTGTGCCTCTGCTCAATGTCACACCCGACAATTATCAGTTCGTGGCATTCTTCATTGTCGCCTCAATCTTGTTTGTAGCATCGGCACCGGCATTCCGTGAAGGAATGACTAACCACGTCCACAGCGGAGCCGCCATAATACTGGGGCTGTCGGCTCTGGCATGGCTCATACTGACAAGCGGAGTGCCATACATAGCAATCACGGCAACGCTCATCGGACTGGCGATAGACCGCAGGCACTTTGTCTTTTGGCTTGAAGCCGGACTACTATACAACCTATACGCATCACTGATTCTGATACTCTCATATCGTTAAAAGCAGGCACGGCGCAGGAGCAATCTTGCGCCGTTCTTGTCGCGTCACAAAAGTTAAAGCGTGGCAGGAATAGTATATGGGTAACTTTGCGCCGAACCAAAAATAGATTCATCATGAAAAAAGTACCAACCGACAAAGTGCTTCACTTCATTGTGAGCCTCATTTTGGCAATACTCGCATCGACCTTTATTGCCAACGCGATTTACAACCTCATGCCCGACAACCCCGGCGCACGCGCCGCCACCGCCTACGGAGCCGCCCTCTTCGTGACACTCGCCATCGGCGTATGGAAAGAGGCACGCGACCGCAAGCAGGCAGGCAATCACTTCTGCTGGAAAGACCTCGCGGCCGACACGGCAGGCGCAGTCATCGGAAGCGCAGGCGCATTCGTTTCGTATCTTCTCTAACCAATCCCGACAATGGAATCAATCTTATCACTTGACAAAATATTCCTCTTCCTCGGCGTGTTCCTCGCCGTGAGCCTACTGGTAATCATCGCCATTATGCTCGACTTATGGGACGGAGTTTACACGGCGAAGAAAACCAATCAGCGCGTCCACTCCCATAAGCTGCGCGTAACGATAGCGAAGATGAGCGAGTATTGGCGATTCCTGCTGATAGGCTTCCTTGTAGATTGTCTGGGCGTGCTGTTCACATTCTACTTTCTCCCATTCGCGGCCCTGCTGTTCGGCGTAGGTCTGATTGTGATTGAGATCAAGTCAATGTTTGAACACGCCAAACGGCGCAAGAGCCACATGAAGGAGTTGCCCGAAATCATCAACGACATCATAGAAGCGGTCGATAAGAAAGACGCGATGAGAATAATCTCCCAGTTCTCGGACTTACCAACAACCACACACAACTGACTGAAGCATGATAGTTCTTATTGACAACGGACACGGGAGCGACACCCCCGGCAAGTGTAGCCCCGACAGAAAACTCAAAGAGTATCTCAAGAGCCGCGAGATAGCACGCCGATTGGTAAAGACATTGAACAGTCGCATGGTCAATGCCAAAACACCGATAGAGGCGCACCTGCTCGTTGAGGAGGATAAAGACATCAGCCTGCCCGAAAGGTGCCGCAGAGCCAACGCCTACTGCGACAAATACGGCAAGGAGAATGTTCTGCTCGTTTCCATCCACTGCAACGCCGCAGGAGCGGACGGCAAGTGGAAGAGTGCAGGCGGTTGGTGTGTCTATACCTCGCCCGGCAAAACTAAGGCTGACGACCTCGCCACCGAGATTTGGAAAGCCGCTGACGAGGGTCTGAAAGACTACAAAGACCGCTTCCCATTCTTGCAGGTGCAGGGCGCATACGACAGCAGGCAGAAGCCCATGAGGGCAGACTGGAGTGACGGCGACCCCGACTATGAGGCGCGGTTCTACATCCTCGTCCACACCAAATGCCCGGCTGTGCTGACCGAGTCGCTCTTCCAAGACAACAAGGCAGACTGCGACTTCCTGCTCTCGGAAGAGGGAACAAAGGCAATCGTGGAACTCCACGCCAACGGAATCATCAACTACATCAAAAAAATAAAGAAAGCATGAAGAATTTTCTGAAGATACTCTTGGTTGTAGTCGCCAGTCTTGTGGCAGGCGCGTATCTCCACAAGTGCCAGTCACCGCCCGGCGACAATATCCCAGGCCGAGAAGCAATCGAAACCGACACCATCACGGTATATGACACCATTCCCTACATCGGGCCTGCGCCTGTCCACTCACAGCAGGTAGGCTCTAAAAAGGTTACAATCCCCACTTCATACATCGACCGAGGGATTCTTTCTCCGCAATGCTCCGAAAGCGCAAGGCGGTTAGAGAACCTGCCCGACATCAGAGCGGACACCGCCGAACTGACAAGCGCAGACGTTGAGGCGACAGCACCCGACAGCTTGACATTACAGCTGCCAATCACGCAGAACGTCTATGAGGGAGAGGACTACAAGGCATACGTCAGCGGTGTTTATCCGAGCCTTGACAGCCTGTTCGTATATCCCCGGCGCGAGATAGTGACTATAAAGAAGCCTCCCAAGCGGTGGCACATAGGGCCGACAGTCGGCTTCGGCTATACGCCCCACGGCTTTGAGCCGTTCCTCGGAATCAGTCTGACCTATTCAATCATTGATTTATAATGGAAACAATCACCATACAAATATTTCAAGACGATGTGTACGAAGAGGTAGCCAAGGCGACCGACTACACAGGGTCTAAACTGATAGACGGCGATGAGGGCGCACGCGACCGCATCCTTGCGGCCGATGATGACCTCGCGGAATTGAGCAGGTTTTGGGAAGAGTCCGTATCCGCCACCAACGAGAACCTAAAGGAAATGCTGGTGTCGGGCAGGACAAAACTCATCAGCGCTGCCATTGTTGACCCACTCCCGGAGCCGGGCATATCCACGCAGTCCGAGAACGCCAACGCATTGCCCCCAGTTCAGCCCCCAGTAACATTAGGCAGGACCGGTTACGAAGCCGTCATTGAGGTCAGCAAGTCGTTTGACAAGGTGTTGACCGCAAGCGTCCAGTCAACCCTGCGCAGTTTCTTCATTGCCTCGATCATCGGGCAATGGTTCAAATTTGCAAACAAAGGCGAGGCAAAGGACTACTTTGTGCAGGCGGCCGACATGATGGAAACCGCCGAGAGGTTACTCTACAGCCGCCGAAAGCCGACACGCCCCACCGACTAATCAACATTTAATAACTACGAACTATGCCAAACCCCACTTTAGGCACAAAGAAGAATGTCACAGCCACAATCAAAATCTCGTGGCTGCTCTATGACATCATGAATGAAACGTTCCTGCGCGGACGTACCATTCAGAACAAGGACAACCACAAAGAGGTTGCAAGTATGTTCGCCTCGGAGGACGAGGAAAACCGCGAGAAGATTCTGCGCTCAATCAAGAGAGCCTTTGCGGAGGTTCAGACCGAACTGGGCGAGTATCTCAACGAGAATGGCACAACGACCGACAACAGCCACTATGACGGCAGTAAAGACCTTGTGCTGAACCTCACCATGCCGAGCAACTTCAACGAAGCCGCGACCACCGGCGTAGGCGAAGCCGTCCATGCATACCTCGCCAACACAGCCATCGCCGACTGGTACATGGTAACCAACAAGGCTGACGCGGAGCAATACTACGCCCTTGCCAACAAGAACATGGAGTTAATCCGTCAGACCGTGAGCAAGCGTAGCCGCCCGGCACGTCCCACCGACTAATCCCAGTATCCCATGAGTTGCTTTTTGGAAGAAAAGGACGGCAGGCTCAACGCCGTGTTAGGGTTCAAGCGCGACCAACTGCTGTATGACATAAAGAACTATGCCTTTATAGAGGGTAGCGTCATGGACACGGAAAGCAACCACAACCGCCACATGGTGCAGGATGTAGGCGAGGACGGAAACGTGGACCGTGTGACGCGAGTGCTGAATCTGACCGTGTGCAAGTGCAGGGAACTCCTATACCCCTACACCAAGAACGAGCTGCACCGCACGGAACTCAACGACAACCTGCGTGAGCCGCCAGTCTATGGGATAGTGTTGAGCGTACCGCTCGACTTCTCGCAGACCACGCTCTACCTGCTTGAGAACCTCATCCACGAATACCTTGTCTGCAAGGCTGTGGCTGACTGGCTGACTATCACCAACACCGCAAAGGCGCAGGTATGGGAAGCCAAAGCCGAGGACGCAGAGAGCGAGATACGGATAAACCTGCACAACAGGATAGCAAAGGCACGCAGACGTATGCACCCTTTTTAATGTTGCCATATCAAAGCGAAAGACCGCTGTGCATCACGCATGGCGGCCTTTCTCGTCTTACAATAGATATTAAATTAGTACATGAGTTATCTCGGTTGATTGGTCTGACGCGGATTGAATTGCAGGGATGCTCCGAATATACTCTCATCATCGGCGAGCGAAGTCACGCAAGCAATTCGGAAATACTTGTAAGGGGTGCCACGGAAGCCACGGAGGTAGTGGTCTTTGCTCGACCATACCCTCTGCCAATTAAAGAGGTCGCGCGAGCCGTAGAGAACGGACTGCACATGCCCCTTCCGGAAGTGGCCACGCTGAATAACCGTGTCCATAGTCTTTAGGACATCCGGCGTTTCCAGTTTGAGCGGACGTGTGACAAGGAGGCCGCTTATCTCTTCCTTGCCGTCTTTTGTGAAATCAACAAGGTTACAATCCTTGTCAATAGCAAGAGCCTCCGGGTAGGAGTTGACAACACTTTCTATCTTTGAGAAGAGCATACCCCACTGCTGTGATTTGAGAGAGTACACATAAGCATAAGTGTGTTTGGGAGAAAACACGATGATATGCTGATGAACGTAGTCGTATATCATTCCACACGTTTTCAGGAACGAAGAGAACGGAGCAATCGGGAAGCAGGTTTTATCATCGTGACCGAGCATTGAGTGTAGTTTCTCCATGCCGGGCAAGGTCAGCACGTCAAAGGGGTAGTCAGTATTTATGACATCGGAAATACATTGCGTCTGCGAACCCGATATTAGCATAATGCCTCTATCCGTGGCGAACAGCACGGCTGAATCAATCTGTGTAATGCTTGCCGCATTGATACACACATCGCGCGTGATAGGCTGTTTAGCGGAGTATGTGCCGGTCGGTGTTGTTTCCAACGCCCATACGCCCTCAGACGTGAAAGCATATAGAGGGAACTGACCGAACTGACCTTGTGAGAGTGCTTTCGCAGCAGAACAAATACCTAACACTTCTCCTGACCCGACAGTATTAATGCCAAGCACGGGGAATGTAAACGGATTGTTGATTTCCGAAGTGTATATTTTAGAGCCAACACTTACCGAGGTAGCACACTCGGCTGTTTCCGGCTCTGCGTTGGTCGGTGTAGTCACTTTGCTCATTCCCGACTTGCCCATATAGTAGTATGCCCCATTTAGAAAATCATGAGGGGTCAGATTTATAATATACTTTTGGCTTTCAGACACAAATATTTCCATTTTATAGGCTGACGCATCGGGGTAAAATAGATAGCGTGGGAAGTTGGAGGCAGGGTTGTGCCAAATATCGGCCTCAGCCTCTCCGGTATGGGCGGAATAACATCTTACGCCGTTGAGACGAGTCCAAACCGTAATGCGAGCTCTCGTTGTTGTCTGTCCTTTGGGGTTACCGAACTGCATACATGAGCGTATCGGAAACGGCTCGGCAGGTGCAATCTTAACCCCGGCAAGATTAAGGCGAGAGTTAAACGTATAGAGCGATGAGGCTACAAGATTGCAGTGAGACTGATAATCATCGTCAAGTGTTTGGCGAGTAACCAATGATGACAAATCCGATTCGGTTATTTTCAGATGTGCCATTGCCGACATTACCGTTATATTCTTGATATCAATCTCCGCAAGTTTGTAGAAATCATGCGCACTCCGAATGTTACGGTGCATATTCTCATGCGGTTTGATGTTAAGAATGCTATGGGAGTCGCCGGTTTTCATTGTGTGGTCAACATAAGAGCCGGTAAGGCTATCCGCATAATGGCCGACAAACACCTCAGCGGCGACAACCTCGGTGGGTCTGCCCGATGTTGACATTTCCTTGTCCGGGCTAACCTCTGAAAGGATAGTTCGTGTTGTGACTACCGGTCGCCACGGCAAATCTTTAGATTGGTCGTACGTATAGATCGGCGCGGAAACAAATATATCAATGCCAGCCACAAGGTCAGACCAATTGGATAATTCATCTTCGCCGTCATTCAATATGCGATAGGCTAACCCGAAATATGGCACATCCAATGTGAATGTCGCATTGAGCGTGCCACCTGCCGCAGGCTGCGTGCCGTCATCACTATACTTTATGAATGGAGGTAAAATCGTAGGCAACATGAGTATCGGCACGGAGTGCCAACTATACGTTCCATCGTACATCCTATATGCATATCTGACGAAGAAAGGCTGATAGAAATAACCCTGAGAGGTTATCTTTTCAACGATAGCCTGATTGAGTAAGCCATAAGCCATTTGTGTCATTTCGGCCAACTCCGCTTTCTCAGCCTGCCCACGTTGACTGCTCCACGTTGCGCCGCAACGTGCCGGTATGGTAAACTCCTCGCTGTTGTCAAGAGTGCCAACCTTATACAGCCCAAAATCAATTGAGATAAACGGCGGTCGATTTTTAAGCTGCATATAATTATCATCTTTCCATAGCAGATATTTCAGGCCCTCTTCCAACGCAAACACAAGAGTATTGCCTACGGCAGTAATATCCAATATGCAGTCGAATGTGGTAATGTATTGCGCCGTTGTCGTATCTGTTATGGTGGGGTCTTTCTTTAGCCAATAGACCCCAAAAGATGAACCCGAACCGGCTCGTGCCAAAATGTAATTCTTCTGATTAGGCACACTATGGACAAACAACACACGCTCCCCCTCTTGCAAAGTGAGAATAATGTCAGGCTGACCAAGTGTTTTAATTTGGTTGTCTTCGGCAATGAGATTTAGTGACAACGACATCTCTCCGTCCTGACATTCGTAGTCAGACGGAGAGGCAGTGTAGCCATTGTATTTTACATCTTTGTTCATAATAGCGGATGCAGAGTTATGATTGGAACATAAGTAATGCTGTCGCGCTCGAATGCCTGGCCGACCATGTAGGCGGCTTTGTCAGCCTTGACACCTACCGAATCAAGCAGGGAACGGCATAGGCGCACGCAACTGGCGCAGTAGTTACCGCTCCCTTTCTTGGTGGGCCAGCACTGCGCCTCAAACCGTCCGATGCCGTTTGTAATATGAACGGCGTGCAGGTAATACTCGCCGTTACTGACGGCTATGTTGATTGCATCACCGGGACGCAGGCCGAGGACACGTGCCACCCTTGCCGTAATGCGGATAGTTCCTCTCTTACGGCTGAAAGAGATGTCGGGTCGGCGATTATGTTCCAACAGTTTAATCATGGAGCAAAGATATTGGTATTTAGTCGTTATGGTGTTTTAAGTTTAGAAAAGCGACAACTGCGCCGGGGTTTCACGGCTATGGGAAATCGGGGAGCAACTTTCCCTCGCTGTTTCGCAGAACATCTTTCGGAAGATGTGGAAGAGGCAGGCGACCACGATAGAATTGCCTGCAAGTTTATAGAGCTGCGAATTGGATATACCTGCGGACAGCAGTCGGTCGATATAGTGTTCGGGTACGTCCATCAAACGGAAGCACTCGCGCGGAGTAAGTTTGCGTATCCAGTATTCAATGAGGGCAAAGTGATTGTCCTGCCACTTTGAGGTTGTGAGAGCCGGGCAAATATCGAATACACCGCCTTTGGCATAGCCGTGACCGCGCTGAATAATCTTGACTTCACGCTGACCTCCCTCGTTGCAGTTGAGGCAGGGCGCGATGCCCTCAACGGAATAGACGCGCCCACGATGTGGGTTCTTGTAAGCGGAATCTTCTATGAGGTTGCCGACCTGTATGACACGCGCCTCGGCTACCATGCTATCCTTTTGGACGGACGTAAGAGCGTTGGCAACATCCGAACCAAGTTCGATCTGCTGAGAATTTCGCCCCGATGCATCGGGGCGGCCGCGCATAGCGCAGCCGCGAGGGTCTGATACGAGGTAATGCCCGGTAGCATTTACTCGAGCCAGTATCGTGCCTGCGATGTCGGGGTCAACACGTTGGTTGTAGCAGTCAATCCACAACGTCTGCTCCGGGTCAATCTTGCCATCGGCAATCATGGCGTTGAGGCGGCTGTTGCCGTAGGTCGGCACTTTAATGTAGGTATCATATTCGCGGCTCCCTTCTTTGGTCTTGATAGCACCGCTTATGCCCTCGCCAGTCTGAAAGTTCGTCTTGAATCCGCAACCCTCGGACTGCTTGCGCTCGTTGTGTTTAATCAAGGCTCGAATCTGCTCCTGCTGTAACCAGTATTTCTCGTCAACCTCATCTTCAAGGACGTGCTTCAGTCGGTGCGTCAGTTCAAAGGGAGCCGGGAAATAGTACGGAGTATGCTCACCGAGAAACGACACCATGAACACGCGCTCACGGTTCTGCGGTACGCCGTAGTCCTTTGCATTGAGGACGGCATAGTAATTGGTGTAGCCGTGTTTGATTAGCCATTCGCGCCACCTACGGAAGTCATCGCTGAATTTCTTTTGCGTGGCGAGTGCCTTGACATTCTCCATAAGCAGGAATCGTGGATGCTTCGTTTCAATAGCATCGGCGCAGGCCCACAAGCAGGAAGAGCGTGTACCGCTACCCTCGGTGAAACCACGTTGTTTGCCTGCCGAAGGAATGTCTTGGCAAGGGAACGAATATGTAAGCAGGTCAAAATCGGCGGTCTGCGTCCAGTCTATCTTGGTTATGTCACCGTGGTTGGGAATGGCTTTCCCATGAAGTGTACGATATGCCTTGATAGCGTTCTTGTCAATCTCCGATATTCCGACAGTGTCAAACTGGAAATCGGGGAACGCTTGGGCAAGCAGCTCAAGGGCGATTGATTGAGAGCCGTAGCCAGCAAAGGCTTCAAAGACGCGGATTTTCATTTTAGATAGATTTGGCATTTGAAACCTTTGTGCGGAGAAAACTCAGCAAAGGTGCATGATTTGAATATCATCGGTTTGTTGACATACTGGGCGAGGTCTTTTTCATACTGCGATGGAATGCGCTTGTTTTCAAAGTCGCGGTACGGCATGACGTATGGTTTGATACCAAAGGAGCGGAGCGTTTCAATCCGAAACATATCCTGCTCTATGGTGGAGTTGAAGCCGACAAGAATATAGCACATCAGCTTATAAGGCTTGATATAGCGAGTAACCTCTCGCAGTTTGTCTGTAAGGTCGAGTTGAGGCATATCCCATGCGATATGAATACTGCGTCGAAGCCGCAATCTGTTGAGCCAATACGCCTGTTCCTCATTCATGATACGCACGTCGACTCCATGGAGATTAACCGGCTGTTTTGCATCAATAAGATATTGCACCGCTGCCAGCCACTCGGGATTGGCGAAGAAATTATTATCAAGCACCTCAATCCATCCTCCGTTGGGGTTTAGTTGGACCGGTTCAATAGGGCGAATCATTCCCTCTTTGTCATGGACGAGGCAGAACGGACAATGCCGTATGCAACCGCGAGAAAAGAATTGGATCGAGAAAGGATACTGGGGATAGATTGAATAGTCCATTGCCGTAGATTTCTCAATCTCTTCGGGCAATCGGCTGTGAATGTCATAGCCAGTACCGCCTTTGACAACTTCACATTGCCAGTCCGTTTGTTCATCGGGAGTGAACGTGAATATCTTGGACTGATATACGCGGTCATAGTTGCCGAACATGGGCAACGCAATCTCCACATTGTCGCCTTGCGACTTGTGCCACGCTGATATTTTCATGAGTGCGAAGTTGGGGAAGTTATGCCCATCAACGTCAACTATACCTACATTCATATCAATGGATTGTATTTTGGTTCGACTGGGCCTGCGGCATCCCATGTCGGATGGCTATGCCCATGGATTAACTTACACATATTCCGGGCATAGAATCCTGCCCGATGACATTCGGAATTGAAATCCTCCTCGTCAAGCGTTCCTTCCATCGCATAAAGAGTTTCGAGATATTCTCTTATCTCGTCCGCCTCTTTTATTGTTAGCGATATTCGATTGCCATCTTTCTTCATGTGATAATGAATTGAATACTGAAATAAAACTCACGGCAGAGCCGGACGGCCTGCACGTATTGTCGAGGCTCTTCGCCGTAAGGAATGAAGATGACACGTTGTTTGGTGTCAGCCTCAATCCCTTTACGGCGCAGTTTATAGAGCAGGTTTGCTCTGCGTTTCGGGTATCTCATAAGCGATGTAGCGATTAACGGATGCCTCACGCTGAACGAGAGAGCCGTCAGCCACCAGTGAATCGAGTGCCTGGCCGACCAATAAGTTGACCTCATTGCGCAGAGCGTAGTCCGGCGCGATATGGCTGTTCCTCTTGTTGGCGATTATCTCCTTGACGAGGACGAGGGCGAGTTGTTTTGCGATTGTCATTGTGGTTCTCCTTTCATGAAGCATATCCAGTGAGTATTGGCTCGTTTTCCCGATATATGACCGAAGATTGGTTTTTCGGGAGTTAGAGCAAGAATTTCAGAAACTTTGATGTCAGTTTCATTCCATTTGAATATTAGGAAACCGCCCGGCACAAGTACTCTGAAACATTCTGCGAACCCCTTGGCCAAGGTTGATTTCCATCCGGGCAATAGCGCACCATACTTTACCATCTGCCAACCGTCCAATTCTTTTTTACTTCCCGAATACTTGAGATGTGGAGGGTCAAAAACGACCATTCGGAAAGTATTGTCGGGATAAGACATACTGGTGAAGTCTCCGATTATATCCGGCTCTACTTTGAAAGAGCGACCATCACAAAGTGTTGTGTCAATCTTACGAATATCCTGAAACAGCACTCTTGTGTCATGCTTATCAAAGTAGAACATCTTGCCACCGCAGCAAGCGTCCAGTATCGTTTTTTCCATAGCCTTATGAGGTATGTAGGGTTTCACGTTTGAGGATGAGGTAAGCCGCGAAACTATCTTCGCCTGCGCAGGTTGCAATCTCCCAACCGTCAGCACCCAGTTTGCAGAGTTCGGCTATACACTGGTCCATTTTGTTGTAAGAGTAGCGGTAGCGCATATACTCGCAAGTGATGTGGTATTTCTCGGTTCTCTTCCGTTCATAGCGGTTGAGCAGATGAACGAGGATGATTATCACCACGGCTGTTATTACCACCGATACGATGTGGGCAAGGAACTCAATCATCGCTACCTCCTTTCTCATTGTCAACCTCGGCAAGCAGAGCGTCAGCGAACTTGAGAGAAGTAACCGCCAATGCCTTTGCGTGATTTCCTTTGTCCAGCAGAGCATAGTAGAACCTATCGTTGGCAATCATCCCCTGCATGGCGAATGAGGCGATTAGAATACGCTCCTTGCGTCTATCTTCGGGCGAGGACAGAGCGTAGCCGGTTCTCTCCAGTTGCTGTTTGAGATGTTCAGCACGCTGTTTGGCTGCTTGTCTGTCTATGCGAGTGAGCCGGGCGACACACTCCTTACAGCGGTGCTTGTAGGACTTCGACATTTCCTGCGGAGTTTTCATCTGACCGCAGATTTCACATTGTTGTTTGCTCATATTCGTTCTCCTAACTTGATGATGAATACTTCTTCTTTGGGTGCGCCCCAGTCGGGATTGCCTTTGCCGATTGTTATGCCCTCGCATTTGAAGAGCATCGTGGTATTGGTGTAGCCTCGGCGGAAGCGGACGTGAGTGTAGCCGCCACTAATTGCCGTGAAGTCAGCTATGTTTCCGCAACAAGCACCACCATTCTGTTGGGAATAACACAATCTTTTACCGGTCACAAGATTATCATAGCAATAATATCCGAGTTTGCATTCTGCTTGCAAAAGCCCTTTACTACACCATGCTACGCATTTCATTATGCGTTTTATCCAATACGGCTTTATCTCGCGGTATTCCTCGCGCTTCTCGCCACTTGCTATCATGTCGTACCACTTACCTTTGAGTGGCAGGTCAAGAACTTTCATTTCTCGTTGAGTTTATCGAGTAGTTCCTCGGCTTCGTTTTTGGCAAACTCCTTGTCATCGTAGAAAGGGAAAGCCTTGATAAGGCAGGGATGAATGGCATCAATGGCATAGCAACAGCCTTTCCACTGATGAATAGTCACTGACATAACTACATTATAAACCTTTGCCTCTTCATCTTCCTCCACCTTGTAGTTTCGGTTACATTTGGCAGAGTCGGCGATGTAGTCAAGACGGCGATTGAGGGTCTTTATCTCGGTTTTGAGGGTCTTGTTTTTATTGTCGCGCAGGGTGCTGATGACTACCGAGCGACCGAGCAGGAAAGCACATACGACCGCGAGGCAGATTGATAGGGTTGATACGATTGTCATATTGATTTTTGTTTAATTGTTATTTGAATGTCTATTGTGATGTTGTCAACCTTTTGCAGGAGCGAGAGAACCGACTGAACCATGTCGGCCACGCCGAGGCGTTGAGCCTCTTCGCGGTCAATACCTTTCATCCACCAGTAGGCGCGTTCAGCATTGTGGTTGGCTTCTTGAGCGTGGGTCAGTATCACTTCTTCAGTTGGTTTCATTGTTTATTGATGAATTTCTTAAACATTCGTTCTGCGGCATCGACCGAAGCCATCATGCTTTCACATACTATAGCCATACGAACTCTCATCGCTTCAAAATCACAAGGATGATGAGTGTTTAAGACTTGTGCTATACAGCCTGCAAGCAAAGCATACTGCTGTTGCTCTGGCAGGTTGGCATCTGCTACGGCTTTATTGATTTTCTTTTGCAGAGCCTTAAATTCGGGAGTCATTTTTTCCATCTGTATTGTTCTTATCTGCGGCTTGTGCCAGTTATTGGAATTACATTGTAAGTCTTAAATCTGTCAACCACGCGAC
>OLOV01000923.1_pt1 | contig 24840 bp, 29 predicted proteins | sample 1672931 | NCBI WGS metagenome assembly OLOV01 (sample SAMEA3136738, study PRJEB25190) | human gut metagenome | biome: human gut; feature: human-associated habitat; material: faeces | place: Austria | collected 2013 | reverse complement strand
ATGTTAATGCTTCTTCTATATATTTAGGTACTATGAAATCCTTGCGTTCTTCTCCTTGTTTAGATAAGTTATCTCTCAATACAATGGATAATTCCAATGCATTTTCGCCCTTGCCTACAGAATTTAGATAACGTGCGGCCAATAATGCTTTCTTTTTGTCTTCGTCTGACCATGAACAATCTTTCAAGGCTTCTTTAATGCGCTCATTTTCTTTTGAATTACGCAATTTTTCCAAACAGGCTGGGTAGTCTGTTGCTTGAATTTCTTTTATCTCATCTTTGTTTGACAACCCTTTTACCAAAAGTATCTCTGGAATTATGCAACATCAAATCATATTCCAAGGTTTTGCCTTTATTTGCATCCTGACTATATATCTTTATGTTGGGATGGTCTTTGTATGCATTGATTAAATCGTCAGAGTGGTCTTGGTATTCATAGCCATCTTCATCCTTTTCAAAAGGATAACAGCACTCAAATGAACCATTGTCTCCTTCCCTCCATACTGGATCTCTATCTGTAAGGCAGACCACTTTCTTGGATATTGCAGAGGTATCACGAATTGTATCAAACAACTTCAGAAAATGAGTAAAATAACGACCACCTGTACTTATTACTGCTACATGACCATCTTCAAGGCTTTTATCCATATATTCAGCAAATACCGGAACGAGTAGTTCTTCAGCCTTTCCTTCAACAAAACATACTTTATCTGCAAATAACATATCTGATTTTATCGCATCTAAGAATCGTTGTACATATTGTTTAGATTCTTTATCATCAGAATTGTCTCCAAACAATTTGCCTGGATATGCTACAGAAACTTCACCATTCATGTCATTGTACAAGCATATTAGTTCATCCAATGATACAGCAGAGGTTATTTCTGTTGAATGTGTCGTAACAAACAACTGACAAACTTTCTTCTTATTCAATTGCTCATTTATCAAGTATTTCAAGAATTTATACTGAAGGGACAAATGTAAATGGGCTTCAGGCTCTTCTATAGTCAAAACCGAAAAAACTTTTGTAAATGACGTCGCTGCCGCCGACAGCGTTTTTGAAGCGGTCCATGCCGAAGGCCGATCCGATTGGCTGCGGGATGCCGCCGGAGTAGACCATGATGCCCGCGCGCGAGAGGTAGAAGAGCGTCTCGCCCGCGATAGCGAGGCTCCTGCCGCTTCCGTCCGCTACGCCAAGTGTTGCGCTCCCCATGATCTCAAAATTGCTCGGGAGCGAGCCGTAGACCTTGTAGATGTGGTCCTCCTTGAAGAAGATCGGGTAGCCAAGGAAGGAGACGCAGCCGGTAAACTTGCCCGCGCTGCCGGTGTCCACCGCGTAGCTGTCCGTATCCAGCCCCTCATACACGTTCCAGTTGAACGGATCGCCCAGCTTCGAGGCGTAAATGGTGGTATCGTCGCAGCCCCACAGCCGATTTTCGTTTTCGCAAATATAGCGTAGCATAGGAACCGTGCGCCGAACCGTCATGTTTCCGCTCTCGGTGTAGGGCGTCTCGCCCTTGTCCCCGTCGAGCGTGAAGGCGTATTCGTAGAAATACATCTTGTCGCCGTCGATCTCGCGGATCACCGGCGTCTTGTTGTTTTCCGTGTGCTTCGTACAGCCGGAGATCGTCACGGCGTCGCCGGCCTTGAAATAGGCCGACCAGTCCACACCCGCGCATTGGATCGTGTTCGCTTTCGCCTCCTCCTCAAAGAGTTTTCCGTTTGTGAAGGTCAGGCTTGTCCCCGCCCACTCGCTCTCCAGCGAGCCGAACTCGCCCGTGAGCGTGTTGTAGTATTTCTTGTCCGGCAGGATAATGAGATAGGCGCCGAGGGCGCAGAAAGTCTTTTCGCTGTCCTCCACGCTCCCGCGCTCGATGCCGCCGTAGAAGAACTTCGTCCCGTCCGCCCAGGCTAAGGCGTCCCACGAGAAAAGACCGTTGCCCTTCGTGAGCGTCCGGAACAGCCGCCGCTTGCCTCGGCTGGCAAGCAGAGGATAGTAGTCGCTCGTCATGTTCCTCATGTCCCACAGCTCGCCGTCACCGGCGCCGAGGTTGTGATTCAGCCCGCCGAACTTGACCTGCGTGCCCTTTCGGATGCCGTCCTGATAGACGATGCTCGGCAGCTTCATTTCGCTCCCTCCTCCCGAAAGGCGAGGAAGCCGTCCAGCGCCTCGATCAGCGCGGGCTTGATCTCCGCCGGCGCCGTTACCTCGATAGGCGTGAAGTCGATCTTCGTCTCCGTGTCCGCGAGCGCCTTGCGCTTTTTTTCGTATTCCTGCGCGCTTCCCCGGAGTGCAAAACGCCCGTTGCCGGTCATGCGGATGTTGCCGTTCTCGTCCGTATCCGCGTATTCCTCCACCAGAGCGCGCTCCTCGCGCAGAAAGAAGTCCGTCTCGTCCGCCGTGGCCCGCTTGACCTTCACCACGGCCAGCGCGAGGTCGTAGGGGAGCCGCTGCTGGCTCATTTCCTGCGCGGCAAGGTTGGCGTTGACTGCTTCAATGAGTTTCATGTTCTGCTCCTTTCCAGAGCGCGCACGCGCTCTTCAAGCCGTTGGATCATGTAGGTGTGCAGCGCCGAGAAGTCGGCGTAGCGCAGGCCGTACTCGAAGGCGTCCGTCTCCGGATTGATTACAAGGCCCGCAAAGTCCCCGTTGGTGAGGCCCGCTTCGCCCAGCGCCTCCTCGACCTCCTGCGCGATGTAGCCGGTGTGCAGTCGCCCGCTCCTGCCGTCCCTCATGCGGAACGAGCACGGCTTCAAAGCGCGGAAGAAATCCTCGTACCGGCTCATGTCGTAGTCGATGTCCTTCTTCGCCCGCCGGTCCGAGCGCACGGTCAGCTCCTCCGTCGCATAGCAGCCGCCGGAGCACCAGATGCTCGCGCCGTCGCCGGTCATACGCGCGCCGGCGTTCGTGGCGATGAAATAATAGTCCTCGTTGCTGCCCGACAGGATCGCGCCGTAGGTCATGCTCACGCCGTCGCTGCCGTAGCCGCACCCCATATAGCCGTAGCTCCTGCCGCCGGAGGTGAGCGTGAAGCAGTTGGACACATCCACAAGGTTCGCGCGGATCGTGCCGGTCGTGATGTTGTCCGCGTTGATGATCGTGTAGCGGTTCGACCTCTCCAGGTCGGTGAAGGCCACAAGGCCCGAGAACCAGATGTTCGCGCTGGACACGACGACGCCGTTGCTCATGAGCGAGATCGTCGAGTCCTCGCCGTCGTTGCTCGCCCGCAGCGAAAAGCCGTTCACGGTCTGCTGGAGCGTCGTCACCCGCCCGTCCGTGTTCGAGATGCGCGTCGAGAGGGAGGAGGCTGTCTGCTGGAGCGTCGAGATGCTCCCGCTCTGGTCCGCTATCGCGGTCGCCAATCCCTGCGCGGTCTGCTGGAGCGTGCTGATGTTCCCCTCGTTGTCCGATACCCTCGTCTGAAGGCCCTCTGCTGTGGCTTGCAGCTGTGTGATGTTGCCCTCGCTGTCGCTGATGCGCAGCGCCAGAGCGCCGGCGTCGATGGCGAGCTGAAGGATGTGCTCCTCATCGTCCTCGATCTTCGCGTAGATCGGCTCGGTGATGGCGCTTTCCCACCGCTCCTTCGCCGTTTTGTTCATGTTCCCGAGATCGAGGTTGTGCAGTGTATAGCGCAGCTGCTCGACCAGCAGGTACATATAGTCCTGGATGCTTGTGACCTTTTCCTCCATCGACTCTTCGCCCGTGAAAGCCGGAAAATTCGTGTCGATGTAGAGCCAGTTGGAAGGCATTTGCTTTCCCCCTTTCCTGAGAAAAAGGACCGGCCGATGGCCGGCCCTTTCGTTTATGCGCCGTAGGCTCCTGCGCGGTCGTTGAATACCATCATGCGCAGCATATCCGCCGAGAGGTCCATGTCGGCAGGAAAGCCGTTCGCGTCCTTCGCCCCGCCGCCGCGGATGGCTCCCTTGGCGATCAGCTTCAGGACGGTATCGGCCGCCCACGGGGCCTTCTCGCGGATCTCCTGCATGGTGTTGTATCGCATTTCCTCTTCCTCCGTTTCCTCACTTGGCTCGTTGAGCCGGTTCCAGAACTCCGCCTTCCACTTCGCCGCGTTCTCTCTTCCTGCCCAATAGGCAGGGCAGAGCTTGCCGGTCACGTCGAAGTGGCGGATCACGTTCTTTTGTGGGACGTTGTACTTCGCCATCAGAGAGCGCGTCAGCTTCAGAGCCGCCGTGACGGTCTCCGGCGCGGGCGCATACGTCCCGTCGCGCTTCGCGTCGCACAGCTCGATGCTGATGCTGTTCGTGTTCCGGCAGATGTTGTAGAGCGTCCCGCCGCCCGTCTGCGGGCAGGATGGGTACTTTCTGCCGCCGACCGCCCAGGCAGTATGCAAGTCAGGCACGCTTTGGTAGATGCTGTTCGCGTCCACGAAGTAGTGCGCGCTGCTTTTCACCGCGGTCGAGGCGTAATACCTGGCGTTGTTCTCCGCGGTATCGCCGTCGTTGCCCGTGTAGTGAATGACAATGTACTTGATGGCCCGTTCGTTCCGTGCAGGGCCATAATTCCCTGCGTTGGCGTGCAGCTGCTTAATTTCCATCCTTGCCCTCCGCATTGAGCTGCTTGACGAAATAGAACGTGATAATCATGGTGTAGATGTTGAGGAAGGTGTCGGGGATCGCGTTCTGCACCGTCAGCACGCAGAATGTCACCGTGAGGGCAAGCGTCACAAGGCTCTTGACGCTCAGGAGATTTGCCAGTCTTTTATAAAGAATTTCCATCGTCTGTTTCCTTTCCGGACGCCGCTGCGTCCTTTCGTGTCGTTCGTTCCTTCAAAACCGTGCGCAGGCATAGGAAGAGCAGTTCCCCGCCGAAAAAGCCGAGGATCACCGCCAGCAGGCCCGCCGCGTCATTCCCTGTGCGAGAGAGGATGCGCAGCGCATAGTAGCTCGCGCCGCTCGCAAAGGCAATGCACCAGATCACCACCAGCTTTGCGAACAGGTGCGGGATCTTCCGCCGCCGCTTCATGTGTCCAGAATGGCGTGGACGCCCTGCTTCGCCAGAAATTCCTTCTGCTTGTGCTTCACGCCCGCGGCATAATCGAGCGCCGCGTGCATATCGCCGTTGCAATGGGCGTCGGGGATGCGCTGCACTGCTCTTGCTGTGGCCTCGGCCAATGCGACCGCCGCCCAGGTCCCCTCGATCAGGCACAGCAGCAGCTTCTCCTGCCCCTTCTGCTGTTCGCTGAGCTTCTCGCGCTCCTTCTTGTCCTTCTTTCGCTCTCGGGCCGCCGCGGCCTCGATCAGGGCCACGATCACGACGGCTGCGGCAGAGATCAGCTCGCCACTCATGCCGTCACCTCCGTCCATTGGCTCACCCCAGGCTCCCACACGTTGCCGTCCACGTCGCTCGTCCACTTCTTGCCGTTGTGCGTCACCTTCGCACCCTTCGCGTAGGAATCGTGCGCGCCGAGCGGCTGGCTCCACGCGGGCCACTCCTCGCTCGGATCGCTCGCCTTTACCCACAAAGAGGTGGTGTAGCTCGGCTCCCAGCTCGCCTGTGAGGTATGGTCCTGCAGGCAGCGGTACAGCTTTCCCTTAAATGTGCGGTACTGCCCCGTCTTGTAGGCGGTGGGATAGGCCCACTCCGGAAACAGCGCCATGTGCTCGCCGGCTGTGGCGTCGTCCAGGTCTCCCTTCTCCGCCATCGCCACGAAGGCGATCTCGCTGGCCTCTCGCGTCTGTGCCATTTCTTCACGCATCTTCTGCGTGATCTCGGTGTAGCGGTAGTGGTCCGTGATGTGGTAGAGGTCGAATTTCTTCTCCTCGTTCTCCATCGACCGGTATTTCTCGACGATGCGGAACCGGTCACAGATCACGCTGTCGTCGTACACCCTGCGCACCTCGACGTAGCCTTCGAGATCGCTGTGTGCGTCGCCCGCGGTCTTGAGGTTTTCCACCTCCACGCCGTTCAGGCGGTCTGTGCCAAAGATATATTCCATCTTCGACGCTCCTTTCTCATGTACTCTCTTACGACTTGCTTCATCATTTTCTGTGTCCCCTTGCGCACGAGCCTTCGGTAGAGGTGTACGCTGCTGCAATGCTTGAGCTGTCCCAGGCGGGACAATAGCCCGAACGCGAGCGATACGGGGATCCGCGTCCCGCGCGCGAGCTTCCGCCGCAGGCTGTGCAGCTGCCGCGTCATGCGGAACAGGTTGCGCTTGCGCAGGTAGGTGTAGCCTCTCCCGAAGCGATAGCCGAGCGCGGTCGGCATCCGGTCCGCCGTGCGGAACTTCTGCCAGTCTCCCTTGATCGTCAGGTCATGCGCTCTCAGCCAGTCCTCGATCATTTTGATCGCGCGGTCCAGCTGCCGCTTGCTCCGCGCATACAGCGTGAAGTTGTCCATGTAGCGCAGGTAGTGCGTCACCTCCGGCCCTCGCTCGCGCAGCGCGTGGTCGAGCGGCTGGAGCGTGGTGTTGGCGAACCATTGGCTGAAATACGCGCCGATCATCACGCCGTCGCGCATCACGCGCGCGGCAAGGTCCAGAACGCGGTGGTCCTTCACCAGCTGCCGCAGCCGTGCCATCACGACCTCCGGCTTCAGGCTGTCGTAGAAGTGCCGGATGTCCAGCTGTGCGCACCAGCGCGTACCCTTCGGATCGTCTCGGTGCCACTTCTTCATGGCCTTTACGCCGTAGTGGATGCCTCTGCCGCGGATGCTCCCGCAGCAATACGGGTCCATGCCGCGCATCATCGGCCGCTGTAAAGCCTGTACCAGAGCGTGATGGATGTACTGGTCTGGCCACAGCTTCGGCTCGTAGATCTCTCTCCACTTGCCCGCGCTCTTGTCCCACCGCCGCTTCTTTCGCGCCGGTGACGGCTCAAAGCCGCTCACGATGATCGTGCGCAATGCCTCGATGCTGCCCGCGCGGTCCGCTTCTACCCGCTGCACGGTCTTGTCCGGCCGGTGCCGTGGCCGCCAGCGGTGTGTGGCGTTCACCTCGTCGATGGCATTGCCGAGGTTCTCGTCGCTGATTAAATAGTCAAATAGATGGTTGACTCGTTTCACGGGATATACTCTCCTTCTCCTTGTTGCCTCGCGGTCTTTCCAGCGTCCTTTCGGATGTACTAAACCGCGTCCCTTCGGCATCGTTCTTCACCAAGAGGTGCGCGACTATCCCGCCCATCTATGCAAAGCCGTGGGAACGGCCTTACGGAGAAGTGAGCGGACTGCCTGAGTCCATTGGCAAGGTGACGGCACCCGATGTTCGCGTTCGCGTTCGAGGCGGCGTTGTTGCCGTTGAGGTAGAACGCGCCGTGGTTCTGGTTCTGGTTGTAGTTGCCGCCGACGTACAGCACAACGCCCGAGGCGTTGTAGTTGCAGTAGTCGTCCAGGACCGGATACCCATAGCAGGAACACCGACTACTGGCGGGATAGCCCCAAATTTCGACCGCCGGCGCCGACTGACGCCGGCGGTCTTTCGCTCTTTTGTGATATTGTTCTGTGTCGGACTGTCTTATGCAAAGGGGGCTGCGGCCCCCTCTGCACTCCCCTTTAGGGGAGTTTTTGGAGACGGCACCCGATGCTCGCGAACGCGTCCGAGGCGGCGTAGTCGCCGTCGAGGCAGAACGCGCCGCGGCCCTGGCTCTGGCTGCAGTCGCCGCCGACGCACAGCACAACGCCCGAGGCGTTGTAGCCGCAGTAGTCGCAGACGTAGGTACTCTCGCTGCCTGCGACCGCCGACGGGTACAATGCGTACTCGAAGCCGGAAACGCTCGGGATGCTCCACGCGCTGATCCAGCCGCCCGAAGTCGGTCTCGTGCCGATGTTCGTGCCGCCGGAGGTGTCGCTGAAGTTGGTGGGGTTCTTGATGCAGTAGACATTCGCGCCGGAGAAGTAGATGCCGTCGCACCAGTCGAGCACGTTGGACCACAGGCCCTCGATGTGGCGGTATTGGATGCCCGCCGCATAGGTCGTGCGGCTTGCGGCCGTCGTGCCGGTGTGGTAGGTCATGGCGTCCGTCGCGCCCATGTTCTCGGTGCCCGAATTGCTGCCGCAGCCGTAGCCGATCTTCGCCTGACTGTTCCAGTCGGCGTACTCCACGAGGTAGAGCATCATGATCGTCCAGTACATCGCGAAGTCGTACTGCCATACATCGCTCCCGAGCGCGTGGATCGAGCTTCTTGCCGCCGCGCGCGTGATGTTTCCGACAGGCTTCACGCCGCTGGTGCTCTTGTAGGTGCTCGCGCAATGGTAGCGGCCCACATACATATAGTCGCGCTCGCCCTTGCCGTCTCCGCGGTCCGCGTGGGCAGGGGAGACGAGGAAGCCCGTCTGTGCCGCGTCGGAGATCTGGAGCTTCATCTGGTTGCCCGTCTTGGTCCACTTGTACCAGTATTTCGGGATCTTGACGAGCTTGCCGCAGGTCGCGTCGTCCACGACCACCATGCCGCTCCACGGCATACAGCTGTCAAAGGGAGAGGAGCCGTCGCCGTTGTTTACCGCCGCGACGGGATCCGCAAAGCCCGCCGCGTCGTCCGTGCGGCTCCACGCGGTCGTGGCGGTGCCGTCCCAGATCGCGCCGTAGGTCTTGGCGTACTTGAGCGTCACGGCGTACTGCTTCACCTGGTCCACCGTCACCGTCTGCGTGTCGGTCTTGCCGTTGAGCGTGCCGGTCACGTTCCAGGTGCCGTAGGAGGGGATGTCGAAGTAGCACACGCCCGTCGTCGCGGTCTGCTGCAGCGTCTTCGAGCCGGAGACGACCTTCACGATGGAGTTGATCGGCGCCGTCACCTTAATCTGCGGGTAGAAGGCCGTGCCGCCGGTCGGGCCGGTGGGACCGGTTGGGCCGGTGGGACCCGTGGGACCCGTCGCGCCCTTCGCACCGTCTGCGCCCTTTGCGCCGTCCGCACCCTTTGCGCCGGCAGGACCAGTCGGGCCGGTGGGTCCGGTAGGACCCGTCGGACCGGTCGCACCCTGCGCGCCGTCCTTGCCTGTGGGACCGGTGGGACCGACGTTGCCCTGCGCGCCGCCCGGACCGGTGGGGCCGATGCTGCCCTGCGCGCCGGTCGGGCCGGTCGGACCCGTCGCGCCGGTCGCGCCCTTGGCGCCCGTGTCGCCCTTGGACCCCGCAGGGCCGGTGGGACCTTGCTGAAGCACGAAGTTGAAAACGGCCTGCTGCTGCGTGCCGGCGTTCGTCACGCTCGGCGAGCCGGTCGGGCCGACGCTCGTGACCGTTCCGATCTCGACCGTTGCCGCAACGCCCTGTGCTCCTGCCGCGCCCTGCGCGCCGGCTGGTCCTGTCGGGCCGGTGGGACCGGTTGGGCCGGTGGGACCCGTGGGACCTTTCGCGCCCTGCAAGGGGCCGTTGTTGATGAACTGGCTCGTGATGCCGTCGAAGATGTAGATGTCGTAAGGCTCCGCCGAGCCGACGCCGTAGGCATCGCCTGCCTCCGCTGTGGCCTTCTTCGCGCTGTCCAGCGCCGCCTTCGTGGCGTAATAGCCGAGCACGGTGAATCCGGCGCCGGTGTCGCCCTTGCTGCCGGTCGGTCCCGTGGGACCTGTCGGACCTGTCGGACCCGTCGGACCGGAAGGACCGGTGGGGCCTTTCGGCCCGGTCTCACCCTTGCCGGTGGGACCGGTTGGCCCCTGTGCGCCGGTTGGGCCTGTGGGACCCGTGGGGCCGGAGGGACCCGCGGGGCCTTCGGGACCCTGGCTGCCCTGCGCGCCCTGTTTGCCCTCGGGACCCGCCGGACCGACGGGACCCTGGCTGCCGGTCTGTCCCTGCGGGCCTTCCGGACCCTGTGAGCCTGTCGGTCCGGTCGGACCCGTGGGACCTGTGGGGCCGGTGGGGCCGGTCTCGCCCTTGCCGGTGGGACCCGTGGGGCCTTCGGGACCGACAGGGCCTTGCGGACCCGTGGGGCCTTCGGGACCGAGCTGCCCCTGCGGTCCTTCGGGACCCTGCGGGCCGGTCGGACCCATCACCTGCAGGCTGTCCCAGTCGTTCTTCTCCACGTTCCACCAGTAGGCGAGGTAGTCCGTCTCGGTGCCGACCTTGTAGCACTCGCCCTCGTTGCCGGTCGGATGCGCCGCGCGCAGCGCCTCCTCCGTCGGATAGGTGCCGAGGAAAATGAGGCCGCTGCCCTGCGGACCGGTTGGGCCGCGCAGGCTCTTGAGCCACTCTTCCTCCGTTCCGATAAAGCCTCGCTTGACGGCGAGGCCGTATGCTGTGATGTAATACGGGGGGTTCTCGTACATCGCTTATGCCTCCTTCTTGTATCCCTGCACCGGATCGTAGGTGCCCGCGAACCAGCGCAGGAAATTCCCGTATGCGTTGTTGTAGAGCTGGAGGGAGTTCTGGTACTTGTTGTACTCGCCGTTCTCCGCGTCGATCTTCGCTTCGAGGTAGAGCACATACAGCTCGTCGTAAGGCGGCTTCACCAGCAGCTCCATGTCCAGTCCGTCCGGATAGGAGTAGTCGAACTGCTCCGTCTCCGCCGGCGCCATGAGGAACACATCCGCCGCGATCTGACCCTCCAGCGCGGTCAGCCACAAAAACTTCAGCTCCTCTTCAAAGGCGTTCGGCTTGGCGAGGTCCGTCCGCCGGATCGCTTCTTTGATCTTCATGCTTCTCCCAGCCTTTCTTGGAATAGCCGCAGATTCGCTTCGATCCGCTCGCTTCGGCACAGCGAGAGAGCCGTGCTTGCCGCCTCCGCCGCGCCGCGGATGTCGCCCGTGTGCCACAGTCCGATCGAGAGGAGGTCCCACGGGGCCGCGCCCCATGCCTCCGCCTCGTTGATGGCGCTCCGGCTCTTGGTCGTGATGCGCAGCGCCTTCCGTCCGTAGTAGACGACGCCCTCCCAGTTTTCCGCGCGGTAGGCGGCCTTCTCGGCCTCGTACCAGTTTTCGCGCTGCTCGGGCACTTCGGCGATGGCGCGCATCGCCCAGCACATCGCGCTCCGCTCGTCGCCCAGCGCGTGCATACACGCCGAGAGATAGCGCATGGACGCGGCTCTTTCCTCGTCCCACACCGCGGAAGGCAGCGTGAGGTGCCTTTTCAGCTCCTCTGCGGCTTTCCGGAACATCCCGCGGTAAAGATACTCCCTGCCGAGATAATGCGCACAGCGCGCATCCTGCGGCGTTTCCTGTGCCGCCAGCTCCAGCAGCGGGAGATACTGTGCGCGGCTCTTGCGCTCGTCGGGCAGGTGCTCCGCCGCCATGCCCTCCACGTTCACGCAGCGGAAGAAGGGCCTGCCGTCGGAGGGAACGAGGACCTCATGCACGGGATACCTCCACGTTGCGCACTTCGGCCGGTGGATCTTCTCACGCAGAAAGACCGTGCCTTCGCTCCCATCCGCATTGCGCGAGCAGATGCAGCGATAGGTGCCCGTCTCGGCGTCCACGGTCCACGCTTTTTCCAATGCTGCGCGCCACCCGGGCAGCAGCACCTCGTCGAGATCCACGCACACGCAGAGGTCCGTGTCGCGCGGGATCAGAAGCAGGGACAGGTTGCGCGCCACGTCGAAGCGCCACGGCTCAATGGTCGTCTGCCGGACGATCACGCCGCGGTCGGAGAGCTTTTCCACAGTCCGGTCGGTCGATCCGGTGTCCAGCACCGCGATGTAGTCGGCCTCCGCCGCCGCGTCGCAGAATCGGTCCACGAACTGCTCTTCGTTCCTGGCGATGGCATAAATGCAGATCTTGTGCTTCATGGTTGCCTCCAAAAGAGAGAGGGCAGGGCGCCTCGCCCCGCCCTCTTCGGTCGTATCAGGTTGCCTTGCCGGTGGCGAGCTGCTTCACCAGCTTGTTATGCTTGGCCTTCAGCTCGTTCACAAGCGTCACGACGGCATCGAACTCGGCCTTGGTCGGAGCCGCTCCGGCCGCGGCAGCGGCATCCGCCGCCGTGACCTTGAAATCGGCCTCCTTCATGCCGCCGTTCTTCGTCGCGCCGTGGACCTCAAGGTCGCCCAGGACCTCAAGGTTCTGCAGTCTCGTCGCGTTTTCCATGCGGCACCTCCGTTAAGGAAGCTCGTTGCCGCTTGCGATGCCGCCCGCGGCAAACGCGCGCCAGTCGTTGAAGGTGGCATTGAAGCGGGAGCGGCCGCGCCACACGTTCGCGTCGGTGTTCTCGTCGATGGTCGAGCGCACCGCGAGCTGGATGCGGTCGTTCCACACCGCGCCGCCGTAGGTCTTGTTGTACTTGCTGTCGAGCAGCAGCCAGGGCTTCGTGCCGGCCGTGATGAACTGGTTGAGGTAGCTCCAGACGATCACGGTCCAGCGGCCGTACTGGTAGTTGAAGGCGTTGTTGGCCGTCACGGGATCCTTGTCCGCGCCGATGGCCGCGAATACCGCCTTCTTCAGGTCCGCGTTCTCGGGGATCACGATGGTGTCGGGCGCCACGTCGAGGATCTCGTCGTTGTCGCCGCGGAACAGGTGCATCGCGGTCTCCAGCTTGCCGAGCGCGTCCACGCTGAACTCGTCCTTGAAGCTGTTGCACTGGTTGTCGCCGGCGACCTTCGGGGGATGCGCCGTGTGGAACAGCGTCACGCCGTCCGCCGCGTTGATGTCGAAGCTCTTGCCGTGGTACTGCGCCGTCGCGTTGCCGCGGATGGCGTTGCCCAGCAGAGCCGCGCCGAACATCTCGCGCGTGCGGTTGTAGCCGGTGAGGAAGGCGGCGGGCTGCTTCTTGAGGTCCATGAGCTTGGAGTCTTCGATCATCTCCGCGGAGATGGCGAAAGAGTCCTTCCAGGTGTCATAGACCAGCAGCTTGCGGTAGCCCTCCTGCATACCGTCCGCGGGATACGCGCCGTTCTCGCCGACCGGCTCGAAGCCGCTCATGGCGGTCATGGTGGTGAGCATATCGCCGTAGTTGTCGGAGGTGCCCATCAGGAACAGGTCCTTCAGGACACTCTGCTGCTCGAACTGCTCGCCGCGCTGTTCAAGGAACATACGGATCGGAGCCTGACACTTGCCGTATACGGAGTCGTTCAGGCCCGAGCCTTCGGAAAATACGATCTTCATAGTCTGTTCTCCTTTCTCGGCTTAGAAGCGGACGTGGACGGTGCCGCCCGCGCCGCTCTTGGCCTTGTCGTCGAAGTCCACGATCTCGGCGACGCCGTTGGCCGTGGTCGCGGTCACCTGCAAACCGTCGGTGTGCAGCGTGACCTTCTGGCCGATCTTCGCGCTGGAAAATGCGGCGCTGTTGGTCGTTTCATAAATGCGGTCCTTGTCCACGCGGACAACGGGGATGATGGTGCCCGCCGTGACCGCCGCGTCCGCATCCTTCATGCAGATGTAGGTCGGCGCGGTGGCACCGGTCGCAAGCGCGAGCAGGCCGTTCGTCAGGACGAGCGCAAGGCCCGCCTTCGGCGTGATCGCGCCGCAGGGGAGATACTCGAACGGAGTAACTGCCCCGTGGTCGGACTGATCGGGAAAGAAACCTTTCATGGTCTTTTAACCTCCTGTTTTCTTTTTCATGTAGGCTTGCACCTGTGCCTCGGTGCAGTCCGGATTGAACAGGCGGAACATCGCCATGTCCTCCGCCGAAACGCTCGGCTGTGCGTCGGAGCGCCCCGTGCCGGAGGCGGTGAGATGGTCCTTGCTCCTCGCGTTGGCGAGGGCCTGCTGGCGTCCGGCTTCTGCCATCTTGGCTTCGCGCTCGCCTCTGGTTGCAAGGTAATAGGCGTCAAGGTAGTTGTTGCCGCGTTTCACATATTCGTAAAACTCCTTGGCTTTCGGCATCGTGAGCAGGTCGCGCACGGTCTTGATGCTCGGATCGAGCTTTCCGATCTCGCTGATCTGCTCATTGATCTCAGCCTGGGCTTTCGCTTCCTCGGCCGCCCGTTCGGCTTCTTCGCTGCGGCGAAGGATCTCCTCCGCCTTCTGTACGGCAGGGCTTTTCTGGATCGCAGCATCCAGGCTTTCCGGCGTCAGCCGTCCGGCCTTGAGGTCCTCCTGCAGCTTGGCGGCGTCATACGACTCCTTCCAGCTGCGGAACTCCTCAATGTTGCGGATCGGCTCGCCCGTGATGGTGTTCTTCAGGCCGGCCTTGGAGAAAAAGTCGTCCATTTCCGCTTTGGACCTCTGCTGTTCCTCCTCGCGTGCCTTCTGCACGGCCGCGTCGATGGCGGCCTTCTGCTCCTCACGGCGGCGCTGTGCCGCCATTTCGCGGCGCTGCTCCTCGGTCTGCTGTCCTGCCGGCGCAGTCTCCTCCGGTTCCGCTTTCGCTCCCGTCGATTCCTGCGCCTCGGTCCCTCCCTCTGCCGGTTCGGCGGTCTCCGGCTCTCTCGCGCCTTCTTCGGTCGGTTCCTGCGCCGCTTTTGCCGGTTCGGCGACTTCCGGCTCTTTCCCGCCTACGCCCAAAGCGTCGTAAAGCTGCTGTTCGGTGAAGCTCATATACTTCTCCTGCGTCCTTTCGGACGGTGGATTTTCCCGCTATTCCATGCGATTTGTGCGGCCCCTCGGCCGCGTGGTGCGGCTCTTACTTCTTGCCGCTGCGGAGGTCGCCGCCCGTCTTGACCGTGCCCTTCTTGGCGTCCGTGGTCTGCTTGGGAGCCTTGACGATCTGTGTACCGCCGTTCTTGATCTTGCCGGCGTAGCCGTTGTCCTGCATGACGCATCCTCCTTTCCTCTGTCGTCGCGGCAGATCCGCCGCGCGATCTATCAAACGCGCGTCCGCGTATTGACCTCATTCAGCGCGTCCTGCCGCGCCTGCTGTTCGGCCTGTTGCACGGCCTGCATCTGTTGCATTTGCAGCTGCATCTGCATTTGCTGGGCCTGCATCTGCTGCTCGCGTGAGAGCTTCTCTTCAAGGTATTTCTTCGTGCTCGCGGCCCCTGGGTAGTGCAGCTCCTCCATCTTCGACCAGAACAAAATGAGCGTCTCGGTCTGCCCCGGATCGCCGAAGGCTCCGGTCTGAAGGTTCTGCCGCGTCTCCTGCCACATCGCCTCGCGGTTCGAGGCCAGCGGTGCGGAGGTGTCGCAGCTGAAGAGGAACTGGTCGTTCCAATGCCAGCCGCCGTCGGCGTCCTGCTCCAGAAAGTCGTAACGGTTGAACTCCTCGTACACCGTTTCGCCGCGGCTGTCCTTGTAGGTCACGCTGCGCGGCTCGTCCGAGTAGGCGAGGGCATACTTGAACATCATCTCGAACAGCTCCGCGTAGGCCGCGTCCTTCATCACGCGCTTGCTCTCCAGTCGGCCCGCCGCCTGCGCGGCCGAGAACTCCTTGGCCTTGCCGCTCGTCGCGGTGGAGTCCTGCCGGCCCTGGAAGCTGTCCGTGATGCCGAGGATCTGCCGCGCCTCCTCGTAGACGTTGGCGAGGTAGAGCAGCTCGTACTGAAGGTCGCCCTTGAAGTCGTAGACGCCAATGAGCGCCTTGTCCGCAGGCGAGCCGATGTACCAGCGCTCGCCGTCCTCGGGATCGGTGCGCAGTTTGGCGTTGTCCGGAAGTGTGATCCTCGTGCCGGCCTTTACGAGTCGGTCGATGATCTTCTGCTCGATGCGGTTGATGGTGTTCTGCTGGTCCGCGATCACGTCAACATCGCTGTTGCCGAGGAGCTTGCCGTATACGCTCACGCTCTTCTGCAAAACGATGGGGTAAAGATCCGGCTTGTAGAACGGCACCATCGTCGGCTTCATCACCGGGTTCCCGTTCTCGTCCAGCCCGGGCGCTGCGCCGTCGATGTGATTGCCGAGCGCCGTTTCGACCGGCAGAAGGATCTGCTCGTATTCCTGCTCCTTCGTCGTCCAGTCGTCCGCGCCGCACCACGGGCACGGTCCGCCGTCGTAGCGCTCCGGCTTCGGCTCCTGCGCGTTCACGGGGATCGCGTCCAGCGGCACGCCGCCGGCCATTTCCTCGGCCATCAGGCCGCCGGCGATCTCCTGCTCGGTCAGCTCCTGCGGGATCAGCCCCCCGGCAAAGCCGCGCGCCGGATCGGGCAGGAGATTCCCTTCCTGCGTCTCCGCGCCGAGCACCTGTCCGCGCAGTGGTCGGACTCTGCCGCACTTCCTGCACACCGGCTGCCGCCGCGCCTGATAGTCCGTCAGGTCCAAAAGCTCAATGTCGTTCACCCACTCGAAGCGGTTGATGCCGCCGCGCTCGTTAATCTCAAAGCCGATGTAGAGCGTCAGGCTGTCGTCGGTCTGGCTCTCGCCGTCCGCCGAGCGGATGTCCGGCTCGCTCTCGCCCTCGTCCGTGAGGTCCACGCCGTACTTCCGCCGGACGGCCTCCTTCGTCGTCGGCATCTTCGTGATGAACCAGTCCATGTCGCGGATGCCCGTATAAACACCAGGCTGCGGGCCGAACTGCTTCGGATGCAGCAGCGTCACCGCGATCTCGCCCACGGTGGAGTGCGTGCGCTTCGTGTTGTCCCACTCCACGAGGAATCCCGTGCCGCCCTGAATCGGCACCGTGCGCTCGGCCATGTCGTTGATCGTCTCAAAGGGCAGGCGGTCCAGCTCATTGCGCAGGAAGTGCTCGATGATGTTGGCGAGCCGCTCGTCCTTCTTCCGCCGCGGCGTCACCTTCGGCTGCGGGATGGTCGAGGAGACCTGACTTTCGATGTTCTCGAAGATTATGTTGCGCACATGGCTCGTCTTCTTCGGCTGTCCGTTGCGCTTCGTGTCGCCCTCGACAAGCGGAGAGAGCGTCCGGTCGCCGTTGTAGCGCTTCTCGCGCTTGTCCATGTCGGCTACTTCACTTTTCCACTCATTGTCGCTCTGCTGCAATCTCTGTTGCCAGAGCGCGAGCTTTTCGCTGATCTTCTTTTCCATGTTTCACTCCTATTCCGGCCTGCCCCATAGGCGGATCATCGCTTCGCGCTCCGCCGGCGTAGCCTTGTTGTAGTCGTCCCACAGGTCCTGCGACCATCTCACGCGCTCGCCCCTTGGCCGCGTGACCTCCATCTTCTGCTGCGGTCGGATGTAGTGCGCGATGGCAAGGGCCAGCACGCAGTCGTCGTGCGCGCCGCTCTCGGCTTCGCCTTGCAGATCTTTCTCCCGCCGCACGAAGGTGAGCATCTCTAAAAGCGTGTCGCGGTCGTTGATGCTCGCCATGCTCTCGCGCAAAATGCGGATCAGCTCCGAGAGGATCACCGGCCGCGTGGTCCGGTTCGTCTGGAAGCCGTAGGCCTGCTTGATTCGTCCGGTGTAGTCGTCCTCCACCTCGCGGACGTAGAGCTTCGGGTAGCCCATCAGGGCGAGCAGCTTGACGGGGTAGGTGGAGAAGTTGGTCTCGATGCCGAGCAGGGCGTCGTTGTAATAGCGGCCGAGGCAGTACATCTGCCGCGCGTAGGTGTCCTCGTCGTAGCGGTGGCGCAGCACGCACACCTGTCGGCCCGTGATGTTGTCGAGCACCTGCCCGACGAAATAATCGCTGCCGTCGCCCGCCGTGTCGCCGCCGACGACGTAGGGCCTGCCCTCGGTCGGCTCGGCGTAGAGGATCACAGGGCCGTTCTCGTCGTCCTCCCAATGCCACTCGCTGATGTGGATATCGTCGGGGGAGAGCGTGTAGGCAAAGAAGCCGCGCTTGCGCCAGCCCTGCTTTTCGACGTAGGTGAGCCGCTCGGCGACCGCCTTGCCGTTGAATACCGTCTTGCCGGTCACGCCCCATTGGCCGAGGCAGTAGACCATGTAGTAATACTCGTCCGTCTCGCGGAAGGCTTCGAGCGTGATGCGCGCCTCCGGCGTGAGGAAGCGGTTGTCCTTGTAGGTGCTCTCGTGGACCGTTGCGCGCGGGTCCTTCGTGTCGAAGAACCGCTTTTTGAGCCAATGCGTGATCGAGATCGGGTTGAAGGTCAGGATCATCTGGAGGTAGAAGGGGAACTCCGTGCGGAGCCGGATGTCGAGCTGGTTGAAGTCTCCCTCCTCCAGCTCGCTCGCCTCCTCGATCCAGATGCCCGTGATATCGAAGATGGATTTGAGCTTCTCTACGTCGTCGAGACCTGCGAACAGGATCTCGCTGCCGTTTTTGAAGCGGATATACATGTCGCTGCCTTTGCCCTTGGGGATAAAGGCGATCTGGTCGGCGTAGTATTCGTAGGCCTGCTTCTTGAGCTGCTCAAAGCAGCTCTCGCGCAGCGTCTTTGCGACCTTTCGCACCACCAGATAGCGGTGCCCAGGCTCATTCGTGACGCGCTCTAAGATCTTGCGGCCGGCGAAGATGGACTTGCCGGAGCCGCCGCCGCCCTTGAGCACCAGAAAGCGGTGCTTGTCGAACAGGAGAGGGAGGAAGCGCGCGTTGTTCGTCTCGCGCATTTGCTTCCACCACAGCGCCACATCCAGCTTTTGCTCAAGCGTCGCCATCGTTTTCGCTGAACTCGCGCATCAGCTCCTCCAGCACGCTCTGTCGCTCTTCGAGCGGCATGGAGGCCGCCGTCACGGCTTTCGCCGCTCTGCCGCCCAGCTCGATCTCCTTCTTGTCGTGGTGGCCGTAGTTGTTTTGCAGGTCGAATACGATGCCTTTCACATCCTTGCGCGTGAGCAGTTGTTCCTCCAGCCACGCGCGCATACGCCCCCGCGCGTGCGTTGTCGTGTCGGAAAACTCCGGATGCAGCTGCGCGTCGCAGTAGTCCGCCCAGGTCGAGCGGTGGATGCCGAGGTGCTCGCACAGCCCGCCGACCGTCGGCGGCACGAGGTATTCGAGTACCGTCGCCTGCACGCCGAGGCGGTTGAGGACGGGGACTTCCTCATAAATCACATGGCCGTCGCTGTCCTTGCGCCCCGTGTTCCTTTTCTCCGTGAGCGGGACGAGGCGGGAAATGCTGTCGAAGTAGCTGTTCACGGCCTTTTTCAGCGTGTTCGGCGTGTATTTTCTCGGTCTGCTCATGCCGCAGCCCTCCTTTCCGGCCGCTTTTTGCCTCTTCTTTCCGTTACCGTACCAAAAAAGCCGCGTCACGAACCGTCAACTTTTCCAAATTCGGGAGAATTTTTCATTTTCCCTCTTGACAAACAAAAAAAGCAGGCTCCAAGCCTGCTTTCCGGTATGCTGAGGGCGCCCCCGCCGTCATGGCGCGAGCGTTCCGTGCGTCTTATTCTCTCGTTTTCTCCGGCGGCGCTTCGCCGCGGCGGATCTTGCCGACCTCCGGCACGATGTAGCGGATGTATTGCGGCATCCCGGGCATCCAGCCGGCGCGCAGGAGCAGCTGACCGCCGCGCGGCACCTGCAGCTCGGCGCCCGAAACGGCGATGCGATCCTTCGGCTGCGGAACGATCAGGTTGCGGCTCGGCGAGTATTTCTTCTCGTTCGGACGGTGGCGCACCTGCGCGAGCAGATAGTGGGCCAGAGGCGTCTGGTCCACCTGATCGTACAGATGCTCGCGGTGCGTGCTGCCCGCGCTCCACTTTTCCAGCGCGATCTCCGCCGCCTCCGCGTTCACGATGATGTGATGATGCACGCGCACCACCTCGCCCGTCTTGCCGTCGAGGTCCGAGGTGAAGGGTATGTACCGGAAGGGGATGCCGAGCGCCTTGCACGCTCTGCGCGTCCGCTTCGCCCACAGCTTGAGCTGATGATCCGCCGCCTCAAACAGCTCCTCCTCCGTCCGTTCGCCCGCGCGGAGCTTTTCCAGCGCCTCCTCGGTGTAGCTGAATTGCAGCAGGTAGTCCCGCGGCGTGAAGTTGGCATGGATCAATCGTGCCAGCGCCTTCTCCGCGTTCGCCTCGTTGCGCTGCACCTGCTTGATGTCGCTTTTGATCTTCCGCTCCGATTTCGTCGGCTTCTCTCCGGGCACCCAGTATTTGATTTTCTCGCCCACGGCGCCCGCCGTGTACGTTCGGATCACCCAATACCCGTTTGCCATGAAAAAACCGCCCTCCATTTTCTCCGAATGGGGAGAATGGTCGTAAACCTAACGCTCTAAGAACTCCGATAACGCGCACGCGCGCGTTATTGATATATGTGTATCCGGTTTTCTATGGAGGAGCTGCCGCACAGCTCCTCCATACAGAACCGGATGGCTCTGTATCCCTGCTCACCAGAATTGCACTGGAGCACCGCTTGCGGCCGGCCTGGCGTCCGGCGCGTTCCCTTCGGCGGCGTGATGCTTTGCAGGGGAGGCACATCATATATTATGGAGGAGAAAACAGCCGGCCACCGGCTCATGCGCCGGTAATGAAAAGGGCCGGCAGGTCAAAGGTTCTGTGGAAAACTTTCGTAATACCGCCGCACGGCTCGCTCCAGCGTAGAGCGAGAGAGGAAGTGCTTCGTGCACACGGCCGTCGCGCCGGCGTCCGTCGTCACGAACTCGAAGAGCGCCTGGTAGTGCTCGCCGCCGCATTGCAGGCACAGGTTCAGCAGCTTGTGCTGCTGCTCCTCCGTCAGCTCGCGGTAGAGGCGCGAGGCGAAATAGATATACCCCTGCCGCTCATAGCTCGCCGGCACGCTTTTCTTGTATCGGAACATTTGCTCACTTCCTCTCTCGCCGTCCTCGTTTAGGCGAAGATCTCCCAATCCTCGGCCAGCATATCGGTCTGGCTCGCCAACCACGGCACGCGGCTCTTCGGCGCCTCGGTGTTCTGCGTCTGCAAGCCGGTCGTGTCGATGTAGATGTAGGGGCTTGTCATTTTGCTGTAGGCGTCCGGCGTCTGAAGCTCGATAAAGATGCCCTTGCCGTTCCAGCCTCTTCGGCGCACGCGGAAGCCCTTGCGCAGGGCTTCAATGGCAAGGCCGAAGTTCATGCCGTTGATGGGATGGTAGGCGTCGTCGAACGCGCCCTTCGGGCTGAAGCTCTCGTAGCCGTCCGGATAGCGGACCTTGTAGCCGAGGTCCACGGTGCCGCAGCGCTTCGCCTCCGCCGCCTCCGTGACGACGCGGACGTTCCCCTCCGCGTCCACCACGCGGTAGGCAGGCTCCGCTTCGATGATCTTGGTGCCGATGTACTTTTTCATGTCTCTACTCCTTTTCAAATCAGGCTGTCCAGCTCTTCGATGCTGTTCATCAGACGGTTGAGCTGTCTCTGTTGTCTTTCGGTCAGCTGCCGCAGCGCGCCGAAGGTGGGCGGCTCCTGGGCACTTCCCTCGTTCGGACGGACTGGCTTCTCTCCGCGCAGCTTGCGCAGAATGTCCTCAACGCGAATGCTGGCAATCTCAATTATTTTTGCATTTTCCTCCGTAGCGGAGAGGATGGCAGGCGCTTCCTGCGGAACACAGCAGACATTGTTGCTTTCGTTCATCATGGTAAATTCTCCTTTCTTTTTTCAGGCTCCTCGACCTGTCACGCACTCTTTGCCGTTCCCTTCAGCTCTACGGTCCGCTCGCCGCTCTCATAGATGCGCAGCGTGCTGTGCACGTCGAGCCAGAGGTCCGCGAACGCAGTCCCCTCCACGAGCACCGCGCACTCCCCAAGGCCGCCCTTACAGGCGTCCTCCAGCAGGGCGCGCAGCTCCTCCACCGTCACCGTCTGCGGCTCCGGCGCAGCGCTCTTTGTAAAGTCCGGCTCCATTACCTCGACCGCCTCCCCGACGATGGGGATCTTCTGCACGCCCGCGCCCGGCGCCGCCTCTTCCGACGGCTTCGTGCCCGGCACATCCATTTGCTTTTTCATTCTCGGTTTCCTCACTTTCTTCCGCAGCCCGTTCCTGCTGCGCCATTTGGCGACCGTGTGCGCCGTTGTGCCTGTCGCCTTTGCGATGGCCGCATCGTCCAAGCCCTCCTCATAAAGCATCCTCGCGGTCTCCTCGTCAAAACGCTTCTTCACCGCTTTCCTCGGCTCCTCCGGTATCTCCGTCTCGCGCGGCAGCACGCCCTCGCCCACCAGCACCTGCCGGATCTCCTTCACCGAGCAGGCGTTCAGCTCAGCCAGCACCTTGATCTGCTTTTTCGGATCGGCCGCCATTCGGTACGACCGCACGATCTCTGCCGGTGAATCGATCATCGCTCACCGCTCCTCTCTGCCCCCCCTCCGCGGGATACTCGCTCTCTGCGCTTGCGGTCCGCTGTGCGCTGTGCACGGCCGCGGATCAGGCGGCGGATCAGCGCCAGCAGCCCGCTCTGCTTCGGGCTGTACTGCGGCGTGACCCATGCCTTTCTCGCCACGCTCCCGCAGATGCTCTTCGTCACGCGGTAGCTTCGGTGGCTCCTCTTCTGGTGGTTTCTTGCGCTGCTCATGTTGCTTCTCCTTTCATTTCGTCATTCATCCTCTTCGCAATGCTCGATCATGTCTTTGATGATCGCGGCATTGGTCCGGATAATGTCCATTGTGATATCCGCCTGGATGTTGTGCGCGATCACAGCCTTGTCCGTTGCATCCGCGTTGTAATATCCGGTGTAGACCTCGCCGTCCGGCATGGTCGCCGCAAAGCAAAGGCACACCGGCTTCAAAGGCACGATGGCCTGCAAGGACTTTTCGAGCCATTCCGCATACGGCACCTCGTTGATGTCAAACATTCGCTTTCCCCTCCAGCATTTCTTCTCCCTCTTGTGAGAGGGGAGTGATCCTTCCGCGCTCCACAAGTCCGCGGAACACGTCGTATCCCATGTAAAAGATGATGCCGGCGCTGCTCTGGTACTGGACGCAGAGCGTCACGTTTTTCATCACCCACGGCCGCTCAAAATACTCCTGGCAGAGCATCGGCCACCCTGGCTCCGTCGGCAGGAGGAAGAGCCTGCCTTCCTTGTCAGCCTCGGCCAGCTCGCGCAGGCGGGCAACTCCCTCCTGCTCCGCATCACGCATTATGATGTACCTTCCTTCCGCGTCTGCTCGCGCAAATTCGGCACAGCGTTCCGGCGTCAGCCTCGTGTCCTCGTAGGCGGCGAGGCGGCTCCACGCCGCTTCTTCCCACTTGCAATTCATGGCGCAGTTCCCGCCAACTTCGAGGCATTCGGGGCCGCGAAAATGTGTGCAGCAGATACCGTTTTCGTGCGATGTTTGCTTGCTATGTTCTGTCAGGCGTTCCATCACTCTACCTCCTCGCAGGCATCCGCCGGAAACGCAATGGTGTTTCCGTAATAGTGGACAAAATAGATCGGCTCTCCGTCTTTGCCGGTCGTTTTCAGCTCCACGCCGAAGGTGCAGCCCTTCTTCGCCAGCGGCAGCGCAAGGTCCCTCGTCAGTTGCACCTTCATGCCGTCGCCTCCCCCGCCTTCTCGGCGATCATGTTCCGCAGCGCGCCCAGCGCGCGGTAGACCTTCGGCCGGTTCTCCTCGTCCAGCTCGCCGGCAAGCTCCGTCAGGCGGTTCACCGTCTCCTGCGCCTGCCGGAACAGCACGCCGAACTCCGCGAGCGCCTTGTTGTCCATCGCCGCGGCGCTCTTTCTCGCCTTTTCCAGCTCGGCGCGCAGGGCTGCCGCCTGCTCCTCCGCCGCCTTTCTTCCGGCCTCGGCGTTTTCCACAGCCTTCCGTGCCTCGTCGCGCTGCGCCTCTGCCGCCTTCAGCTCCTCAGCTTTCTTGGCGACCGCCGCGTCGCGCTTGGCCTTGGCTGCCTTTTCCGCTTCCTTGACCGCCGCCGCGATCTGCTCGGCGCTCGCGTCCACCGTCTGCACGGCCACGTCCACCGGCTTTTCGCGCAGCGCCTTCAGCTCATGCTCCAGCTCCGCCGTGCGCTCCTGCGCGGCGAGGGAAATGCTCTTCGCGTTCTCGACCTCGGCGCGGGCAGCCTCCGCCGCCTCCTGCGCCTTTTCTGCCGCGGCTTCCGCTTCCGCCGTGGCTTCCTTCTGCCGGTCCAGCTCGCGCGCCGTTTCCGCTGCCTTCAGTTCGGCGAGCTTGCGCTGACGGATGGCCTCCTCCAGCTCGCGCTTACTCATTTCGGAAACAGACTTTTCTTCCCCGTTTACGACGTGCTTTTCCTGTGCAAAATTCTCTCGCTCGGATGCCGGCAAAGCCAGTAATACCAAGGCTTTCGAGGCTCCCAAATCCCGCACCAGCGCGGGATTTTCATACTCCCTTGCAAGCTGCATAAAGCGCTGTGCGGAGGCCTCGGAGAACTCCACCTTTTCACTCAACCAGGGCAGCCATTCGCCGTGCTTGAGCTGCGCTTTCGCTTCGATCAGGCGCTTGCCGATCTCAAGGACCGCCTGCCCGCCGACCGCCTTATAGAAGATGATCTCCTCCGTGATCGCCTCGATCCCGCGCTCTGTTTCGACCGGCGCGCTCTCGCCGAACATCCCGCTCAGCGCTGCGCCCTCGCTGACGCCCTCCGGCGTCACATCTACCGTATCGTCGTACCTACTCATGCTGTTTTCTCTCCTTTCACCGGCAGGACCGGCCTGCCGCTCTTATCCCGTTTGCTTCCGTTCTTCAGCCATGCGAGCCAAAGGTCGATGAAGGCCCCGTGCCGCTCCTGCGGCGAGGCGAGCTTCTTTCCCGCTTTTTGTTCGTTCCCGTAGCCGTGGATCTGCCGGATGTCGTTTCCCTGTTTGCCGCACATTTCGATGGTGATGTAGCTCCGATGCGGCGTCTTTTCCTTGCGCAGGAAGAGGATCGTCGCCGCTCCGCTCATGTGCCGCTCGGCGTAGCCGCCGACGCAATGGTGCAGCGTCTTGCCCTCGTTGATGATCTGCCGGTCGTCCTCCGGCACCACGATGCAAAGACCCATCGCCGAAAAGCTGTACTTCTTCTTGAGCTTCTTGTACCGCTTTTCGTATGCCTTTCGCGCCGCCGCGTTCTCCTCGTACCGGATCGCCGCAACGGCCGCGTCGTGCGCCCCTTGCAGGTCCTTCGGAAAAGCTACATCCCGCCGCGCGAGGTCGTACCTGAGTCTTTTCGCCGCGTCGATGTAGTCCAGCCACAGTCTTGCGTTCTTGTGTTGGTGCTTTTCCAGATACCGCGCCAGCACGAGCACGCTTTCACCGACCTCTCGGAGCGCCGCGTCGCAGCGCCTCCGCTCGTTTTTGTCGCCGATCCGCCCGCAGATCGTCAGCGCCTCCTCCGGCGTCACGCTGCCGTGCCGCACCAG
>OLOV01000920.1_pt1 | contig 24896 bp, 24 predicted proteins | sample 1672931 | NCBI WGS metagenome assembly OLOV01 (sample SAMEA3136738, study PRJEB25190) | human gut metagenome | biome: human gut; feature: human-associated habitat; material: faeces | place: Austria | collected 2013 | reverse complement strand
TTGATGCACATCTGATGATTGTGGAGCCTGAAAAACCCCCTTTGCCGCTTCGCGGCACTTCCCCCAGAGGGGGCAGCAAGAGGAATGGGCTGCTGAAAGGGATGAGTAAAGGAGCGCGCCATGAATAAAAATCAGACTCTTGCGGCCAGTCCCTTTCGGATCTGGCTGAACAAGGTGGGGACATTCCTGTCCAAGCCTTATAATGTGATCCTTCTGGTGCTGGGTATCGTGGTGACCATCACCACTGTCGCGCCCATCGTGGCCATCGTCAAGGATACCCTCACCATCCACCCGGGCACCATCGATGCCCACCTCACCGGCAAGGCCAGCGGCTATACGCTGGTGAACTACATCGATCTGTTCACCAGCAGAATGGCAAAGAAAAATCTGTGGACGCCCCTGCTCAATACCGTGTATCTGGCAGTGGGCACCTGCATCGTGTCCATTCTCTTCGGCGGTATTTTCGCTTTTTTGATCACCAGGACCAACCTGGCCTGGCGGAAATACCTCAGCTCCATCTTCATCTTCCCCTACATCATGCCCCAGTGGACCCTGGCCGTGGTGTGGCAGAACCTGTTTAACTCCAATGCCGTCACCCGCACCTCCAACGGCCTGCTTGCCAGCCTGTTCGGCATCACCATGCCGAAATGGTGGTGCCAGGGGCTGTTCCCCAGCCTGGTGGTGCTGGGCCTGCACTATGCGCCCTTTGCCTACATCCTCATCGGCGGCATCTTCCGCAACATGGACGCCAACCTGGAGGAGGCGGCCACCATCCTGGATACCCCCAAGTGGCGCACCATGACCCGGATCACCCTGCCCATGGTCAAGCCCGCCATCCTGTCCACCATTCTGCTGGTGTTCGGCAGCGCCATGGGCTCCTATCCCGTGCCCCATTACCTGGGCCTGACCACCCTGTCCACCAAGTACGTATCCATGAACTCCAAGTACACCGGCGAGGCCTCCGTCCTGGCCATCATCATGATGATCTTCGGCGTGGCCATCATGCTGCTCAATCAGCTGTCCCTGACCAGCCGGAAGAACTACACCACTGTCACCGGCAAGTCCGGCCAGATCTCCAAGATCAATCTGGGCAAGACGGGCAAGTACATCATCGCCGTGATCCTGGTGTTCATCACCTTCTTCACCAGCATTTTCCCCATCGTCTCCTTTGCCTTTGAGACCTTCCTGCCCAACCCCGGCGACTACTCCTTCCTGTACACCGGCAACGTGAACAACCTGACGACGAAGTGGTGGGTCACCAACGAGAACATCACCGAGAACGGCATGTACGGCCAGAAGGGTATTTTGTACAACGAGACCATCTGGCACGCCTTCCGGGGCACCATGCTGGTCAGCATCGCCTGCGCCCTGATCGCGGGCACCATCGGCACCCTGATCGGCTATGCCGTGTCCAAGCAGCGGCGCAGCAAATGGGCCAATTACGTCAACTCCATGGCCTTCCTGCCCTATCTGATGCCGTCGCTGGCCGTGGGCGCCGCGTTCTTCATCCTGTTCTCCTCGGATAAGATCAACCTTTTCAATACCTATACGCTGCTGATCATCGTCGGCACCGTCAAGTATATCCCCTTTGCCAGCCGGAACGCACTGAACTCCATGCTCCAGCTCTCCGGCGAGATCGAGGAGGCGGCCATCATCCAGGATATTCCGTGGATCAAGCGCATGACCCGCATCATCATTCCCATTCAGAAATCCTCCATCATCAGCGGCTATCTGCTGCCCTTCATGACCTGCCTGAGAGAGCTGAGCCTGTTCATGCTGCTGTGCGTGCAGGGCTTCATCCTCTCCACCACATTGGACTATTTCGACGAAATGGGACTCTACGCATTCTCCAGCGGCATCAACCTGCTGCTGATCGTCACCATTCTGGTGTGCAACACACTGGTCAACAAGATTACCGGCGCAAGCCTGGACGAAGGAATAGGAGGTTAACACCATGCCTGAAATCAGATTGGAGCACGTGACCAAGCACTGGGGAAAATTCTACGCGGTAGACGACCTGGATCTGGTCATAGAGAATAACGCATTCGTCACCCTGCTGGGCCCCTCCGGCTGCGGCAAGACCACCACCCTGCGGATGATCGCGGGCCTGGAGACGCCCACCAGCGGCCGCATTACCATCGGCGACAAGGTAGTGTTCGACAGCAGCCTGGGCGTCAACATCCCCGCCAACAAGCGGAAGGTGGGCTTCCTGTTCCAGAACTACGCCCTGTGGCCCAACATGACCGTGTACCAGAACATCTCCTTCGGCCTGGCCAATATCAAGGAAGAGATGCCCGTCTACAATTTCGAGCTCAAGAACGCCGCCCGGCTGGCCGAGATCCTCTCCCGCCCCGAGGACGTGACCAAGGTGCTGGACGAATGCCGGGACAAGAAGGGCAAGCTGGACGAAAAGAAGGCCGTCATCAAGCTGATCGACGCCTTTACCATCTCCCAGTACACCGCCAAGAAGCTCTTTGCCTACCATTTGGAAAAGCCCAGGGATATGTCCGGCGAGATCGCCCCCTTGAAGGCCAAGGTGGACGCGGCCAGAACATCCGGCCTCATTACCGAGGACTTCCAGGTGATCCGGGGCGGCAAGCCCTACACCGCCGTGCGCAAGCTCACCAGGGAGGAGATCGACCTGTCCGTGCGCCGGGTGTCCCGGATCGTGAAGATCAGCATGTTCATGGATCGGTATCCGGCGGAGCTGTCCGGCGGTCAGCAGCAGCGCGTGGCCATCGCCCGTACCCTGGCCCCCGAACCCCTGGTGCTGTTCATGGATGAGCCGCTGAGCAACCTGGATGCCAAGCTCCGCCTGGAGATGCGCTACGAATTGCAGCGCCTGCACCTGGAGACCGGCTCCACCTTCGTCTACGTCACCCATGACCAGATGGAGGCCATGACTCTGGCCACCCAGATCTGCCTGATCAACAACGGCGTTTTGCAGCAGTACGACGCCCCCCTGACCGTGTATTCCAAGCCCAACAATCTGTTCGTCGCCGACTTCGTGGGCAACCCCTCCATCAACTTTGTGGAGGCCAAGGGTAGCCAGAGCGCCGACGGCACCGTGGGCCTGACCATCCTGGAGGGCATCAAGGCCACCTTTACCCCTGCCGATCCCATCGACCTGAGCCGGTGGTTTGCTCAGCGCGACCAGCGCCGGGAGGAAAAGCTGGCAGCCCAGAAGGCGGCGGCCACCAGGAAGGGCTATGTGGAAAAGGGCAACAAGGACGAGGTGTTCCGCTATCACATCTCCCGGGTGGAGGACCAGGACGACGCCATGATGGAGGAGCCCGTGCTCACCAACGAGGACCTGGTGCTGGGCATCCGGCCTGAGATGCTGCAAATCGACCCGGCGGGCGCGCTGGAGGGCGAGATCTACGGCGCCATGCCCACCGGCATGGAATCCACCATCAAGATCCGCCTGGGCAATTTCCTGCTCACCGGCGTGGTGTTCGGCAATACCCTGTTCAAGCTGGGTGAAAAAATCCGCCTCAGCGTCTCCGGGGATGCCATCATGCTCTTCGACCGCACCAGCGGCGAGCGTATCACCTCCGGCAAGCTGACTTTCTGATAGCCAAGAAACCATAAAAACCAAGAGGGGCGCGTCACAGGACGCGCCCCCATTTTGCTGTTTTATAGATTGCTCTCCCGGCGGCTGCCCTCTCTGCGCAGCCAGTTGCCGATCTCGGTCAGACTCAGCAGCAGCGCCACCAGGAATGCGCCGGGGATGAGGATCACCCACCAGCTGCCCGTCATCAGGGCCCGTTCGGAAAGGGACAGCATGCTGCCCCAGGAGACGGTGTCGATGGGCAGCCCCATGCCGAGGAAGCTCAACGTGGACTCGGCAACAATGGCGGAGCGGACGTTCATCACCACCATGAACATGATGGAGGAGAGGAAGTTCGGGGCCAGATGCTGCCCTAGGATGTGGGCAAAGCGCCCGCCCATGGCACGGGAGGCGATCACATATTCACTGCCGCGCAGCTGCCGCACCTCCGTGCGCACCACCTTGGCAATGGAATACCAGGAGGTAAGGCCGATGATCACGGCAATGGACACCGGCGTGGCCACGCCCCAGATGGCTTGCAGGAACAGCACCGTCAGCAGCTCCGGCACGCTGAGCAATATTTCCGTCAGGCGCATCATGGCGCTGTCCACCCCGGGGGAGGAAACGCCGCTGACCGCGCCGTATACCACGGCGATGGCGGTGGAGATCAATGTGGAAAGGAAGCCGATGAACAGCGACACCCGCCCGCCGTGCCAGATGCAGCGGAACAGGTCCCGGCCCATGGCGTCCGTGCCGAAAAGGAATTCTTCGCCGGGGGACTGGGAGGTGTGCAGCAGGTCCAGATAGCCGGGGTCGCCGGGGGCGATCAGCGGGGCGGCCAGGCAGCCCAGCACCAGCAGCGCCAGCACGGCGAAACTCAGCACCGGCCGCTTCTGCCGCGGCTTTGGGGTCGGGGCGGCCGCCTCCTGGGGGCGGATGCCCACCAGCCGGAAGGGATCGTTCATTGCGCCGCCTCCTGTTCCCGCGCCTGGGCGGCGCGAATGCGGGGGTCGATGCGCTCGTTGACAATCTGCCCCAGCAGATTGGAGAAAATCACCGTCACCCCGGTGAGCATGGCCAGCACCATGAGCATGTTGTAATCCGCCAGCCGGGCGGCCTCATAGGACAGCGTGCCGATGCCGGGGTAGGAGAACACCGTCTCCACAATGTAGGTGCCCCCCAGGATGTGGGGCACGGAGATGGCCATCAGGCTGATGTAGGCGGGCAGGGTGCCGCGCAGGCAGTGGCGGAACAGGATCTGCCCCTTGGTCAGCCCCTTGGTTTTGCACAGCAGCACATAGTCCGCCCGGGCCTCCTCCAGCAGCTTGTTTCGGATCAGATAGGCGTAGTACCACAGGTGCCCCAGAATGACCACCGTCAGGGGCAGGATCAGGTGGAGCGCCCGGTCGGCCAGGTCGCCGGAATTGCCCACGGAGTACGCGCCGGAGCTGGGCAGCCACCGCAGCTGCACGCAGAACACCAGGATCAGCACCAGCGACAGCCAGAATTCCGGGATGCAGCTGAGCACCGTGCCCAGGCGGCACAGCAGCCGGTCCAGGATGCCGTCCTCCTTCCAGGCGCACAGCACCCCCAGCAGCAGACTGCCGCCGAAGGTCAGCACAAAGCCAAGGCCGCCCAGGATCAGGGTATTGCTCATCCGCTTGCCGATCACGGCGGTGACGCTTTGCTTGTATTTATAGGAGATGCCGAAATCCCCCCGCAGCGCGTTCCTTAGCCAACGCAGATATTGGACGGCCACCGGCTGATCCAGCCCCAGCCTTGCGCGGGCCTGGTCCTTTTCCGCCGCGGTCATTTTCTCCGTTCGGTCCCCGTAGTAGGCCAGCAGCGGGTCGGTGGGCGTCATCCGGGAGAGAAAAAACACCAGCGCCGACAGCACCAGTACGCTCAGCGCGAACACGGCCAGCTTCCTGCCGTAATAGGCCCAAAGATGCTTTTTCATTGCGGCTTCACCTCGCTATCCTCCGGCGTCAGCACATAGTGGCCGGGAAGGACCTCCCGCAGCGCGCCCCGGGTGGGGAAATCCATGCCGTCAAAGCATACCGCCGGGCGGCTCCGCTCCCGGATGGGGTCCGGGACGGGAATGGCGGACAGCAGCAGCCGGGTATAGGGGTGCAGGGGATTGGCCGCCAGCTCCGCGGCTCCCGCCAGCTCCACCAGCCGCCCCCGGTACATCACCCCGATGCGGTCGCACAGGTATTCCACCATGGCCAGGTCGTGGGCAATGAAGAGAATGGAAAAGCCATGCTCCTGCCGCAAATGCTTAAAAAGATTCACGATCTGCGCCTGGATGGACACATCCAGCGACGCGATGGGCTCGTCGGCGATCAGCAGCTCCGGCTCCATGGACAGCGCCCGGGCGATGGCAATGCGCTGCCGCTGGCCGCCGGAGAGCTGGCCGGGGTATTTGTCCAGATATTGCTCGTCCAGCCCCACGTAATGCAGCTGAAAGGCGGCTTCCTGCCGGTAGCTGCCCCGGGGCGGACGGACGCGGTTGATCTTCATCGGCTCGGCAATGATATCCGCCGCCTTCATCCGGGGGTTCAGGCTGGAGGCGGAGTCCTGAAAGATCAGCTGCCGCCGCTGCTGGAGCATTTCCCGGTTGGCCCGGAAGGCTGCCGGGTCGCAGGTGTTGACTCCGTTGAACCAGATCTCCCCCGCCGTGGGCCGGTATAAATTCATCAGGCACCGGGCCACGGTGGATTTCCCGCAGCCGGATTCTCCCACCAGGCCCAGAATTTCACCCCGGCGGATGGTAAAGGACAGGTCGTCCACCGCCGTAAGGAAGTCCTTTTTCCCAAAGCGGAACCGATGGGTCAGGTGGCGGACGGTGACGATCGATTCATCCATTTGCGTTTCCTCCAATGGGCGGCGTCACCCTGGGAGCCCGCTCGTCCAGCAGCCAGGTGGCGGCATAGTGGGTATCCGACACCCGGAACATGGGGGGCGCTTCCTCGTAGTCGATGGCCAGGGCGTATTCGTTCCGGCAGGCAAAGGCGTCCCCCCTGGGCGGATGGACCAGGGAGGGCGGCATGCCGGGGATGGTATACAGCTCCCCGCCCTTGGCCAGGGCGGGGAGGGAGCGCATCAGCCCCCAGGTGTAGGGGTGGCGGGGGTCATAGTAGATCTCCTCCGCCGTGCCGATCTCAACGATCCGCCCGGCGTACATGATCGCCACCCGGTCGGCGGCCCGCGCCACCACCCCCAGGTCATGGGAGATCAGGATGGTGGCGGTGTGGAGCCTGTGCTGGATGTCCTTCAGCAGGTCCAGGATCTGGGCCTGCACCGTCACGTCCAGAGCGGTGGTGGGCTCGTCCGCCAGCAGAATTTTCGGGCCCGCCGCCAGGGCAATGGCCATCACCACCCGCTGCCGCTGGCCGCCGGAAAAATGATAGGGGTACAATTTCCCCCGCTTCTCCGGCTGGGGAATGCCCACCAGCTCCATCAGCTCCATTACCCGCCGGTGTACCGCCTGCCGGTCCAGCCGGGGGCTGTGCACCCGCACCGCCTCGGCGATCTGGGCCTCCACCGTCTGGGTCAGGTCAAGAGCGGTCATGGGGTCCTGGAGCACCATGCTGAACAGCTTCCCCCGCAGCCGGTTCATATCCCGCTGGGAGTAGCCGGTGATGTCCGCGCCGTTTGCGATGATCTGCCCGCCTTCAATGCGGGCCGACCGGGGCAGCAGCTTCATGATGCTGCGGCACAGCATGCTCTTGCCGCAGCCGGATTCCCCCACGATGGCAAGGACCTCCCCCGGCCGAAGCGCCAGGCTCACCCCCCGCACCGCCTCCACCTTCCCCATGGGGGAATCAATGGACACGGTCAGGTTTTTCAGTTCCAGGATGTTTTCCATAAAAGCTCCTTGTATCCGGGCGGAACGCCACGCAAAGGCGCATCAGGCGTCGATGGTCCAGTCGCAGACGTTCCAGAAGATGCCCACGCCGTGGTGGCCCAGAACGGTATCGGTGGAGATGCCCTGGATGCGGCTGTCAGCCACATAGACGGCGTCGATATAGCAGAAGAAGGTGTAGGCGGGCGCTTCGGCCAGAGCCTGCTGGAAGGCGGCGTAGGCCTCCTTCCGGGCCTGGGGATCGTCCGTCTGCCGGGCCTGGGTCAGGGCCTCGTCCACCTTGGGGTTGGAGTAGCCGGAGTAATTTGCGCCCTTGTCGGTGCCGAACACCTTGTAGGTGTGGTCGTCGGCGTCAAAGGGGGAGCCCCAGCCGATGATGCAGCACTGCTGGGTGCCCCAGTCGATGCCCCCGGCGGGGACGTTGGCGGTGACCTCCAGCCCGGCGGCGCGCAGCTGCTGGGCGGCGATCTGGGCCAGGTCGATGCGCACCTGGTCGCCGGGGGTGGCGTTGATCACGAAACCAATGCGCTGCCCGCTGCGGCACCAGTAGCCCTCGCTGTCCCGCTGGCATCCGGCGTCCAGCAGCAGCTGCTCCGCCCGGGCCGGATCATAGTCGTAGCGCTCCATGTCGGGGTCGTTGTATACGTTGCGCTGCAAGGGACCGTAGGCCACCTCGCCCTTGCCCAGCAGCACCGCGTCTACCATCAGCTGCCGGTCGATCAGGCAGCTGATGGCGGGGATCAGGTCGGCGTTTTCCTGCCAGTATTCGTTCCAGAAATTGTAGAGGATGCCCCGGTAATCGGAGGTGGTCTCGTCGTATACCGTGTGCACCCCGTCGTTTTCAAACAGCGCCGCGTCCTTGGGGGTCACCTGGGACAGGTCCAGCTCCCCGGAGCGCAGCTGCAAAGCCTTCACATTGTCGTCGGCGACGATCTTGAAGATGATGCGGTCGATCTTCGCCGCTCCGGCGAAATAGTCCTCGTTCCTTTCCAGGATGATGGCCTGCCCCTCGTCCCACTGGGCCAGCTTATAGGGGCCGGTGCCCACCGGGGCGCGGAAGAAATCGGACTGCTGCATGTCCTCTCCCTCCAGAAGGTGCTTGGGGAGGATGGCCATGGTCATGTATTCCAGGAAAGCATAGTTGGGAGCGGACAGACGGAAGGAAACGGTGTAGGGATCCACCACCGTGATCTGCTCCACATCCTCGTAGTTGGGGGCGTTTTCGGAGCCGTTGTCCGGGTCCATGATGGCCTCAATGGTGAATTTTACATCCTCGGCGGTGAATTCCTCACCGTCGTGCCACTTGACGCCCTGCTCCAGGTGGAAGGTATAGGTCAGGCTTTCCGCGTCATATTCCCAGGATCTGGCCAGCCGGGGAACGATGTTATTCTCGCCGTCGTGGTCGGTCAGGCCGTCAAAGAGCAGCACATTGATCTCGCCGTGCTCGTCCATGGCGGGGTTGATGCGGGTATAGTCGCCGGAGCCGTAGACAATGGTGCCGGGCTTCTCCGCCCCCGCGCAGGGGAGCAGACTCACGCACAGCGCCAGGGCCAGCAGCATAGGGATGAATCGGTTTTTTCTCATGTTTGTGATTCCTTTCGGTCTTTTTGTTACGGGCCTATCCTATCAGACGCCGCCCGTACCCGCAAGCCCCCCAGGGGGTTATTTCCGCAAAAAAAGGTCTGCCGCAAAAGCGGCAGACCCAAAGATGCAGGGAAACGCGGGAGATATTAGCCGGAGACCAGATTCAGAGCGGCACGGGCGCCGTCGTAGTCGGAGTCAACAGCCTTGGCATAGCCGGTGTGGCTGTACACGCTGAAGATGGCCTGGCCTTCCTCGGTGTTGATGATGTTGATGAAGCAGTCCTGCAGGGCTTCCATCAGCTCGGGGGTGTAGTAGGGGGAGTTCTTGGAAACGGCCACGGTGTCGTTGTAGATGCCGTCGGTGACGCCGATGACGTTCATCTCGTCCCAGATGGGCTTCTCACGGCCCAGGCCCTGCTTGCCGGTCTCGTCCTGCTCATCGGTGGGCAGCATCCAGGAAGCCTCGTAGTCGTTACGGCCGTCGGCGTAGCACACGATGATGTCAACGGACTCGGCAGCGGCGTAGGAGAAGGAGGTGCCGTAGCCGTCCAGAGTGGTGACGTGCTCCAGATCCTGCAGGGTCTTGCCGTCGTAGTTCTCCATCAGCCACATGGTGGGATAGATGTAACCGGCGGAGGAGGAGGTCTTCAGAACAGCCCAGTTGGCCTTGTTCAGGTCGTCCCAGGTCAGCTCTTCGCCGTTGTTGACCTTGTCGGCCAGGACCTTGCCGTACTCAGAGGGAGTGGCGTAGATCAGGCTGCGGTAATAGGTGACCTGGGGGCCATCCTTCTTGGTGGCGTTCTCAACGCCGTTCCAGTCGGCGGGGTTGGTGGAGTCGTTGCTCAGGCCGTTACGGGTAGCGGTGAGGAGCACGTCCACATCTTCGGAGTAGATGGCGTAGGTGCCGCCGGGCAGCCAGCCCACGTCGATGGTGCCGGCGGACATGGCCTCGCCGGTGGCCTCATAGCTGGTGCCAACGGTGATGTCAACTTCGTCAATGTCATAGCCCAGCTTGGACATCTCAGCCTGTACCAGCTCGGGCAGGTTCGCGGTACCGGCGATGATGACGTCGGCATCCTTGGAGGGAACGAATTCCAGGGTCAACTTGTCGAAATGCTGATTCTCGGCAGCTGCGGGGATGGCCAGCAGGGACATTGCCATCATGATGGCCAGCGCCAGGCAAAGAATGCGGGACAGTTTCTTCATAATTGTTCTCCTTTTTTGTAGTTGTGGTATGGTTTATTACTACCGGGATCCATTATACACCCAACCCGCCGTCTTTTCAACAGACATTTCCATCTTTTTGCAAAATTTACCCGATTTTTACATACCGGCGGATGCTCAGCTCTCAAAATGCTGCACCCGGGCGACTTTGCGGCGGCACAGGAGGAAGGCGGGGATCAGGAAGCAGTCGGCGGCCAGCCAGGCCAGGGGATGGCCCAGGGCCACGGCGGTGAAGCCGATGTGGGGGGCGATGACCAGGCCCGCCACCGTCCGGGCGATCATTTCCATCACGCCGGAGAGAATGGCCAGCACCGAAAAGCCCATGCCCTGAATGGAGAAGCGCACCGTATTCACCAGGGTCAGCAGGCAGTAGCCCGCGCCGGTGAGACGCAGGAAGCGCACGGCGTAGTCGATCACCTGGGGGTCGGGCACGTCCAGGAAGATGCCGGTGAGCGGCTCCCCGAAGAGCCAGATCACCACATACATCACCGCGGAACACACAAAGCCGCACACGGAGGCGTCCACCACGCCCTTGGTGATCCGATCCAGCTTCCCCGCGCCCAGGTTCTGGCCCACATAGGGGGCCATGGACGCGCCCAGGGCCTCGATGGGGCAGGTCAGGAAGTTGTTGATGCGGTTGGCGGCGGTAGCGCCCGCCACGGCGATGGAGCCGAAGCCGTTCATGGTGGCCTGAATGATCAGGCTGCCAATGGCGGTGACGGAGTATTGCAGCCCCATGGGGATGCCCATGTAGCACAGGCGCTTGAACAGGGCCCTGTCCGGCCTGCGCTCCTCGGCGCTCATATGCAGCACGGAGAAGCGGCTGCGCATATAGAAAAAGCAGATCACGCCGGACACACCCTGGGAGATCACCGTGGCCAGCGCGGTACCCTCCACGCCCATGTGCAGCAGCTTAATGGTGGCAATGTCCAGCCCCACGTTCAGCGCTGACGACAGCGCCAGAAACAGCACGGGCGTCCGGCTGTCGCCCAGCGCGCGGAGAATGGCGGCCAGGATATTATAGAGGAACGCGGTGGGGATGCCCAGAAAGATGATGAAAATATACCCGTAGGCAAATTCAAACACATCCTCCGGCGTGTTCATCAGCCGCAGAATGGGGCGGCAGAACACGGCCACCGGGAGCGTGAGCACCAGGGAGAAGAGGGCGGTCAGCCACAGGCTGTTGGCCACGTATTTGCGCAGTGCCACCTGGTCGTTCGCGCCGAACTTCTGGGCGATGGGAATGGCGAAGCCGTTGCAGACGCCGATGCAGAAGCCCAGCACCATAAAGCTCAGAGACCCCGTGGCGCCCACCCCTGCCAGGGGGCCGATGCCCAGGAGCTTGCCCACGATGATGGTATCCACTACATTATAAAACTGCTGGAACAGCAATCCAAGAAATGCCGGGAAGGTAAACTGAATGATCAGCTTCAACGGCGAGCCGGATGTTAAATCTTTTGTCATAATCCTTTCTCCGGGAGACAAGGCTCCCAACGTGTATGTATATGCCCTTCTTGGCTCCCCAATGGGGGAGCTGGCAGCCCGAACGGGCTGACTGAGGGGGTGCTGTTCGATGAATGGGAACAGCTCAAAATTACCAACACCACCCCCTTTGCCGCTATTGCGGCACTTCCCCCAAAGGGGGCAGCGAGAAAGTGCGGCATTAAGTTAATGACATTGTCTTTCGCATTACTCAGCAATCAGTTCCCTGAAAACAGGGAGGCTGCGCTGGATCATGTCGTGGCTGACGCAGTAGCAGATGCGGAAATAGCCGGGGCAGCCGAAGCCGTCGCCGGGGACCAGGAGCAGATCCCGGGCCTTGGCCTTTTCGGAAAAGGCGTTGGCGTCGCCGCCGGGGGCCTTGATGAACAGGTAAAACGCGCCGTCGGGCTTTGCCATTTCGTAGCCCATGGCGGTCAGGGCGTCGTACAGGGTGCGGCGGTTGCGGTCGTAGGCGGCCAGGTCGGGGCGCAGGTGGGCGCAGCGGGCGATCACCCGCTGCCACAGGCTGGGGGCGCACACGTGCCCCGCGCTGCGGGCGGCCCCAGCCACAGCGGCGTACAGCGCCCGGCTGTCCGCGCAGGCCTGGGGGACATAGATGTAGCCGATCCGCTCCCCGGGCAGGGACAGGGACTTGGAATAGGAATAGCACACGATGGTATTCGGGTAGATCAGCGGCACAAAGGGTACCTCCACCCCATAGGCCAGCTCCCGGTACGGCTCATCGGAGATCAGATAGATGGGGTGGCCGAATTCCGCTCCCTTCCGGGTCAGCAGCTCGGCCAGGGTCTGCAAGGTCTGCCGGGTGTATACAACGCCGGAGGGATTATTGGGGGAATTGATCAGCACCGCCTGGGTGCGGGGGGTGAGCATGGCCTCCACCGCGTCCAGCCGGATCTGGAACTCCGGCACGTCCGGGGGCACCACCCTGAATTCCAGCCCCGCCGCCTGGGCAAAGGGCTTGTATTCCGGGAAGTAGGGCGCAACGGCCAGCAGCTCCCCGCCGGGCACCGCCAGTGCGGTGAACACCGCCACCAGCTCCGGGGCCGCGCCGCAGCCCAGGAAGAAATCCTCCCCCCGGCATCCGGCATGGTAGCGGCGGTTCAGGTCGTCGGCAATGGCCCGCCGGGCGGCGGCGTCACCCACGGCGCTGGTATAGCCGTGCACCAGCAGGGTGGGCGTGTCCTGCAAAATTTGCCGCACCGTCTCGTCCACCTCCGGCGGCGAAGGGATGGAGGGATTTCCCAGGGAGTAGTCAAACACATTCTCTTCGCCCACCGCCGCCGCCCGGGCCCGGCCGTATTCAAACAGGTCCCGGATGCAGGAGCGGTTGGCACCCAATTCATAGGCAGTCTGATTGATCATAAGCTCTCCTTTTTATCCTCAGCGTGGCGCCGCCCCGGCAGGGAACGGCCGCGTCTGGTACAGCGGAATGGGGGAATCGTAGGGCTGGGGCAGATAGGTGACGGAGCGGATGGGCCGCCGGGGCGGGCCGTATTTGGGGATGTAGCCGAAGAGATTGATGTAGTCCGGCAGATCGTCCCGCTCGGCGGACATGGCGTCCATTACCGATACGGTGGCCAGGGCGTCCTGATCGGCCTGGTGGGAGTTTTGTACCGTTCCCTCCAGCCCGTAGGCGGCGATGGCGTCCCGGAGCTTGTGGGGATAGGCGCGGCGGTCCCGGTAGACGGTGAGCAGGTCCAGCTTGTCCTTGCCCCGCAGGCAGCCGGGGTCGCCGTGGACGCGGAGCATGTGGAACAGGAAGCTCAGGTCGAAGTGGGCGTTGTAGGCGGTGAGCAGGGTGTTGCCCGCCAGCAGGCCGGCGATCTCCCGGGCGGCCTGGTCCCGGGGAATGCCCCGTTGCTCCACGTCCTGGGTGGTGATGCCGGTGAGCCGCTGGATCTCCGGCGGCACCTGCTGCCCCGGCGCAAGCCGGATCAGCCGGTCATACTGCTGCGTCACGTCGCTGCGCTCCAACACCACAGCGGAAAACTGGATGATCTCGTCCCGGTCAAAGCGAAGCCCGGTGGTCTCGGTGTCAAAAATCAGGATACGGTCATAGCGCTGAAACAGGCTGTCCAGATGCTCCATAGATCCGCCTCGATTCATTTCAGAGTGCGACCATTATAGTCGAATCCTCTGAGGATTTCAATTCGTTTTAATGAGAAAAAGTTGCCGTTTTTATTGAAGGCAACACCGCGCAATTGTGTCTGCGAGCCGCAGCCGTCTTTTTGCCCCACTTCTTCAGTTTGAAAAACGAGAAATACATACAGTATTCCTTCGTTTTCCAAACTTTGAATTGAGCCAAAAATCCAGGCTGGGGCTTCTTGCCAAATTGTGCGGTGTTGCCTGAAATATTCCTTGACTTTTGAGTTTCAAAATGGTAAAATATCAGAGCCGCATTGAAGAGGTTTAAGCAGGTGCGCCCTGACGCCCTCACCTTCAGAGCGAGACTACACAATATGAAGTAGGTGAAACAAACATGAAGGCAGTTATCGTAACCGGAGGCAAGCAGTACACCGTGGCCGAGGGCGATGTCCTCTTCGTTGAGAAGCTGGGCGTCGAAGCTGAGGCAAATGTCAAGTTCGATCAGGTTCTGGCCGTTCTGGACGGTGAGAATTCCAAGATCGGCGCTCCCACTGTGGAGGGCGCTGTTGTCGAGGCCAAGGTGGTAAAGAACGGCAAGGGCAAGAAGCTCCACGTTCTGAAGTACAAGGCCAAGAAGAACGAGAAGAAGAAGATCGGCCACCGTCAGCCCTACACCAAGGTGGAGATCACCAAGATCGCTCTGTAATTTATGACAAAGTGCGAATTTTTCACCGAAAACGACAGGATCACAGGATTCTCCGTTTCGGGCCACAGCGGCTATGCGGAAGCGGGTGCGGACGTTGTCTGTGCCGCCGTCAGCGCCGTTGTTACCATGGCTGAGGCCACCATCAATGATGTGTGCGGCGCAAAGGCCAAGGTTCGTGTCAAGGATGCGGACGCCCGCGTCACCCTGACACTCCCCGCTTCCTGCGACGAGGAGGAAAGCGTCCAGGCGGTTCTTGCCGGAATGCTGCTGACTCTGTGCAGTCTGCGGGATGATTATCCTGATTATATCGAAGTTTTGGAGGTGTAACAACATGCTGAAGATTGGTATTCAGTTCTTCGCTCACCACAAGGGCGGCGGTTCCACCAAGAACGGCCGTGATTCCGAGTCCAAGAGACTGGGCTGCAAGCGTGCTGACGGTCAGTTCGTGCTGGCTGGCAACATCCTGGTTCGCCAGAGAGGCACCCACATCCATCCCGGCACCAATGTTGGTATCGGCAAGGACGACACCCTGTTTGCTCTGATCGACGGTACCGTCAAGTTCGAGCGCCTGGGTAAGGATCGCCGGAAGTGCTCCGTTTACGCTGAGCAGTAATTCCGTATAGCCCTCAGAAGGACTGCCGCATTTTTGCAGCAGTCCTTTTTTAAAACACTTTTGGTGAATGCTGAAAGCGGAGGATGTTCCCTCCCCTCTTTTTTCACCATTCACCAAACCCATTCCTTTTCAGGAGGTACGCAAGATGTTTGTAGATAAAGTTCGAATCACGGTGATCGGCGGCCGGGGCGGCGACGGGGCAGTGGCCTTCCACCGGGAAAAATACGTGGCCTCCGGCGGGCCGGACGGCGGTGACGGCGGCCATGGCGGCAGCGTCATTCTCCACGTCAACGACAATCTGTCCACCCTGCTGGACTTCCGCTATAAGCGCAAGTATGCCGCCCAGGCCGGGGCCAATGGCTTGGGCCGCAGAATGAGCGGCAAGCGAGGCGAGCCGCTGGTGATCGATGTGCCCCGGGGCACGGTGGTGCGGGACGCGGAGACGAACCAGATCATCGTGGACATGTCCACCGGCGAGGATTTTGTCATCGCCAAGGGCGGCCGGGGCGGCTGGGGCAACGCCCACTACGCCACCGCCACCCGGCAGGTGCCCCGGTTTGCCAAGGCCGGTCTCAAGGGCCAGGAGCGGGATGTGATCCTGGAATTAAAGCTGCTGGCAGACGTTGGCCTGGTGGGCTTCCCCAATGTGGGCAAATCCACCCTGCTCTCCGTCACCTCCAACGCCAGGCCGAAAATCGCCAACTACCATTTCACCACCCTCTTCCCCAACCTGGGGGTGATCTACGTGGACGAAGGCGTGTCCTTCGTCATGGCGGATATCCCCGGCATCATTGAGGGCGCCGCGGAGGGCGCGGGACTGGGGCATGACTTCCTGCGGCACATCGACCGCTGCCGGCTGCTGGTGCACGTGGTAGACGTTTCCGGCAGCGAGGGCCGGGACCCGGTGGAGGATTTTAACGCCATCTGCGACGAGTTGGCCAGTTACAGCGTGGATCTGAGCAACCGGCCCATGATCGTGGCCGCCAACAAAATTGACCTGCTGCCCCCGGACAGCGACAATCTGACACGGCTGAAGGCCTGCGTGGAGGCCGCCGGGTGCGAGCTGTATGAGATCTCCGCCGGGACCACCCAGGGCACTCGGAATCTGATGCGGGTGGTGGCCGAGCGGCTGCGTACCCTGCCCCCGGTGACCATCTATGAGCCGGAATACGTGGAGACCGCCCCGGAGGCGGGCGACCCCAGCGAGCTGAGTATCGAGCACCTGGGCAGCACCTGGGTCATCACCGGGCAGTGGCTGGAGCGGCTGGTGATGAACATCAATTTCGACGATTACGAATCCCGGAACTATTTCGACCAGCAGCTGCGCAAATCCGGCCTGTTTGCCCGGCTGGAGGAAATGGGCATTCAGGACGGCGACACCGTGGATATCTACGATCTGCAATTTGACTACCAGCGCTGACGCCTTCCCAAAAAAATTTCCACAAAGTATTTGCATTTGCCTCAGGATTTTGTATAATGGGAGGGTAACTATCCTTTAAGTTGAAGCACGGGAGGTCCGGCACCATGATACGGAATCTGAATCAAGTCAATTTCGGCAGCTACGGATCCGTGCTGCCGGAACGCGCCCACAGCGCAACGCCCATTCCCCGGGAGGAGATGGAGTCCATTGCGCTGGACAGCGACTGTGCGCCCATCTATCAGGCGCAGTCCGACACCTGGATCTGCGGAAGCACAGGCATGACCATTCTTTCCGTGTGCAGCGGAGAGGATGAGTATCTGCATTTCTACCTGGACAAGCCCGTTTCCTTGAAAAAGGGTGTGCAGTTCGCCCTCAGCGCCTTCAAGGGCAGCGCCAGCGTGCTGGTGCACCCCGCGGCGGAGAGGCCGGATTTCCTCGGCACCCAGACCGTGCAGCGGCTGAGAGAGGACCAGAAGCTTCACGTAGACGGCATCTATACCTTCTTCTACCAGGAGAAGGAGCAGGGCTTCCTGTTCCCCGGTGAGTCCCATCCCATGCCGGAGCTGACCTATGTGGACCAGGGAGAGCTGCACTCCGTGGTGGAGGGGCAGGATCTGCTGCTGAAGCAGGGCGACCTGGTAATCTACGGCTCCAACCAATGGCACATGCAGTACGCCGACATCGGCGTGGCCCCCCGGTTTGTCACCATCTCCTTCGACGTGGGCGGCGTGGAGCTGACGCCGCTGCTGAATCGAAAATTCACCGCCCCCCAGGCCACCGCGAATCTGCTGCAAAGCATGCTGCGGGAGCAGGAGCATATGGACAGCTTCTCCACGGACATCATCGTATCCCAGCTGACACTGCTGCTGCTCTATCTGCTGCGGGAGGCCCAATCCCCTTCCGGCAGTAAGGTGAAGAATGCCAACATCGTCCAGAACGAAAACGAGATCATCCGTCTGGCCCAGCAGTATGTGGCTGGGCACATCCGGGAAAAGCTGTCCGTCCCCATGGTGGCCAACCAGGTGGGTGTCAGCCCCAGCTATCTGACGGTGCTCTTCCACAAGAATTTGCAGATCTCCCCCGGCGAATACATCCGCCGGATCAAGCTCCAGGAGAGCAAGCAGATGATCCGGGAGAACAATCTGAACTTCACCCAGATCGCCGCCATCCTGCAATATTCCACCGTCCATCATTTTTCACGCCAATTCAAGGATAAATTCGGCATAACCCCCACAGAATATGCCAAGTCCGTTCGATAACAGGAGGAATTCATTATGAAAGAAATCTGGAAAGCCGTCAAATCCAATATCACCGCTTCCGTGACCCATCTGGACAAATCCGTTGAGCGCACCAACCGGGAAATGGTCTACGGCGCTATTGCCTGCGCCGCCGTGGGCGTGGTGATCGGCATGCTGATCAGCCCCAAGAAGCGCACCTTCATTGCCAGCAACAACGGCTCCAACAACGCTCCCGACCCCCAGCCGGAAGAGGACGACGAAGAAGACTGAGCAAATGCTCCAAGGACGGCGCAGCCGCGGCTGCGCCGTCCTTTCTTTTTCTCCGCTTGCCGTCATATCGGGGCTGTGCTATAATCTGGAAACACGAAGGAGGTGCATACAATGCCGCAAATGAACAAGGGCGGAAAATTCATCTTTGGAAAATCCGTGATTCAATCGGGCGGAACAGTGCAGCTCCCCCCGCAGGCGGTGGAGGAATACCGCATTGCCCGGGAGGGGGCCGTATACCTGTTTACCGGGAGCAAGATAACCGGGGGCTTCTGCGTGACCCGCCAGGAGCTGCTGCATCCATCAAAGCTGGGGCACATTCTGGACGAGCTTCCCCAACTGCTCCATTACACCGCAGCGCCCGGAGAATTCATCAAATACAAGGGCCGCGCCTACTGCTGGACGCCCATCTCCGAAGAAGGGCAAATTCACCTGACCGAAGAAATGATGACCTTTCTGGCAGTAAAGCCAGGCATGGAGCTGCTCAGCATCCGAAGCAGCGACATCGCATTCACAATGGGCGCAAAGGGCCCGCTGCTGGAGAAGGCGGAACACTATAACGGAGAGATACCTTCTTTTTAACCAAAAACTGCCACCCCGTTTGCTTTCGGGATGGCAGGTTTTTTACGATTCCGTCCGCTCTCCCCGGCCCACAGCCATCACGTCGTAGGGCACGGTCTGGTACACGATGTAATTGAGCCAGTTAGAGAAGAGCAGGTTGGCGTGGCCGCGCCAGCGGACGATGGGGGGCTGGGCGTCGTCGTCGTTGGGGTAATAGTTTTCGGGGACGGTGATGGGCAGTCCTGCCGCCTTATCCCGCCGGTATTCCTGCCCCAGGGTTTCGGCGTCGTACTCCGCGTGGCCGGTGATGAACAGCTGACGGCCATACTGAGTGGACATGGCGTACAGCCCAGCCTGCCGGGAGCCGGCCAGTATTCTGATCTCCGGGACGGCCTCCACATCCTCCCACCGCACGGTGGTGTGGCGGGAATGGGGTACCCAGAATTCATCGTCGAAGCCCCGCAGCAGAATGGGATTCTTATACAGTACCCGGTGGGGATAGACGCCGAAGAGCTTTTGGGGCAGCAGCACCTTCTGCACCCCATAATGGTAGTACAGCGCCGCCTGTGCGCCCCAGCAGATGTGCAGGGTGCTGTGGACATGAGTTTTTGTCCACTCCATGATGCGGCACAGCTCCGGCCAATATTCCACCTGCTCAAATTCCAGCTTCTCCACCGGCGCGCCGGTGATGATGAAGCCGTCGAAATACTCCTGCTCGATCTCCTCAAAGGAGCGGTAGAAGGCGATCATGTGCTCCTGAGGAGTGTTTTTGGGCTTGTGGGAGGACACCTGAATAAGAAAAAGCTCCACCTGCAGGGGCGTATTGCCCAGCAGCCGGGACAGCTGGGTCTCAGTGGTGATCTTGGTGGGCATCAGATTCAGCAGACCGATCCGCAGAGGGCGGATCTGCTGGGATTCTGCCCTTGCCTCGGTCATGACAAAGATGTTCTCCCCCTCCAGGATCCCCCTGGCCGGGAGGTTATTGGGAATTCGAATGGGCATTCAGAGACCCTCCCCTTGTCAGCCCAGCTGGGCCAGGGCCTGCTTCAGGTCCGCGATAATGTCCCGGACATCCTCAATGCCCACGGAGAAGCGGATGAACTCCGGCCCGATGCCGGAATCAGCAAGCTGCTGGTCGGTCAGCTGACGGTGGGTGGTGCTGGCGGGGTGGAGCACGCAGGTGCGGGCATCCGCCACGTGCACCACGATCTGGGCCAGGCGCAGACTGTTCATCAATTTCATTGCCGCCTCCCGGCCGCCCCGGACGCCGAAGGAGACCACGCCGGAGGCCCCCAGAGGCAGATATTTTTCCGCCAGATGACAATAGGGGCTGGAAGGCAGCTTGGGATAGTTGACCCACAGCACCTGAGGCTGAGCCTCCAGGAACTTCGCCACCTCCAGGGCATTCTCGCTGTGCCTGCGGACCCGCAGCGGCATGGATTCCAGTCCCAAATTCAGCAGATACGCCGCAACGGGGGCCATGGTGCAGCCGAAGTCCCGCAGCAGCTGCACCCGGGCCTTGGTGACATAGGCCGCTTTGCCAAACTGCTGGGTATACACCACTCCATGATAGCTCTCATCCGGGGTGGTCAGCTCCGGGAATTTGCCGCTGCCCTCCCAGTCAAAATTGCCGCTGTCGATCACCACGCCGCCCAGCACATTGGCATGGCCATCCATGTATTTGCTGGTGGAGTGGGTCACAATATCCGCGCCGAATTCAAAGGGGCGGCACAGCAGGGGCGTGGCAAAGGTATTGTCCACCACCAGCGGGACGCCGTGCCGGTGGGCAATGGCCGCATAGCGGGAGATATCCAGCACGGTCAGAGCCGGGTTGGTAATGGTCTCGCCGAAAACCAGGCGGGTGTTGCCGTCAAAGAGAGCATCCACCTGCTCGTCGGTCATTTTGTCATTGATATAGCGCACCTCGATGCCCATCCGCGCCAGGGTGACGGACAGCAGATTGATGGTGCCGCCATAGATATTGTTCATGGCGATCAGGTTCTGCCCGGCGGAGCAGATATTGAACACTGCCAGCAGGTTGGCGCTCTGGCCGGAGGACACCAGCATGGCCCCCACGCCGCCCTCCAGGTCCGCCAGCTTTTCCTCCACCGCCGCCAGCGTAGGATTGGAAATGCGGGAATACATATGCCCCTCTGCCTTCAGGTCAAACAGCTGCCCCAGAGTATCGGCATTGTCATATTTATAGGTAGTGCTCTGGTAAATGGGCAGGGTGCGGGGTTCTCCGTTTCCGGGGTGATAGCCGGACTGGATGCACTTGGTATCAAATTCATAACTGGACATGGTATCCACACTCCATTCTATTGTTTATCGTTCCGCTTCGGGGCTGCAATGCTGCACCGGGTAGTGCTCCAAAATATCCGCATAGCGGAAGCAGCCCTCCAGATGGTCGTTGATAATGCCGCAGGCCTGCAAATGGGAATACACCGTGATGCTGCCCAGGTATTTGAATCCCCGGCGTTTCAGCTCCTTGGCTACGACATCCGACAGCGCGTTGGCCGCCGGGAGCCGCCCCTGACTGTGGCCATCATACAGGATGGTCTTGTGCTGAGCAAAGCCCCAGAGCCAATCGCTGAAGGAGTCGAATTCCCGGCGCAGCGCCTGAAAGGCCCGGGCGTTGCCGATAACGGCCTCTGCCTTGCGTCTCGAGCGGATCATACCGGGGGTATCCAGAATGCGCTGCACACCCGATTCGGCATAGGCCGCGATTTTGTCATAGTCGAACCCATCGAAGCAGCCGCGGAAAATCTCCCGCTTTTCGATCATCAGGTTCCAACTCAGGCCGCACTGCATGGCCTCCAGCATGAGAAATTCAAACTGCTTGCGGTCGTCATGGAGTGGGACTCCCCACTCCTCATCATGATAACGGGTCATCTTTTCGGTGCCCAGGCACCAGGGGCAGCGTTCCATCGGCTTTCCCTCCCTTTCTTCAGCGGCGCGGTATCGGATAAAGTATAGCATTTTCCCATTTTTTTTGCAACTGTGGAAAGGCGCTTGAAATTCCGGGCAAATTCGGGTATACTTTACAAAAAGAAACACACCCAAGGAAGGAGATCCCTATGAGTCTGATCAAATCACTGCTGAAAGTGGGTATGCCCCTGGCCGTTGCCGCGGCGGCGCTAGCTGCTGCCAAGGTGCGGGAGCTGGCCGCCCCCAAGAAGGAAAAGCCCCACTCTGACGCGCCCATCATCGTGGCCCTGGGCGACAGCATCACCTTTGGAGCCGGTGTCATCAAAACCAGGACCACCGACACCTGGGAATACAAGCTGGAAAAGCTGCTGGGCGGCGCTTACCAAGTGCTGAACTACGGCATCTCCGGCGCGACACTGCAAAACGAAGGCGACAGCCCCTACTGGAACATGCCGGACAAGCTCCGCCAGGGCTTCCCGGAGGCGGCGCTGAGTCTGAATCCCGAGATCGTGATCCTGATGCTGGGCACCAACGATTCCAAGCCCTACAACTGGAACCGGGGCCGGTACGAGGCGCAGCTGGACGAGCGGGTCAAGGAGATCAAAGCCGTCCCCGCCGTAAAGCGGCTGATCCTGATGTGCCCGCCCTATGCCTGCCCCGCAGACGGCAGCGACACCGTGGGCTACGACATCATCAATGAAACCATCCGGGATGAGATCGTCCCCATTGTAAAGAAATGCGCCCAGGATAACGGCGTGGAATGCGTCGACCTGTACGCCCTGACCGACGGACACAGCGAATACTTTGCCGACGGCGTCCACCCCAACAGCTTCGGCAACCGGATCATTGCCGCCGCGCTCCACCGGCACATCACACAGGCCGACTGACCGAAACGCCTGGGAACCACATTGACTCCGCCGACGTGCGTTTGTCGTCGTTATCTCAATATGCCAATTTTGTCCAGCAAAAATTGTGCATATTAACATATATTCCTTTTTCATATTGACAAACGCAAAAAAGTGGGTATAATGGCTATGGTTTCCAAATAGAGGATTTGTGTAACGGTAGCACACCGGACTCTGACTCCGTTTGCGGGGGTTCGAATCCCTCATCCTCTGCCATAAGTCCACCGTAATTTTGATAGAATTACGGTGGACTTTTTCTATGTCCAAAAACCACTTGAAATAAGGCTTTTCGGCTATTTCGGCACATAAGTGAACCCCGCTGCAGGCAATTCTGCGGCGGGGTTTTGTGCTTTACATGGGTTTTGTGGCTTTTTTGTCGTTGTAATCGTTAAACAGCTGGGGTAATCGTTGAACTGCTGGGAGTATTCGTTAAACGGCAGAATAAGTAAAACCCCTCATTATCGGCCCTTTCTGATAAGGAACTTGACTTCGTGGGAGTTGATAAAGTAGTACTCTTCGTCACAGATATCGACGATTTCACTGGCGGTAGTTTTTGTATCTGATAAAACGGGATAGCATCCCGGTAACAATGGCGCACTTGAAGAACTCATGACAAGTGCCTCTAATGCTTCATTTTCAAAAGTATAGACACCTTTTTCTACTGTTGATACTGTACCAGCGAGATTTCCTTGGAGCGTAGAGATGGTATCCAAAACATTGTCAGTCACTATTACTGTTTTCACTTTAATTGCATTAGTGCCTTTTGAATCCAAGGTTGATATGCCCACAGAATCAAGCGGGCTCATCTGCTTTAGTGTTCCAAACGGATGAGTGTTCTTGCCAACAAAGGCAATGTGCTTTTTATTGTTGAGTTTCAACCATTCAATATAGGGCAAATTTGCCAAGATCGTTTCCGGCTGGTTGCGACTTGTCCCAGAGCCGTGTAAAATACCTTCCACATGAACAGCGGGCTTCTGATTTAGTTCGTTCCAAATCGTCTGCAACTCGCTTAGAGGTCGACTTCTCGTCTGCCCTTGCTTAGTCTTAAGCAACAGACATCCCTTTTCAGTGTCCACATCCAAAACTGTAATCGTTGCACCAGGGCGGATAGCGGAAAACTCACAGATGGCACAAAACCAGGAAGAATACGCTGCCCGGTACAATTGGTTTGTGGAGCGGTACGAAAAAGCCAAAGCACAGCTTGAGCAGCTCCGATCCACAAAGGCAGCATGGGAAGCCCAGGCAGATGCCATCGGAGCTTTCATGTTCGAGATGCAGGAGCTGGACACCATCACCGAGTTTGACGAAAAGCTCTGGTTGACCTCTATTGACACAGTGACCGTTCACGCCGACGGACGAATGACCTTCAAACTCCAGGGTGGTAAAACGCTCACTTCTCCGGTGTGAAACAGATTTCTTGCCAGATTGCAGCCCAAAACACCTGCACCGTATACCAGAATTTTCATTGCCTGCCTCCAAATCCGATCTTCACTATCTGCATTTTCATCATGCCGTCGCCGACCTTTGCAAGGAAACGGAAAAAACCGCTGACGGATGGGTCGCGGAGATCGTTGTAGCCCAGCATATAGCCCCGACTCGTGATCTGCAAGCGGCTGTCCCACAGGGAAAGCTCGCTTTTTGCGTCCGAAACCGCAAAATATGCGCCCACATCCTTGATTTTCGCACTCTTGAGCCAGGTCTTGGCGATCATCTTCACCGCCGTCCGGTTGGCCGCATCAAATACCAGCACACCGCCGGGGAAAGCGTCCGTCATCTTCTGCACCAGCGTCCTGACCTGCTCCGTCAGGAAGTAGTAAAACACGCCGGAGGCAAAGAACACCGCACCGCCGGAGGCATCGATCTTTGCGAACCATTCGGTATCATTTAAGTTGCAAGGGATGTTTTCCTCCCGCTTTCCGGCGGGAAGCAATTCGTTGCGCACGGCGATCACATCGGGAAAGTCCAGATTGTAGATCTTGCAGGTGCCGTTGTCGCAGCTTCTCCCGGTGCTGTCCAGCCCGCAGCCGAGGTTGACCACCGCCGCGTTGGGGTGAGTCTTCAAATAGTCCCTGACTTCCCACGCCAGATCGTTCTGCCGCATGGCGACCTCCAGCGAGCCGAAGCGCTGCATCAGACTGCGGGCGTTCTTATCAGCATCCGAAAAGTCATAGTCGATTTCGTTAATCAGGCGCACCGCCGTTTCATCTTGGTAGAGATTCGGATACAGCTCTGAACAGACCTTCCGCGCATACAGCGGAATGATCAGCGTCTCCTGCACGGTGTTTTTCTCGATTTTATATTTCATATGTAACGCTCACTTTCTGATAAATGGTAGCTCCGGCATACAGTCACGCTCGGCGATGTGGGTCAGCATTCCGGCGAACCCCTTCGGATCGCGAATCTGATATTGCATGTGATCGTATCCCTCAAACACGGGATAATGGC
>OLOV01000917.1_pt1 | contig 24922 bp, 13 predicted proteins | sample 1672931 | NCBI WGS metagenome assembly OLOV01 (sample SAMEA3136738, study PRJEB25190) | human gut metagenome | biome: human gut; feature: human-associated habitat; material: faeces | place: Austria | collected 2013 | reverse complement strand
TTCTCAGGTATTGGCAGTATAACGTGAGCCTTGCCGCCCCTGAAGTCGTGGAGAATTTTATCTCCGATAACTGCTTTCAGGTCGAACAGTTTACCGTTTTTGCCTATAACATCTGATGCAGGTTTCTGTTCTTCCTTAAGCTGTGTATTTTCATTCACAATAATCTTAACAGTCTCACCCTCTGCTTCCGCCGCTATGGTTTCGAGGGTCCTGTTGTCTAAAGCAACCTGACCGCTGTCTGTTTTAACAACGAGACTTGCATTGGTTTCCTTTGCAATAGACTCTAATGCTTTTTTAGGGATTTCAACCTCAGTCTGTTCTGCCTTGTTTCCGTCATTTGACTTAACAGTGATTTCCACTGTATCCGACTTGTTTGAAACAGCCTGATCAACCAGTTTTTCTGCTACCTTTTCTGATACAGTTGCCGTTACCTTTGAGATTTCCTCTCCCTGTTCATTTTTAACTGTTTCGGTCCTGATATCCTTAACTGTGGTTGATGTAGTGCCATCCGGTGTTGTTTTTACGTCATCCTCTGCAGGAGGTACATATGGTACATATTCCCTGCTGTAGAAGTATGTTTTGTCTTTGATAAGGTCTGTTATCTCGGCTGAGGAAAAGAATGTTGAACCCTCTAGGACTTTATTTTCGGTTTCGCTGCTTCCTGCCCATGCATTAATGCCTGCGCCTGCAGGTGAAATCGTGATTGTTCCCGGAGATCTTACCACACCTTCCTGCGTCATACTCTCTGCGCCTGCTCCTATTGCGCAGCTTTTACCGATTGCCGTGAGTTCTCCGCCTTTAATTACAACTGTACCGCCATTGCCGCCGGTATATATCTTTTCATCTGCGGTATAAAGTCCTCCGCCGATGCCTGCGGCCGCTGTACTGCCAACGGCTTTTACTTTGCCTCCGGTTATTGTAAATGAGCCGCCATTGCCGCCGATGCCGCCGCCTATACCTGCGGCTCCCCCTTTACCTGTCGCATTCAGAATTCCTCCGGTTACTGTAACATCGCAGCCGTCACGGCTCATACTTCCGCCTATTCCGGCTCCACCGCTGCCACCGGCTGCATTAATTATGCCGCCTGCAATAACAACTTTGTTAACACTGCGTTCTGTCGCTCCTTCCGTATCATTTATACCGCCTATACCTGCGCCAAAATATCCACCATGGGTATCAAGCTGTCCGCCTGATGATGATGTAATTACAAGGTTCGCATTATTTTTGAGCTCTATACCTGCACAGTCTGAACCTGAGTTTAAGCTGTTTTTTCCTTTCAGCTCCAGTGTGACTTTTTCAGGACTGTTTATCTCCAATGCCGCAAAATCTTTTTCACTGCAGTTTATGTTTACATTCTCAAGAGTCAGTTCAACTGCTTCTTTTGCCTTTATGCTGATACGTTCCTGTGTTGCCACAGCATTGTTTGCCATACTTACAGCATATGCGCCTCCGTTATATATATGAAGCACATCGTCTTCAAATTTATAGTCTCTGCCTTCCTGCCCGCCTGTTACTGTAAGCAGGCTTTGACGGCAGCTAAAATATGGATTGCCTTTAACCAGTGAAATTATTTCCGCTTGTGTTTCAAACGGAGAACCCTTAATCGGAGATGCCACAGAACTGCCTGCTCCCACATTTACTATATAGCTGCTTCCCTGCGGAACAATTGTAAGCGTTCCCGAGTCTTTACCCAGCGGACCTGCTCCGATTCCGTCAGCTCTCTTTGTATCATCAGAGTAGAACCCGCCTGTTGCCGTTACACTTCCGCCTTTAATGGTAACATCTGCACCTTCAAGGCTGCCGCCTATTCCGACACCGCTTTTGCCGCCCTCTGCAACAACTGTGCCGCCATTTATATTTACAGTGCCGCCTTTGCCTTTACCATAATCGGGATGTGTTTCTGGAACCTCGTATGCACCGCCGCTGCCTATTCCGGCTACGCCAAGGTATTTACCATCACCGCCTCCAGCTTTGACAAAACCTCCATTTATATTTACAGTGCCGCCGTTGCCAAAAAGTGCACCGCCGATTCCGGCTCCGCCGCCGTTACCCATAGCTGTAACCTCACCGTTATTAATAGTAACAGTGCCGCCGTCACGGTTTTCAGAAGTGCCACTGTCACGGGTTGCAAAGCTGCCTCCAATTCCGGCTCCTCCATTATCACCACCTGTGGCATAAACAACACCGCCGTCTATAACAACTTCTTTGGCATCAATTCCGGCTCCGCCGATGTTTCCGCCGGTTGCATTTATTGTGCCATCTTCAATTGTCACTTTGCCGCCTTTGCTGCCTACAGGGCCCCCAATTCCGGCTCCGCTGCCACCGCCTTCTACTGTTAATTTACTGGCACTTCCGATAAAAGACTCAAATGTCAACTCTGCGCTGTCCGCTAATTCAATACCCGCACTGGCGCGGCCTGATTTCAGAGTATTATCAAAGTTGATATCAATGGTTACCTTTGCGTTCTTACCTATTTTAAGCGCAACATACTTCCCGTCTTCTTTCTCTTCTTCTCCGCCTTTGCTGCTGAGGTCAATGCTTACCCTGTATAAGGACAAGTTGACTTCCAGCCCTTCTCCTATTTCAATGCTGTCTGTAGTGGTTGTCGCACTTTTCTCGGTCATAGATATGCTGTACCTGCCGCCGGAAGTGATTTTTACTTTTCCGTCTTTATATGTATAACTTCCGTTTTCACCTGCCGATACTTCTAAATCCTGTGTACCTGCAAATGCCGCGGCCGGCATCATTGTAAGCACCAGGCACAGGCAAAGCAGTATCGCAGCTATGCGCCTTGTCTGTTTCAGCGTCTTTTTCATCTTCCTTTCCTCCTGCCTTTTTCTCTCCTATCCTTATACTGTGATTAAGATTCTTTCCTGTTTGATACAGTTTAACACAGGAAAAGGTATATATGCTATTAAAATTTTTTTAAATATTTATCTTTACCTTATCAAAAGTATTTAATAAAACCGATGTTATAGACTTTTTTATTAATAATTTGACTATATCAGCATTTTAATATATCATAAAATAACATTGAAAGGTTTAATAGTACTAAAATGATTGCATTAGAAAAAGACATTAATTTTGAAAAGAAGACTACCATAAAAGCTGCTGTCAAACAGATTTACCATCAGGAAGTGCACTATCACAGCAACGCAATAGAAATGATTTTTTGTCTGCAGGGCAGTATTTCTATGCGCTCTTCTCACAGACATGTAACATTATATGAAGGAGATGTCTTTTCAATAGATCCGGGTGATATTCACTGTATATACTCAGACACTGACAATCTCGTTCTTTTTATTCATATAAATATATATAATTCGCTATATTCTAAGGAAGCCATTTACAACTGTTTCTTCGCGTGCGAAACGCAACCTATGTCCCCTTTTCAAATACAGCCAATGTATCAGGTGAAGGATATTATGCTGTCTGCCGCGCTGTGTCTTTTCACAAACAGCACTTTTCAGAATTTCTCACTCAAAACCGCTTCAGATAAGCTGATTGATCTGCTTATAAAGCATTTTGACTGGCTCAGTTTCATTTGGGATCCCATGGGCGAAAACACCCTTTTTAAGCAGCGTATAGACAGAACACTGGATTACTGTCTGCAGCATTATCCGGAAAAAATAACCCTGTCCCAGCTAGCAGAACAGGAGCATATAAACAGCAATTATTTTTCGGCTTTTTTTAAGAAAACCAGTTTTTACAATTTCAGTTCCCTGCTAAGTTTCATACGCTGTGATGCTGCAGAACATCTTTTACTAACAACAAATAAGAATGTAATTGAAATAGCAAGCCTGTGCGGCTTTTCAGATCCCAAATACTTTTACAAACATTTTAACGACTGGTGGCATATGAGCCCTGCCAAACTCAGAAAATGGTATCTGGAATACAACAGGGCTCCCGCAAAAGAAACCGAGCTTTCAGATGATGAAAGCTTTAAAGTAATAAAGGATTACTTGTGCGGGTATACTATACAGCGAACATTTTTATATTAAATATCCCACACAAAAAGCACTCTGTTTTTAAAGTGCTTTTTGTGTATTTATGATATTGTATGTCAAATTTCAAACCTCTACTTAAATTTGTACATATCTTTATATATGGCTTGCAATTTCAAATGCATCCCATATTCCATACATTATGTTTGACACCTTCTTTGCATCTCCCAGAAGATACAACTCAGGGATTTCAAATTCAAGTTCCTTGTACAAATCTTTGTTTTCGCTGTAGCCGACAGCAAGTACAACTGAGTCGCATTCAAGTGTCTCTGTTTTGCCATTTACATTTATGGTTAGAATTTTTCCGTCATATCCCGTTGCCTTTGCAGAGGACTTAACAGCTACTCCTTTGAAAGGTATCAGGCGCTCAAGCATCTCGCTGTTTGCGTGACACAGTGGTCCGTTTACTGCAAGGATTTTGTCCAGAGCCTCTATTATTGTAACTTCCAGGCCCTTTTCCGCAAGCCATAATGCCGTTTCGCAGCCTACAAGGCCGCCGCCTATAACCGCAACTTTCTTTCCCGGATCCTTCTTATTCATAAGAACCTGTTCTGCCGTAAACACCTTATTGTCATCACCAAGGCTAAAGACCTTAGGCACAGAACCTGTTGCAATAATTACCGCATCTGCATCAGAACCGAGTATTTCATCTTTTTTTATTTCCCTGTTCAGGCAGACCGGCACACCCAGCTCTTTCAGTGTGTGTTCATACCAGTCTGCAAGAGCTATATCATCCTCTTTAAAATCAGGAGCGCCTCCCGGAAGCAGGTTGCCTCCAAGTCTTGAGCTCTTCTCATAAATCTCCGGCTTATGCCCTCTCAGAGCAAGCACTCTTGCAGCCTCACAGCCTGAAACTCCGCCTCCTATAATCATAATCGTCTTTGCTTTAGCAGCCGGTTTAAGCTCTGTTGCTCGTTCTCTGCAGGTCTGAGGGTTTACTGCGCAGTTAAGCATAGCGTACTCCTGAATTCTGCCCATACAGCCTTCATGACAGGATATACAAGGCCTTATATCCGCTATCTTTCCTGCCCTCAGTTTATTTACATAATCAGGATCTGCAAGCAGCGGCCTTCCAAGGCTTATCATATCCGCAGTTCCGTCAAGAACAGCTTCAAGAGCCATATCAGGATTATCCATTCTTCCTGCGCATATAACCGGTACATCTTCCGTTTCTTTCATCAGCTTTGCAAAAGGTCTGTATAAACCTTTTGCCTGATACATAGGCGGATGTGACCACCACCAGGAGTCGTATGATCCGACATCTGTATCAAGTGCGTCATAGCCGTATTCCACAAGAAGCTTTGCAGCTTCGATGCCTTCTTCAATATCTCTGCCTTTTTCCACAAATTCTTCTCCCGGAAGCGCACCTTCTCTGAAATCCTTAATAAAGCTTTTGGGGCTGTATCTCAAGGTTACAGGGAAGTCCTCTCCACAGGTTTTTTTGATCTCCTCTACAATCTCTTTTGCAAATCTTAACCTGTTCTCAAGACTTCCGCCATATTCATCGGTTCTCTGATTAAACAGCGCAATTGCAAACTGGTCTATAAGGTAGCCTTCATGCACTGCGTGGATCTGCACACCGTCAAAACCTGCACGTTTTGCATTGTATGCGCCTTTGCCAAACTGCTCCACTATGTAGTGAATTTCGTCAACCGTCAGCGCTCTGCATGTTTTTTCAAGCCACCTGTGCTTTATAGGTGAAGGGGCAACAGGTGGAAATTCACCAAGATTTGTAGGTATTGTAACTCTGCCGAATCCCCCGGACATCTGCAGAAATACTTTAGCGTTATATGCGTGAATCCGCTCTGTCATTTCTCTTGCAGTTCTGATAAACTGTATAGGATTATTTGTAGGGCACGGACAATTAGGCATACTATGTTCCTCAACTTTATTATCTACAAAGGAAACACCTGTAATAATCAGGCCTGTACCACCTGCAGCGCGTCTTGTGTAATAATCTATGCCTCTCTGGTTAAAACCGCCCTCCGCATCTGCAAGACCCAAAGGGCCCATCGGAGCCATTGCAAATCTGTTTTTTATTGTACAGCCTGCAATCTTTACCGGTGTGAAAAGTTCTTTATATTTAAAATACATATTTCCCTCCTCTTTTTTACACATTGGTTTTCCCCACTGGCTCAATAATCTTATTTCCCTTATTTTCTTTCCCTCTATATTAAAATATCATTAAATCATTTTTGAATCTGTTACTTTTTGATAAATTCCCCTTCAAACATTACAAGCTCTGCTTTCACCATATGAATTTCATCAGCAGAAATTTCAAATATGTTTTTATTCAGAACAGCAAGATTTGCATATTTACCCTCTTCAATAGTACCGATTTTGTCACTCATTCTGAAAGGCACAGCACCGGCTCTGGTGTACCCGTCAATCATCTGCTCTACAGTCAGTCTTGCGTTTATCGGCGGTCTGACGCTTCCCGGATATTTATCAGGGTTAAGCGGATGTGACAGGTCTACTCTTGTTGCCGATATTTCCATACCAAAATACGGATCGGCTCTGTATTCCTCGTTTTCTCCTATTACATCACTGCTGTATGTCACCGTTGCGCCGGTTTTAATCATCCCGGTAAAATCATACATAGTGTTCCAGCGCTCCTGTCCCAAATATTCTATTGCAGCCTCGCCGAAATAGCCGCCTGCCCAGTGAGGAGTCCAGTTGATTAAAATGCCCAGCTCTGCCGGTCTTTTCATATCCTCCGGATGAACAAGCTCACAATGAGCAAGTTCCATAAAAATATCCCATGCTTTTCCCTGTTCAAGAGTATGGTTCTTTGCAGCTTCATATGCATTGCAGGCCGTTCTGAAACCTCTGTCGCATACTACGTGAATATGCAGGTCCAGCTTTTCTTCATTAAGCCTTAAAAGCACTTCTGTCAGCTCTTCTTCACTCATATTCATCTCGCCGTAGTTTTTACCTGCTTTGTCATTATACAGCGGTTCCAGTGAAGCGCTGTTACCCATTTCATTAGTGTTGTCCAGAAACAGCTTGACAGTATGCAGCCTTACATGCTCATTTGTATACTTCTGCTGCCACTCTCTAACAGTCGCTATACATTCATCAAGCTTGCCGTATTCTTCAAGCAGACAGGTTCCTTCATAATACATATTGAGCTTTCCCTCAATATCCATATTATAAAATAGTTTGATTGCATCCTCACCCTCAGTAATTCCGTCAAGAATTGCAATCACGCCCTTGTCCTTCAGAAAATCAAGGAAAGGCTTGACTGTTTCTTCGGTTACCTCTGTCGGTGGGTGCCAGCCTATGGCATCATACATTTTTTCTTCAGCAGTATCTGTCGGCAGAGGCTCCTTTACCCAGCCTGTAGGTTCATTGTTTTCATTTCTGATATAAAACGGTGCTATACCTGTTTCAGGAGTGTCTCTATCAATTCCCATAAGCTCAAGTGCCTTTGAATTGTACCAGCAGGCATGATCTGTAAAGTCCTGAAGTCTTACGGGTCTGTCCGACACATACTTGTCCAGCAGTTCTTTATGCGGACCGTTTTCATCAAACAGCAGTGCAGAATAGCCCTCTCCGAAAAAATACGGAACTTCCTCTGCAGTATGCTTTTTGCAGTAATCTGCTACCCAGCAGAGCAAATCCTCTATATTATCAAATTCCGGTATTTGAACTCTCCACCGGCTCTTTGCGATTGTTTCAGGATGAGTATGACCGTCAATAAGGCCCGGAATTACAAGTCTGCCCTGAAGATCAATGATTTCTGTTTTGTCAGACTTATATCTGATGCAATCATCAAAGCTTCCCACGCATATAAAGGTTCTCTCCTTTATCGCCACCGCCTCTGCATACTCTCTGCCTGTATTACTTTTATATATGTGTCCGTTATATAAAATAATATCTGCTTTCATATTTTTGCTCCCTTCCTACCTGCGCATAGGGGAAGCCTAAAGCTTCCCCCATATGCAGAGTTTTTAAGTTATTATCTTATAACGCAGCCGCTGTTTACTGATTTATAGTACTTGTTAAGAGAGCTTTTCGCAATTCTTACCATAAATCCGCCAATAATACTAAGCACTGCACATATTCCAAGCATCGGCACAAATGCAACCTCAAGTCCAAGCTGTGGCCCTGCAACACCTACAACAAGATAGGAAAGTCCCATAACACCCATAATTGTTCCAAGGTCCTTTGCCAAATAGCTGTCCGTCATCATTATAGGGTTCAATGCTGTCATGCCATTGTATGTAAATCCCTGTACTATGCATATTACTGCAAAGAGCATAAAGCTGCCCGCACCTGCTGCCGCAAGTATCGCAAGTACAATTCCGTCAAAGATTCCGAGAAGGAAGGTGGTTTTGTACGGTCCTATCTTATCAGATATAAATCCTATAACTATACCGCCTATTCCCGCACCTATACTGAATGCCGAAACTACCCAGGCAGACTCTGTTTCATTTACTCCGTATATGTTTTCTGCAAGATAAGAAATATCCGTAATCAGCACATTTCCTATCATCTGTATCGCTATAGTTGATATGAACATAAGCCAGAAAGCAGGATGTGTAAAGGCTTTTTTCCAGCCCATAACCGGAAGCTCATTTTCGGCTTTTCCTGCGACAGCCTCTGCAGCCTCGGCTTCCTCTGTCTCCTGCTGTATTCTTGCCTGAAGCTCCTTATCACCCTTAGTAGGATCTGATACAAGCAGGCAGCATACAAACATTATAACTGTAAAGATAATTCCCTGAAGTATAAGCGCCATACTCACATCGAATGTTCCGATGAAATAATTCGCAAGCGGAGCCATTAAAGCGCCTCCCGCCGCCTGACTTCCGTAAAGCACGCCCATAACCAGACCTTTGCGATCGGGGTAAAGCACATTTATCAGTGATAAGGTTGCAATAAAAATCCCATACATTGAAAGCGCACCCATTATACCCTGAGACATAATAAATACAAATACATTCGTAGCCAGTCCGCTTACCAGAATTGACAGGCCATAAAGCACACCGCAGATGGTAAGTATTTTTTTCATTCCAAACTTGTTTATAAGCATGCCGCCTACAAGAAATGCCGGAAGTTCGCAGAGCATTGACAGTGAATAGGTTGTAACTATCAGGTTCATCGACCAGCCGTGTGCATCATGCAGCGGTCCCACATAAACGGCCAGACAGTAGATGTAATTGCTTATGACTCCGATTATAATTATCATAATAAAACTCAGAATCTGCGCTCTTCTTGATAGATTTGGTTTTAAGGTTAGATTATCAGTCATCTTCCTTCCTCCTTTTAATTAATTCTTTTTAAAATCATATATGCATACATTTTTAAAATCTTAGTCAGTGACGGCTGATGTACCTTGTCTATATCATCACTGTTGTGAAACAGATACATCGGTGCCGCAAGAATACTTACAACAGGAATACCCGCCGCGTTGAAATCGTAGGCATCGGAGCAGACATCATCGTTTGTGAAGTCGCCGCCTGATTTACCAACAGGGAATATTACTGTTTTTTCTAAATCAAATCTCTCTACCGCTTTTCTTACAAGCTCTAAAAGACCATCTGCATTTTTATCAACATACAGTATTCTTGTTTCGGCCTCATCGATAATAATAGTATGGTTTTTATCGTCAAGATCCATTTCCTTTGCTATATGCTCTACCGCAAAATCCATAACAATATTCTTGTTCTCATTCTGCCTGTTTTTTATAAATCCCACATGTCCCTCATAATCGGTGTAATGTGAGTCCGTAGCCGCAAACATAATTCCTGTTTCCAGAGGCTCGCCCATTATTTCCCGGAAAAACTTTGCAAGAGCAAATACGACAGACATTCCGCTGGCATCCTGAACAGCGCCCTTGTTTACTGCATCGTGATGGGAGTGAACAAGTATGTAGTTATTGGTTTTTCCTTTTATTTCACCTTTTACACATCTTGCCTTTTTCTTTTCATAAACAGTTTCAACTGTCAGTGAACCCAGGACAGTATTTTTTCCTGCCTCCGCTTTGAGAGCCTCTCCGTCTTCTTTTGAAAGCCATACTGCAGGAAGCTCCATATAGCCGGCTATGCTTACAATGTCCCTGTAGTCCTCGTGATAGTAATGACAGTCCATAAAATTATGCAGAATACCTATAAAGCCGGCTGCGCCTTTTTCCATTGCAGCTATGTAATTATACGGCCAGTTGTTAGGAGTATATATGTCATATTTCTTTAAAGGTTTCTCTGCTTTATGAAGAGGATCGTATATTTCCGAGTCCTCCACCCAGTTCATCATATCCTTAAGGCTGAACGGCTTGAAAAACACATCGCATAATACAATTTTGCCCTTTACATCAATATTTTCAAAGTCTTCAGCACTGCCTGTGTTAAGATATATTATTTCTGCGTTTTCTATATTGCTTCTGAAATGCCCCGTTTCGGCTTTTCTGTTTGTACCGTTTGCAGGGAAGCAGTCTATCTGTTTTCCACCATATTCAAAAGAGTATTTCTCCCATTCCATACATACGGAGTCTATTTCATCTGTCTGTACCTCTTCCAGGCCTGTTTCTCTAAAGGTTTTTTCAACATATTCTGCAGACTTTTTTCCTTCTTCGGTTCCTGTCTTTCGGTGAGGAAGCACTATCATTTCCTTTATTTTTTTCATCATTAAATCCGAATCAGGCATATCCGCAGTTTCAAAGATAACATCTATAAGAAGGTCGTTTGCTTTAGACAGGAATTCTGCTTCCTCCTGTAGCGTCTGCCTTACGTCATCTAAATTCTGCTCCCTGGCAGCCTGCCAGTTTTTCTCCGAAACATCCTCTGCAATAAAGAAGTTTTTGCATTTGTTTTTATTCCACGTAGCATTTTTACCAAGTGCAATACCTTTTACCTCTATTATAATCTCTTTGCTGAATTTTTTATCAAGACCCACAAGGTCAAGTTTTTTCAGTTCCTGCTCATATGTTTTTTCAAAACCGGAAGTATTAAATACAGCTAAAGCTCTATTAAACACAGCCGCTTTTTCTATATACGTTTTGTGCGGCACCTGAAGCATAGGCGGAAGCATTGTAGTAAGTCCATCTGATGCATCTGCAAGATTTTTCTGTATCTCTAAAAGAGCTTTGTTTATTTTTGCATCTTTTGAAAAATCTCTTTTTTCTTTCCTGTTAAAGTTTTTCAGAAGCTTTGCCGCAACATCTCCCAGCAATTCAAAGCTTTTAAGTTCTTTTTCAAATGCGCTGTAATCTAGGTTTTCTTTTTCAAGCAGGGTTTTCTCCTCATCCGCAAGCCGCATAACCTGTGCGCGTACGGAGAAGTCAGGCATAAGTACCGGCATATTGTCAAGGTATACGCCAAGGCATCCGTACCACCAACTTGCTGTAAGATGTGTTTCTTTTGAATATATGCTCATATCATCTTTATTTGTATGGTCTCTGCCTATATACGATGAAGTGTTTTCATATATCTGTTCATATGCCGCATCATTCATAAAAACAGGAACTCCCTCCATAACAAACGGGCAGGCATCGCACCATGTAAGAAGCATATATTCCTCTGCCTGAATTTCACTTTCAATACTGCTGAAAACCTCGACTTCCTTTGGCATGTAGCGTAAAAAATCACTGTACATATCAGTCATTTCATAAGAAACCAGAGATCTGAGAGCATTAAGCTTTAAAGCAGTATATTCAAAATTAATGTCCGCAAAGATTTTGCCCTTCCATTCTTTTTTGAGATTGTTCAGAAGCTCCCATACCCCCAGCAGATCCGGCGCTCCCGATTCCATATTTCCTATTTCGTGACTGCCGCTGAATACAAATGTTATTGTCCTGTTCGGGGTATATCCTGATTTTTTTAGGGCCTTTGCAATTGCAAGCAAAGTGCCTGCAGCTGAAACATTATCCTGAATACCTCTAAAGAAATGGTCGTAATGTGCTGAGTAAATAATTCTTTCATCTGTCCTGCCCGGAATTTCTCCTATAACCTCGTAGGATGTACCGCCGTCTTTATCAAATTCTGCATCTGCAATTAATACCACAGGCTCTCCTGCATGATTTTTTAAAGTCTTTGCATCTTTGTATGAAACAGTTACTACCGGTATCTCCGGCTTAAAAATACCATATGTAGCTCTTATCGTATTTTCATCATATATATTCTCATTTGTATAAATTACAACAGCTGCTGCTCCGTATCTTTGAGCTTCCATCATCTGAAACATGCCCACAGTGGTGCCGTCTTCAAAGTCCTCTTTTGTTTCTATCAGGACAATTTTTCCCTTTACGTCATTCTCCTCATAAAAAGCTTTATAGCCTTTGCCGGCATCTATAAGTTCTCCTGTTACTCCGTCTTTGTCTGTACCTATGCTTAGGCATACATACGGCTTCACAGCCTCTTCGCCCTCAATTATTATCGATGCATCGTTAAACTGAAATCTTGCCGATTCAAACGGAAGCATTTCGGCTTTTATTCCAATGTTTTTAAGTTCATCATATATATACTGCGCGCCCTGGTGTTCTGCATCACTGCCGCAATGCTTGCCACCGTACAGGCTGCTGTCACCTATCCCCGAATAATTAACAGTAAATTCTTCAAGGTATGATTCCATTTCATCTGTTTTCAGGTGTTCTGTTATTTTATCTATTGCACTGGTTATTTCCGGTGATAAAGTGTTTGTATATTTGTCCATAGCATCTCCTTTCTGCTGTTTTAGTTATCTGATAATTTAATTATATCTGTCAATTGCTCAAAGTATATTGTCAATTTACATTAAAAAAAGCCGTTTTTACATCAAATTTGTCATAATTTATTTTAAGGTACTGCTCAAAACTTCCTGCTAAATAAAAAAATTCAGGAGCTGAACTTATCTCACAACTCCCGATATTTATACTTTATTTATCTGTATTACTTTTCAATAGTCTCACAAAATATCCGCATTATGTAGCTGTTCTCACACCTCAGTCCCTCAATGCAGTAACGGGTACAACATATACGCCGTCAGGGCGCTGAAATGCTGCATTTGCCATACCGCATACAACACAAAGGAATTCCGGTTTTGATGATGTCTCCTTTTCAAAGGTACTGCTTAATGAAATCAGCTCCTCCGCGGCCTGTTCCACCTGATTGAAGCCGACCTTGATTTCAAACATTCCCCATTTTCCGTCAGGAAGCTGAACAATAGCATCCGCCTCTCTTTCACTTTCATCATGATAATGATATACCGAAGCATTACTGCATTCAGCATATATTCTAAGATCCCTTACGCACAATCCCTCAAACAGGTATCCGAAAGTATTAAGGTCTGTTCTGAGCATTTCAGGTGTTGCTCCAAGCGCCGCAGCCGCAAGTGAAGGGTCTGTAAAGTGTCTTTTGGGTTTTTTAAGGGCTTTTACAGATGACCGAAGTTTATTCTCAAAAGCCGGCTGATCTTCTGTTAAAAATAGCCTGTTGAAACAATCAAGGTAATCTGTAACTGTGTTATCTGTTATTCCGCTCAGTTCACTGTCATCCTCCGCGTACTCTTCGACATCTCTTTTTAACCTCTTCTTTGAAGTCATATTGCTTTCCGATCTTCCAAGCGCGCGAAGCAGAGCATTAACCTTTCGGTAATCTCTCCTTTTACCGTCCATACGCTCCATATCGTCTGGAACATTCTTGAGATAATCCACCGATATCTGCATCACCTCTGTAGCGCTTAACGACTGCGCTCCCGGCCAACCGCCTTTTACAACACAGTCAATAAGGTCGTCAAGTTTCACATCTCCGGTTGCGCAGGGTTTAAAGGTTCCGTCAAACATATCGCTAAGCGATACCTTTCCCGAAGAAATACCAGCTTCATACAGGGACATTGTACGCATTTTAACCCTGCCAATCCTGCCGCTACCTCCGTGCAGTTCTCCTTTGATTATAGGGGTAGAAGAACCTGTCAAAACATATCTTCCTTTTTCAGGCATTTGATCGACCCTATATCTCACAGCATCCCATATCGGAGGAACAACCTGCCATTCGTCGATAAGTCTGGGCATATCTCCTTCTAAGACCAGAGACGGATCCATTTCTGCAAGCTGTCTGTTCATAAAATTACCTGCGGGGTCTCCGATATATGATGCGCTTACCGCATGATTTCTTGAGGTCCATGTTTTGCCGCACCATTTAGGTCCCTCAACGCATACCGCACCATATATTTTCATCAGTCTGTCAATCTGTAAATCTATTAATCTTGGCTTATATCCTTCCGGTGTCAACATAGCACATACCTCCTGTATGCCCATTATATCACACATTTTAATCCCATTGCACCTTTTTCGACGATTTCATTCAATCTTTTTCGACATTTTCATTGCGTCTTTTTCGACAAGATGAGAAAGACACCCCGCAAGGAGTGCCTTTACCTTATTCCCGTTATTTACTTACCTCAGCCTGTACACCTCAGTATACACATTATTATCGGACGTTATCATTGCAATACCAAAAGCCACTATTTTGTTGAGCCAAAGGTATTTCTCATCTCCTGCGGTAAATCTGATGCTGTGCCTGAAATAGTATTCCGCAGGATTCATATCCTTTCCCTCGCTTACAGCCACCATAGTATCATAATCCATATCGAGTATGCCTGTACATTCGACTGAAACATAAGCATCATCCTCTGTCCTGATAATATATTTTGTATCGAGCATGTTTACGGTTTCACTGTGCAGAAGTCCCCAGTCACCGCCAAATGGCAGTATGCTGCCGTTTATGATACCTGCCGCAGTTCCTCCTGTCACAGGGGTTATCTCACTGTAGCCCCTGCCTGTTTCTCCAAGCACATATTCATCTCCCAGTTCTACGGTTGCTGTGAACAGCTTTTCAAACTCAGGCATTGGCAATGTATATTTCTTACTCAAGCTGTTTCTCCCTTGATAATCTTACCTTCAAATATAACTGTCTGCGGGTCTATTGTGTGGATTTCCGTAAGCGGTATTTCAAACAGGTTCTTGTCTAAAACTATCAGATTGGCATATTTGCCCTCTTCAATAGTTCCCATTACATCTTTCATTCTGAAAGGTATCGCTCCTGTTCTCGTATACCCGTCAACCAGCTGCTCCGGAGTCAATCTTGCGCTTAGCGGCGGTCTGACACTTCCCGGATATTTTTCAGGGTCTAAAGGATCTTCAAGGTCAACTCTGGTTGCCGATATCTCCATACCAAACCAAGGGTTGCCTCTCTGCTCCTCGCACATACCTATAACATCGCTGCTGTAGGTAACGGTTGCCCTGGTTTCAAGCATTTTAGTGAAGTCATACATTGTGTTCCAGCGCTCCTGACCCAGATAGTCAATAGCCGCTTCTCCGAAATACCCGCCTGCCCAGTGGCAGCTCCAGTTTATAATTATTCCAAGCTCCGCAGGTCTTGCCATATCGTCAGGGTGAACCAGCTCACAGTGAGCAAGCTCCATAAATATATCCCAGCTTTCACCCAACTCCGAAGCCTTTTTCTTTGCGGCCTCATAGGCGTTGCAGGCTGTACGGAATCCTCTGTCGCATACAACGTGTATGTGCAGGTCGATTTTTTCTCTGTTTAATCTAAGCAGTGTGTCAGTAAGCTCTGCCTCGCTCATATTAATTTCACCGTAATTGGTGCCGGAAGGGTCGTTGTACAGCGGCTCCAGCGAAGCGCTGTTGCCCATTTCATTGGTTCTGTCCAGGAAGAATTTCACGGTATGAAGTCTTACATGCTCGTTTGTGTATTTTTTCTGCCAGTCTTTAAGTGTGGCAATACACTCGTCAAGCCTGTCATATGACTCCAGCAGACAGGTGCCCTCATAATACATATTGAGTCTGCCCTCGCTGTCCATTTCATAAAACAGCTTCATTGCTTCCTCACCCTCGGTGATGCCGTCAAGTATAGCCGTAACGCCCTTGTCCTTTAAAAAGTCAAGAAACGGCGCGACTGTTTCTTCGGTTACCTCTGTCGGCGGATGCCAGCCGAGGTTTCGGTACAGTGTTTCCTCAACATCTGAACCCGGAAGCGGCTCCTGCACCCAGCCTGTAGGCTCGCCTGTATCATCTCTTACAAAAAACGGAGCCGTGCCTGTTTCAGGAGTATCCTTGCTGATTTCCATAAGCTCAAGAGCCTTTGAATTGTACCAGCAGGCGTGATCCGTAAAGTCCTGAAGTCTTACGGGTCTGTCCGATACATATTCATCCAGCCATTCTTTTTTAGGTCCGTTTTCATCAAACATTGCAGACGGATAGCATTCGCCGAAGAAATACGGAATTTCTTCTTTCGGGTGCTTCTCGCAGTAGGCCTTTACCCATGACAGAAGCTCTTTCATATCGTCAAACTCCGGCATCTGAATTCTCCATCTGCTCTTTGCTATTGTTTCAGGATGGGTGTGCCCGTCTATAAGGCCGGGGAGAACAAGTCTCCCCTCAAGGTCAATGACTCTTGTTTCCGCCGTTTTGTATTTAAGACATTCTTCTGTGGTTCCCACACAGATAAATTTCCTGTCTTTTATGCAGACTGCCTCTGCATATTCTTTTTCTTTGTTGCTTTTATATATTTTTCCGTTAAATAATATTAAATCTGCTTTCATAATTACTGTCCTTTTTTAATTTACCGGATCTTTTTTCTTACCGACTGCAAGCAGAACCGCTCCCAGTACAGATGCTATGATGCCTCCCCATCTTGCCACGCTTATCATAAGCCAGAAGTTGCTTGTAAGTCCGCTTCCGTAAAGGTCAAGATAGTATTCAGGCCCCCAGTCGCCCTCATACCAGCTCAGAAACAGACTGCCTACTACAGCGTACAGCCCGAATGCAAGTATGTATGCTCCAAATCTCTGCAAATCGCCCTTTGCCATTCTCGTTTTAGGATTGATAGGGTATTTAACAGGGTCAAGCTTGTACATTCCACCATACAGCCACTTAAAAAGTATATAGAACACAACTGCCGAGCCGATTGATATAAAGCCGAGCAGGAAGTATTCCGTACCGTTTACCAGAAGACCGATAGTTGCAATCACCATAGGAAGTATTGCAATCAGTGTAATCTTTGCCTTGCCGCCCTTGATATACCAGCAGTCTCTTTCTTCTACAGGATACATTTTTCTTATCTTGAGAAGAGCCAGACCGAGTATTACATATACCATAAGCGCAAGCGGTGTAAGTATTGTTACAAGTGTTTCAAAGTTAAAGTTCATCATTACTACCGAGAATGCTCCAAGCAGCAGTATTGCCAGCGCAGGAACGCCTCTCTTTTTGGATACTTTAACTAAGAATTTAGGGCAGAGATGGTCGTCTGCCATTACGAAAAATCCTCTTGAACCTGCTGCAATGTATGAATTGAAGATTGCAGCCTGTGAAGCTATTGCAATTACAAGGAATGTAACGCCCCAGCCGTAGCCGAGACACTGTGTAAGCACATCGCCGTAGCCAAGACCCTCAGTTCCCCATTCTTCCCAAGGACCTACTGATACAAGACCTCCTATTGTAGGAAGTATGTAGCTTAAAGCGATAAGCGGCATTGCCAACTTGAAGCCTTTAGGAATAACTTCAGGGTTTTCAAGTTCGCCTGCCATATTTGACACGCACTCATATCCGCAGTACATCCATATAACAAGGCATATGCTGCCTCCGAGGCTGTCTATTATAGACTGTCCCTCCGGTGTAAACGGCTCTATCGGATTGTACTCCCAGTTGCAGAAGCCTACCACTGTTACTGCCGTGAAAGCTATTAATATCAGTACTGAAAGTATTGTACTTACCATACCTACTTCTTTGAGTCCCATCAGATTGATGATTACAAAGAAAGCTATTATTGCAAATTTGACTATAAAGGATATAAACGGGTCGTTTAATATCGGTATAAAGTCCGCGGCATAGCCCACAATCAGTACAACATATGTTGCCGATGATAAGTATATGGAGATGGTTCCCCACCAGCCCATACAGAATCCCCAGAACTCTCCGAAAGCCTCTTTTACCCATACATAGATACCGCCCTCGCTTGGCATAAGTGCAGACAGCTCAGATACTATCTGGCAGATGGGGTATGCCCATATAATTGCGAATATTACCAGCATCGCTATTGTAAGCCCCGGTCCCGACGTCGGAATCATATCTTCTATTCCGAATGCTCCTGCCGCTACAAGGCAGAATAACAGGAATGCTATCTGGAAAGGCTTCATAGTGTGTTTTTTTAAGCCCGCAACACCGTCCTGCCCGATGTTGCTCTGAGGCACGCTGTTTTGATCTTTCATTTCTTTTCCTCCATAAAAACAAAATATACTACGTCTTTTAAGGAAATTATGATATACTGTTCTGAGAAATACCATTGTCGTTTTTTCTCAAAACACTTTGCTTTTAACGAAGAATCAGCTATTATATGTTTATGGATATTAAAAAAATACTTACAGAAACCTCTCCTGACAGACCATACCAGGTCTCTGTTCAGAAGATAGAAAGAATTCACCCTCATTATCACAATAGCGCTCTTGAGCTTGTTTTTTGCCTTGACGGCGCTGTGACAGTTGCTTCATCACACCAGAGGATTGTTTTAAATAAGGGTGAAATGTTCACTCTCGATTTTGGTGACATTCATTATCTCTTCTCCGATACTGACAACACCACTCTGATTTTCAATCTTGACCTGACTGTGCTCAGCACCCCGTGGGACGACCTTAAATATCACTTCTTTACCTGCGAAAGCTGCCACTGCTATCCTTATCAGCAAAAGCCTATGGAGCAGGTAAAGGATATAGTGCTGTCACTGGCCTATGCCGCACTTTCGGGAAGTACAGACAGATACGGCAAGGGAGATCTGCGCGCTGTAGACCGCCTTATTTCCCTGTTCATCAAATATTTCTGCTGGCTGAATTATCAGTACTACGATGACTATATAAACGAAAACTTCTATAACCGCTATTATCATATTCAAGGCTACTGCATCGAAAATTTCAGAGAAAAAATAACGGTTGCCCAGCTTGCGCAGATGGAGCATATAAGTGAGAATTATCTGTCTCAGTTTATGAGCAAGACAGCCTTTTACAGCTACAGCCAGATGATAGGCTATATTCGCTGCTATGAGGCGGAGCATCTGCTTTTGCTTACTGATATGCCCAATTACGATATATCCTATGCCTGCGGATTTTCAGACCCCAAATATTTTTATAAGACCTTCCGGCAGTGGTGGGGCTGCACGCCTACGGAGCACAGGCAAAGCTGCAGGGAATATATGAAGCAGCCTGCAAGCTATGATGTCCTGTCAGATGAAGCCGCCGCGGCTTTTGTCAGGGATTATATCACCAATCACCATATCGAAAAAGTTTTCAGGTAGTTTTCAGGCAGAGGGCAGCTTACGCTGCCATCCTCTGCCTGTTTTGTATATTGCCTTTAAATATCAGTTATTCTTCGGCACCGGATCCGTTTTCTTTCCGATGAGATACATAACCGCGCCGGCTGCAATCATAACTCCGCCACCGATTTTACCTATCTTTATCATACCCCAGAAATCACTCATAACTCCGCTGCCGTAAAGGTCAAGATAATAATCAGGGCCCCATTCGCCTTCATACCACGCGAGGAAGAAAGCTCCTGCAAACAGGATAATTCCAAACAGGAAGAAGAAAATGCCTATCCTTGTAATATCACCTTTTGCAAGGCGGGTTTTTTCATTTATAGGGTACTTAATCGGGTCAATCTTATACAGTCCTCCGTATATCCATTTGAAAGCTATGTAGAATATTACAGCCGTGACTATTGATATAAAGCCAAGCAGGAAGTATTCAGTACCATTAACATACAGTCCAAAGATTCCTACTACTACAGGACATATAACCATAAATACAACAGCAGGCACTCCGCCTTTGACATGATAAACATCGCCGCGCTCTTCTATAGGATATTTTTTTCTCAGTTTTACGAAAGCAAAAGCAAGAACAACATAGCATATAATTCCCAGAGGGCATATGATTGTAAGTATAACTGAGAAATCAAGGTTCATAAGCAGCATTGTAATAGCTGCCAGGATAAGAATCGGCCAGTAAGGCACTCTTCTTTTCTTTGAAAGCTTTGTAAGGAAATGCGGGCACAGCTTGTCATTTCCAAGTACGAAGAAGCTTCTTGAGCCTGCCAGTATGTATGAATTAAAAATAGCGCACTGACCGACTATCGCAATTATAAGGAATACAACGCCCCATACAGGTCCGAGATGGGTAGTGAGAACCGATGCATAATCCACTGCATTCTCTCCGTCTACACCCCAGCTTTCCCAGCTGCCCATTGACACAAGCCCTGCCACTGTAGGCAGTATATAGCTGAGCATTATGATAGGAATTGCAATTTTAAATCCTTTTGGAATAGCTTCCGGATTTTCTATCTCACCTGCCATAGACGATATGCAGCCGTAACCGCAATACATCCAGATTCCGATGCAGATTGCGCTGCCTATGCAGCTAAACACACTTGTTTCAGGCGCTATAAAAGGTTCAATCGGATTATAGTCCCAGTTAGCAAAGCCTACAACTGTAACCAGTCCGAAAGCTCCCAGAATCAGTACTGAAAATATAGTATCAAGAAGCGCAACTTCTTTTGTCCCAAGTAAGTTAATAACTGTAAAAAGCAATATCATTCCGATTTTGATACACATTGCGCCGGTAGCGCTTATCGGCAGGAATTTTGATGCATATCCTACAACAAGCACCACATATGATGCCATTCCAAGATAAACAGACAGTGTTGCCCACCATCCTACAAAGAAACCCCACATTTCTCCAAAGGCCTCTTTTACCCATACATACAGTCCGTTTTCTTCAGGCATAAATGCCGAAAGCTCAGAAACTGACATACATATTGGTATTGCCCATACTATAGGTATCACTATCAGCATAAGAATTGTCATTCCCGGCCCGCAGCTTGGTATCATAGCCTCAATTCCAAAGGCTCCTGCTGCAGTCAGGCAGTAAATGATGAAAGCAATACTGATCGGGCTCATTTTATGTTTTTTAAGTCCGGCAACGCCGTCTATATGCTGCGTCACATTTGTATTCTGACTCATTTTTACTCTCCTTTCTTATAAACGGTTTTTCCTCTGAATATAGTAGTGTCGACTTCTACTGAATATATTTCATCTATATTAATAGATTCAATATCACAATTAAGAACTGCAATGTCTGCAGATTTTCCAACCTCAATACTTCCCGTAATATTTTCTAAAAAGTTCTGATAAGCCCCCGACCAGCTGCTGCTTTTAATCGCCGCTTTAAGAGATACACATTCCTCCGACGGATTTATTTCGGGACCTAAAACTCTGCCCTTATAGTTTTCATATTCTGCCGTATCTCCTTTAAAGACACTTCTTGTCACAGCGCACTGGATACCGTGAAACGGATTCGGCGGCGGTGTAACAGGAAAGTCTGTGCCATAAGCAACCTCACAGCCTGCATCATAAAATTTCCTGCACGGATAAAGCTCAAGAGCCCTGTCTTTTCCAAACATAGGCACATAATTGTCCTCCGCATCTGAATCATATATCATCCATCTTGGCTGCAGATTAGCCATTATATCATTTTCTCCCATCAGCTTCAGATCCTCATCGGCTATAGCCATCAGATGAGCAATTACATTGCGGTTTTTCTTTCCTGTTTTGTTCTGTGCGTAACATAATGCCTCTACTGCCTGATGTACCGCTCCGTCACCCATTGCGTGAATATGTATCTGTTTTCCCGTTTCCATACACGCTGCGAAAGCATCTTTCAGTTCATCATCCTTAAAAAACAGTCTTCCGCAATAGCCCTCTTCAAGCCCATGCGTTTTTATAAATTCCGGGCTGTAAGGCTCAAGCATTACAAATTCACCCTCAACAAATACCTTGATTGTATTTATTTCAAAGGTTTCATTTACATTGTCCTTTCCCAGTCTGTCTTTAATCGCATTTACACTTTCATGGCTGCAGTTCTCAAGCAGATATACCCCTCTGAATCTCATGTCAAGCTCATTTTCCGCAGCAAGCTCCTTATATGCTGTAACGGCATTTTCTGTACACATACAGTCATTTACAAGAGTTATGCCGTAGCAGGAGGCACATTCTTTCTGAAATCTTTTTAACGTCTGCTTATATTGCTCTACGGTATAGTCATAATTGTCCAGATTGTTTTTTATCAGGTTTATGGCTTCCATGTCAAAGAAAACCCCTGCCGGATATCCGCTTTCTTCTCTCACTATTTCTCCTGTTTCCGGATCCGGAGTTTTTTCCGAAAGCCCTGCAAGCTCTATTGCCTTTGTATTTACCCAGATGCAGTGCAGACAGTACGACTCTACAACCACAGGTCTGTCGGCGCAGATTCTGTCGAGATCATGCCTGTTCGGCCATCTTTTTTCTCTGCAGGTGTTCATAAAAAACGCTCTGTTCCAGCCATTGCCTTTAATTACGCTGTAATCCTCATGCTCTCTGCAGTACTCTGCAAGTCTTGCCGTGTATTTCAGTATTACTTCATCACAGGTTTCCTCAGGACTTCCTGTTATGTCAAACAGCTGACAGGATATAAATATGTTTGCTGCTGTGCTTGGGTGCGCATGGGCATCGCAAAGCCCCGGAAGAATACTGCCTCCCCCGCAGTCTATAATCTGCGTTTTCTCTGAAACAAGATTTTTAACCTCATCATTATTTCCCACTGCAGTGATTTTACCGTCTTTAATTGCAACCGCAGTCTTTTGAATATTATCACTTTCCTCAAAAGAAAATATTTTTCCATTTATTAAAACTGTATCTGCGTACATAAACACCCTCCGAATTAAATTTGTCTGTTTCAAATTTTCTGATTATATGATAATATCTTTTTAGATATAAAAATACTACCTTTTTATCGTAAAATTATTTGAGATTTTATAAGAATTTGACTATAAATTCTTCTCGGAGGCTATTATGAAGATAAAAAACCTTACTCCCGAAACACATCATGAAATTCCTATTTCAGCCAAGCTTATGAACATCAGACACTATAATTCACATATGCACGAGGACTCTCTTGAACTTCTGTATTGTATTTCAGGGAACCTTAATCTGGTTTCCGCACATATGGATTATCTGCAATTGCACGAAAATGAACTCCTGTTACTTGACAGGAATGACATACATTATGCCTGGGCTGATGATGACAATAAAATACTTGTAGTACATATAGGCCTTGCCGATTACAGTCTCTATGCAGAACGAGTAAAATATCTGTTTTTTTCATGTGCAACATTTCTGTGCAAACCCGAACAGCAGGCTTCAATGGATAAAATCATAGACCTAATGCTGGCAGCTGCATATGTCCGATACTCCGATGAAACCTGTCGAACGGCCATATACAAAAAACTATATGATTCTCTGTCTACTCTTCTGGTTGATGAATTCAACTGGTTTGCTGTTGAAAATCTAACAAGCAGAGAAAACGAAAAATACAGGGAGAGGCTGGAGGGAATTTTAAAGTATGTACAGCTTCATTATGATGAAAAAATAACAGTTTCTCAGCTTGCAAAACGTTATTACATAAATGAGAATTATCTCTCTCAGTTTCTCAAAACCACAAGCTTTGAGAGTTTTTCGAAGCTTGTTCAATATATACGCTGTTATGAAGCAGAGCATCTGCTTCTTACGACTGACATGAAAATCCAGGAGATTTCTGACAGATGCGGATTTTCTTCAGTGAAATATTTCCATAAATATTTCAAACTTTTATGGAGAATTACTCCCCTGCAACACAAATTCAGACATTTGAGATTCTGCTCGGAACCTGATAATTTTTTTGAGTATGAAAAAAACACAGCTTTTACAACTGTGCGTGATCATATAGCCAAACGGCATATAGATAAATTTATAGAAATTTAACAGACTCGTAGCAGAAAAGGCAGCCTCATACAAGCTGCCCTCTATCTGTCACTTTTAACATTTCTCCATACCGCAAGGATATGCGCTTTTTGCCATCTGTTTCTCATGCATTACCGCACTGTAAAAACCATATCCACCGGAAAGATTATAACATTCAAAACCATGCTGTGACAGAATACAGCACGCAATATAACTTCTAAAGCCTGACTGACACACGACATAAACAGGTTTTTTTATATCAAATTCCTCAATATGCTCTCTCAGTTCATCGACCGGTATATTAAAAAAACCTTTTATGTGTCCGCTGTCAAACTCCTCTGCTGTCCTGACATCAATCAGTGTCATACTGCCGTCGCACTTAAGCTTCTCCACCTCGTTCCAGTGAAACTGCGCAACCTTTTCTGTTTCCAGATTTTCAATCATAAACCCTGCCATATTAACAGGATCCTTTGCCGAAGAATAAGGCGGCGCATAAGCCAGCTCAAGCTCCGCAAGCTTATCTGCTGTCATTCCCGCGCGTATTGCAGCTGCAATCACATCTATTCTTTTATCCACCCCTTCATAGCCTGCAATCTGCGCTCCGAGCAGACGAAGCGTCTCCTTTTCATACAGAACTTTCATATACATGGTCTGTCCTCCCGGGTAATAGGCAGCATGAGAAACCGGAGAAAGAACGACCTTATCATATACAATCCCTGCAGCCTCCGCTGTTTTTTCATTTATGCCGGTAACAGCTCCTGTCATTTCAAAAATCTTAATAACAGATGAACCCTGTGTTCCTTTAAACATACTGTTTCCTCCGCATATATTGTCTGCGGCGATACGTCCCTGTTTGTTAGCCGGTCCTGCAAGAGAAATCAGGGATTTCTTCCCTGTTACAAAATGAGATACTTCAACCGCATCTCCAACAGCATAAATATCAGGGACAGAAGTCTCCATATACTCATTAACTGCAACAGCTCCGCGAATCCCCAATGCCAGTCCTGCTTTTTCTGCCAGCACTGTATCAGGCTCCACTCCGACTCCCAGCAGCACCATATCAGAAGATATCGCAGCTCTGATATCAGAAAGTACATCAATACTAAGAACCTTAAACAAGGTAAACGC
>OLOV01000908.1_pt1 | contig 25080 bp, 25 predicted proteins | sample 1672931 | NCBI WGS metagenome assembly OLOV01 (sample SAMEA3136738, study PRJEB25190) | human gut metagenome | biome: human gut; feature: human-associated habitat; material: faeces | place: Austria | collected 2013 | reverse complement strand
GCTGCGCAACCGCTTTGTCAGCAGAACCTTGTGAGCTTGCGGTCAGGATTACCGTAGCACCTTCCTTCAAAAATTTGTCCGCAGTAGCAAACCCGATGCCCCGGCTGCCGCCGGTGATAATCGCAACTTTATCTTTCAGTCTCATATTTAGACCGCCTTTCTTTTTATTTGTGGCTGTATCATAACAGATGCTGTGTGGTCGTTCCGTGATAATATCACATTTTATCGATCATCCCTTGCAGGCAGAAGATTTCATACAAGCACCTTAATCAAACTGGAATAAGCATCTAAATAAAGGTTTCCTTAGAAACTTTCTCCCCCATTTCATGGAGTTAAAGAGCATTTTTGCTTCTGTTTTGCCTTACGAGTTACAATAGACATACAAAAAACGCCCACTTCGCCGATTACGAAGTGGGCAAAAATGTTCTAAAAGCTCTGCAATAACACAAGAATTATGCCATAAATCACGCTTGTGCTGACACCATAAACGATCACAGGCCCCGCTATGGTAAACATTTTGGCACAGCTTCTCTGGGTTATAGACTCACCCTTGCACTCCAACAAATGCGATTTCTTCCGAGGCTTTTCCTAATTCGAAAGAATAATGGATAACCACTCCAGATCCACGGTTATGGGGTGCTTATCCTTTATGCGGCAGCAGTAAGGGAGAAAAGGGAGAGCAAAAGAGCAGCGGCTAACGCCACCTTAAAGAGAAAGTCACCTCTCCCTTTTCTCCCTCGCTGCGGCTATGGAACCGTGGAAAACCGCAAGCGGTTTACGCACCGTTTCCACAGCCTACGCTTCACCCTCTTTTTCCTCTCCGACTTTCTCCCTTTTCACAGAAAAAGAGATATAAGGGTAGCACATAGGACGAGGAAAAAGAACGGCACACAGGCTGAATTATTGATGATTTTCGCACCGAAAAGCAACACCAAAACAACGGGCAGGCACTCTGCGAAAAAATACGCATTTTCGTCTTCCTGAAATGTTCACAGAAAAGATTCAAATTAGGTATTGCAAATATACAGATAATGTATTATAATATATTCAGGTAAAAACAGGAGGTGGCTTGATGAATACAGTTGGTGAGCGTTTGAAAACGCTGCGCGAGGGCATGAAGTTCTCTCAAAAGAAAATGGCTGAGTTGCTGAATGTGACGCAGCCGAGTATTAACCGATATGAGCATGGGCAGTCTGTACCGTCTATTGAATTGCTGATAAAATATGCGGATTATTTTGATGTATCTATGGACTACATCACTTGCCGTTGTGATGAGCCGCAGGGCAAACTGTACCAAGTGAAACCGCCTGTTGCGGATAATCCCGAATTGGCAAAGTTTGTAGAAATGTGCTTTGAGCCTGATTCGCCCATGAATGAGCAGTTGAAACAAACCTTGATCCAGATGTTAGGGACGGTGAAAGCATGACGGCAGTAATTTACGCGAGATATTCTTCTGATAATCAGCGCGAGGAATCCATAGAAGGTCAGCTCCGCGAATGTACCGCGTTTGCTGATAAGAATGGAATTACCGTTCTGCGTCACTACATCGACAGGGCAGTTTCCGCAAAGACCGACAACCGCCCAGAATTTCAGAACATGATTAAGGACAGCGTCAAAAAGCTGTTTGATATGATTATCGTTTGGAAACTTGACCGGTTTGCCCGAAATCGCTATGACAGCGCACGATACAAGGCGCAGTTGAAGAAGAACGGCGTTAAGGTTGTTTCCGCTACCGAGGTTATTTCCGATGGCGCAGAGGGTATTATCCTTGAATCCATGCTTGAGGGCTTCGCTGAATACTATTCCGTTGACCTTTCCGAAAAGGTTGTACGCGGTATGACCGATAATGCGTTGAAATGTATGTTTAATGGCGGTACGCTGCCGATGGGCTATCAGATCGACGCAGACCAACATTTTCAGATTGATCCTGTAGCTGCGCCGTACATTTTGGACGCTTTCAAGCGATATGACGAGGGCGCGACCATGACAGAAATCCGCGATTGGCTCAACGAACAGGGCATGAAAAACACTCGCGGTAATCCCTTGACCTACAACAGCGTACAGCATCTATTGAAAAATCGCCGTTATATCGGAGAATATCAGTACAGGGAGATTATTGTCCCCGATGGTATTCCCGCCATCGTGCCGCTTGACTTGTTTGAACGAGTACAAGCAAAAATGGCGAAAAACAAGAAAGCCCCCGCCCGACACAAGGCAGAGGACGATTATCTGCTGACAACCAAGCTGTTTTGTGGATACTGCGGCGCGTATCTCTGCGGCGAGAGTGGCACAAGCCGTACAGGGATCGTCCACCACTACTACAAGTGCGTCTCGGTGAAAAAGAAGCGTAAAGAGTGCCACAAAAAGCCTGTTAAAAAGGTTTGGATTGAGGATTTAGTTGTCTCGGCAGCAATGGAAATGATTATGGACGATGACGCGATTGAGGCTATCGTTTCAATGCTCATGGATTTGCAGGAACAGGATAACACCAATATTCCCCTGTATGAGCAGCAGTTACAGGAAACCAATGCCGGGATCCGCAATCTGCTGAATGCTATTCAGCAAGGTATTCTGACAAAATCGACCAAAGAACGCCTTGAAGAATTAGAGGCGGCAAAAGAGGAATTGGAAAACCGCCTTGCCAACGAGCAGTTGTCCAAGCCCCCGAAAATCAGCGCGGAGTTTATGACATTTTGGCTGCACCGTTTCCGCAAATTAGATGTTACCAAGCAGAGTCACCGCAAAATGCTGATTGACACCTTTATCAACGCGATATTCCTGTATGACGATAAAATGCTGATAACCTTTAACTACAAGGACGGCACAAAAACCATTACATTCGGCGAGGCTAAAGAAGCCGCTGAAAAAGCGGCTTCTGGTTCGGATTTGGATTGCTCAACTGCACCACATCAGTACGCAAGCTATGATACAACGGCTTGCGTACTTTTTAATTATTCATGGTCTGAAAAAGCCAGCATCTAGGAAAAAACGAGGCCAGTGGGTTCATCTAAAAACCGACCGGCCTCGCTCTTTTTTCTGATCATCTGTTTTTCTCGATAAACGCCTGTTTGAAAAGTGAACCCATCCCCTAAACAATTTAATTTTTCCTAGGAATAATTAAAAGGTACGAGAAGGAGACAGTATGAAAATGATACAATTTAATTATTCGTGGGGAATAATTAAATTGTTTTTAGGAAAACATGCAATGTACGGTCATCGTTTTGTCGGAATATGTTTATCAAGCTTCACCATCTGTGTTTTTGTTTCCAAGAGCAACTGCACTTAGTACAGTTGTTCCAATCCCCAGCAGAACTCCTCCAACTTTAGCAGCTTTATTTCTTCCCTCTAACGAAGAAGAGGAAAGTCAACGAGGGCGAAGTACCTCAGTACTATATCGAAAACAGCCACGAGGCGATCATTGATCCGCTGGAGTGGGACGCAGTGCAGGACGAGATCAAACGCCGGAAAGCCATAGGCCGGGCATACAGCAGCAAGAGCATCTTCGGTGCAAAGCTCAAGTGCGGCGACTGTGGCGGCTGGTTCGGAGTCAAGACATGGCATTCGACCGACCGGTACCGGACGAGCATCTGGCAATGCAACTGCAAATTTGATAAGGGCAAGGATCGGTGCAAGACCCCGCATCTTACGGAAGAGGAGATCGAGGCACGGTTCATCGCTGCCTACAACAGCATGCTGACCGACAAATCAGCCTACCTTCTGGGGTGCGAGACGGCTCGAGAATTTCTCATGGATACGACTGACTTGGATACCGAAATGGAAGAGCTGCTGCGAGAGCTGGATGTGATCGCCGGGCTTATCAGGAAGTGTATCGATGAGAACTCCGCAACCGCACAGGACCAGACCGAGTATACCAGCCGGTACAACGCTTACGTTGACCGATACGAAAAGGCAAAAGCCCGTTACGACTCTCTTGCAGCGAATCGGCAAGATAAGCTGGCTGGGGCAAAAGCCGTAGAACGATTCATGGCGGTGCTCGATGAGCGGGACGATCCTCTGACGGAGTTCGATCATCACCTGTGGATCATGACGGTGGACTACGCGACAGTTCATAGGGACGGAACCATTACATTCCGCTTCTATGACAGTACAGAGATCACGAAGTGATGTAAGAGCGCAAGGAGAAAAACTTACAACTTGTTTACGCAGAATGATAGCGATGTTCACACCTCGCTTTCTATTATATTAATAGATACAGAACAATGGAGGACTAAGTTGTGTACCGCATCTTTGTAATTGAAGATGATGATGCCATCAATCGGTTGCTCTGCATGAATCTTTCTATAGCTGGATATGAACCTATCCCTGCAAAAGATGGTTTGGAAGCACTTAAGATGATCCAGAACGGTGGGCGCTTCGACGTGGCGATAGTGGATGTGATGCTGCCTGGAATCGACGGCTTTCATCTGATGGAGCCACTCAAAGCCCATGGGATCCCGGTCATTTACTTGACAGCCAAAAACGATCTCGAAAGCAAATTGACAGGCCTTACCACTGGGGCAGAGGACTATATCGTCAAACCTTTTGAGGTCATGGAACTGCTTGTTCGAATGGAAAAAGTTCTTGCACGGCACTGTAGCGGAGGCATCATCACGATTCGTGATTTAACAATCCATGTCGATGAACGGGTTGTTTTTAAAGGGGATCAGCCAATCCTGCTCAAACCGCTTGAATTCGACCTGCTTCTTTTCTTTGCCCGAAATCAGAACATTGCTCTTTCCCGCGAAAAGATCCTTGCCGAGGTTTGGGGCATGAATTTCTATGGGGAGAGCCGCACAATTGATATCCATGTCTCCCAGTTAAGAAAGAAAACTGGCCTTCCTATTATTTCCGTACCTCGGGTCGGATATCGGTTGGAGACTACGCTATGAAGATACGTGTCCGTCTTTCCCTGCTATTCATTCTTTGCTCGACGATGAGTCTTTTGTTGTGTGGATTTCTGCTGCTCCGGTCAAGCGAAAAAAGCATGATACGGTCTGTGGAAGATAACGCTGCCTCTGAACTTGCCATGCTGAACACTTCTTTTTCTTCGGCTGTTTCAAAAGTCCTGGACGAAGGATCATCGGATGCTGTTCGGCGAAGCATCCTCATTTATGTGTTTCAAAGCTACACTGATGATACGTTCAGTGGATCCCAATACGTCCTCAAGCACAACGAGGAGAACTTTTTCAATAACAGCGGATACGCTCCGGACGTCCTTCTCGGGGGGTTACAACAGAATACCGTGACCTGGCAGGGGGAAAAGCTGTTTGCTGCCGTGACTGAAACAGATCTGCTGAGTGAGACATATCAGATCTACATCATACGTAATATGACATCTGTGTACGATTCCATTACCGGGTTACGGTTGCAGTTTGCGATTATCTGCGCTTTTGCTGTCCTGATCAGCACCGTCCTGATCCTTGTCATCACATCCCGTACACTTAGCCCGCTCAAAACGTTGGAAAAAGAAGCGATATCCATGACCAAAGGCGCGTACCAAACTCGGATTCCTCTCTCTGAAGGTCAGTTGAAACGAAAAGACGAGATAACGACAGTATCGGAGAGCTTCAACCGTATGGCAGACGCTGTAGAAAGTCATATTAACGCCGTTACGGCAGTTGCAGATGAACGTAGGATGCTGATAGGCGCATTGACCCATGAAATGAAGACGCCCATGACAGCTATCATCGGATATGCGGAACTACTGGAACGAGCAAAGCTGTCTGAGAAGCAGAGCGAGGAAGCCGTCTCCTTCATCCATCGGGAGGCACAACGGCTGGAACGGCTCACTCAGAAAATGATGCAGCTCATCACCTTGACGGACGGCGAGGACATATCCCTTCAGGACATCTCCGCTCGACAGCTCTTCGACATGGCGGAGGAAACGTTGAGAACCATTGCGACTCGGCACGACGCAACGCTGCAGTTTACCGAGAATGGAGAACGCTTTGCTGCAGATCCCGATCTGATCATAGGTGTGCTCACCAATCTGGTAGACAACTCTTACAGCGCCGGTGCAAAGCATGTTACGGTATCTGCCCAGGAACGGGCTATTATGGTTTCAGACGACGGTTGCGGCATTCCTAAGGAAATCATCGATAAGATCACACAGCCCTTCTTCCGGGCGGATAAGTCGAGAAGCCGCCAGAGCGGCCATGCCGGATTGGGACTGACGCTGGCAGCACGTATCGCAGAGCTCCATCATGCACGTCTTTTCATCGAGAGTGAAGTGGGGACCGGGACTACCGTATCTATTCTTTTTGATGCATAAGGAACTTACAGATCGCTTACATTTCACGGAAGACTTGCTTACATCCCTTACGGTAAGGTAAAGAAAACCAACGAAGGGAGATCAGAAATATGAAAAGAAAACAATTAATCAGAAAAATCCTTGCATGGGTCAGTGTTACAGTAATCCTTTTATCAGGAATTGGTTGTTCAAAAGCGCCGCAGGTCGACATCTCTGAAAAAACAAATACAGAGCGATTAGAGGAAGCGGCCGTCATGACGTTGCGATTAGAGGAAGCGGCCGTCATGACGTTTTCAACTACTGCGGCCACCCAGCTCGTCGCGGAGGATAAGCCAACCTTGACAGAAGCGGAGGTGGTAAATGATACAGCAATCATTCCGTATAGCCCGCTGTATGACCTGCTGGGAGCGTCCACCCATTATGATGTTGAGCTGAAGCCCGTCTCCGATATCGTGAAGATCACCGTGGACGCGGACGTGTACCTGCCGGATACGCTCCAGATGCCCACGCTTCATGTGGAGCCCAGGGACTTCACCCAGGATGAGGTCACGAAGCTCTTCAACGCCCTGTGTGGGGACACGGTCATGTACAAGGCTCAGGAACAGATGACGAAGGCTGAGATCTCTGAGCGGATTGCAGATGTTGAATCTGAGATGAAAACCGCCACTGATAAGGACCGTCTCAAAAAGCTGGAGTCCAACCTGGCATACTGGAAGGAAGAATACGAGAAAGCTCCGGAGACTGTCGAAAAGCAGATCAGCGACGGCACTCTGGAGGAGCGCCAGCTGGGGGTCGGAGAGTACTTGGGAAAATACAAGGCTCTGGACGCCTATGAGCGCCAGGAAAATTATTATACTTTTACAGGTAAGGCATTCCACGTGCATGGGCAAACCTATGACAAAAACACAAAGTCCAGCTACGATTTCCCCATCAGCGGAAGCATCTGGTATATTCGTGATCAGGCTTTCGGCCAGTACCTGAACTACAATGTGAGGAAATGGATCGCTGATGAGACCGCCGTGCCTGCCGATGCCGCAGGGCTGAGGATGACCCCTGTCGAAGCACGGAAACTGGTGGAGGCCTTTTGGGCAGATAACGGCTTTGAGGATATGGTTGTAATCGGCGTGTATCTCACCCGAAATAGCGATACCGGGAACGGCGGTGACAGGAAAGTGCCGGATCCCTATGGGGACAATTCCGCCTATGTGGTGGCCTGCGGCAAGTCCATCGACGGCATCCTGCCGCCTCCGCCCAGCTCCGGCGATCCCCATTGGGCCTTCGAAAGCTGCACATTCACCATCACGGACAACGGCATCGAGACCTTCAATTGGGGTTCTCCCTACGCCTACGGCGAATATACCACCAAGAACAGCGCGCTTTTGACCTTCGATAAGGTCGATGAGATCTTCCAGAAAATGATGCTGGTGAAATACGATATATCCGGCAGCGGCAACGACCTTACCTCGGCCACCTACAAGGTAGACCGGGTAACCCTGGAGATGTCCCGGGTGACTAATCGTAAGTCCAGTGAAAAGGGGCTGCTGGTACCGGTCTGGAACTTCTACGGCAGCTATTACTTCACCTACGAAGACGGCCACAACTTCGGCAGCGATGACCGGGAAGGGTTCCCCAGTCCCCTGCTTCGTATCAACGCCATCGACGGCAGCATAATCGAGCCGAGATATGGATGCTAAAATGCACCCCACCCCGTAAAAATGCACCCCACTTAACCTGAAATGCACCCCACTTTCACGCTGGGGTGCATTTGTATCCAAATTAGCGTGATTTGCCATAGAAGGACTCTAATTTGGATACAATTAGGGTCCTTCTTTTTTGCACCCCTCCCCCTTTGAAAAAGACCTTATACTGTGGGCATTTTCGGCTTCTCGCGCATGAATATCTGTTCTGGCTGTCGCTTCATCCATGCTCTTCCCGACGTTTTTCGGCCATTACAGCACAAAAACCATCCCGACCGACTTTGAAATCGTGTGCGAGATGAGCATGATGGCGCATTTATCGGAGGATTGAGCAAAGCATAGCAAAGATTTCAACAGCCAGACAGCGAATGGTTCAGACTATATCTGATCCGGCAGGCGCGAGCGTGGCAATGGTAGAAAAGCATATCCGGGACGCGCACTGTTTCCTGCATTTGCAGATGGTACGAGAGAGCTACTGGGAATACCTAAACGTATTCAACGCGGAAATCCCACGAGCGATTCGGATCGCCGAAACAAGCGCCTAAGCGCAGAGCATCTTTGAGTACGATCCGAAGGGGAAGGCGGTGGAGGCGTTTGAAGGGTTGGTGCGGGCGGTAATTGGATAAAAAATAGGGATGTCGTTTAGGCGGCATCCCTTTCGTATGTGGCAGGTTAACTTTAGAGAATCGTGCAATCAATTTCATTATATTCAGGATGCGTGTGTATCAAACAGAACTATTTGCCGGGAAGGAGACTTATAGGCTTGGTAATTGTTGGCTATAATAAGCATGATGGTACATTTTTATCGAAGGAGTGAGTAAAGCATGCAACAATTAGCCATCGAACAGTTCAGACAGCATCTTATCCGACAGGAGCGGAGCATAGCGACGGTGGAAAAGTATATCCGGGACACACGCAGCTTTCTTGCATTTGTAGATGGTAAGGAGCTAAGCAAAGATCTCACCATGCAGTACAAGGAAACGCTGGTGCGTTCAGGATATGCCGTTCGGAGCATCAACTCTATGTTGACAGCGGTAAACAGCTTTTTGGAATTTATGAACCGCAGGGAATGCCGCGTCAAGACCATAAAGCTGCAGAAAGAGGTCTACTGCCGCGAAGACCGGTTGTTGACCAAAGCGGAGTATATGCGGCTGCTGGATGCCGCCAAAGCCCATCCCAGACTATTTTTGCTGCTACAGACCATATGCGGAACAGGGATTCGGATATCGGAGCTGTCGCATTTTACTGTGGAAGCGGTGCGGCAGGGGAGGTTGTGGTGCATTGTAAGAGCAAAACCCGAATAATTCTGCTTCCTGAAAAGCTTCGGTCGCTTCTGCTGGCATACGCAAAGCAGGTCGGCACATGCACGGGGGTTATCTTCCGCACACGTATGGGGCATCCACTCGACAGAAGCAACATTTGGTCGGAGATGAAGCGGCTCTGCGGTGTCGCAAAAGTGAATCCGTCAAAGGTGTTTCCACACAATCTGCGCAAGCTGTTCGCGCGCACCTTTTACAGTATCGAGAGGGACATTGCGAAACTGGCCGATATCCTTGGCCATAGCAACATCGATACAACACGTATTTACATCATGACAGCGGGAGGAGAACACCAACGCAAAATAGACCGCCTCAGTTTGATCCTACAATGAAAACACCACATAATGCACATTATGCAGTTTTTATTTTGCAGCTTTTGCAAACTGCATACACCCTTTAAAATACGGAGACCGACCAAGCAGCAATAGTTTCGAATTGATTTAACAGAATTATCGAAAAAAATATTGCTTTTGGAGCAGTGCTATGCTATAATCCGTTTTGCAAACGATTGCAAAGAATGGTGACAAGTTTAAAAGTTCTTGATATACAAGACCTAATACCACATAATGTGCATTATGTAGTAAACCCAGTTTCGGGAGAGACAAGACCGTATGAAGATTTCGATTTTAGGCGCAGGAGCAATGGGCATGCTGTTCGGAGGATACCTGTCCGAACACAATGACGTATGGCTGATCGATATCGATCAGAACCGAATCGATTATATCAATGTGAATGGCGTTGCCGTTCGTGAGAGCACAGGCGAGGACAAGTTCTTTCGCCCCGTTGGCATGACAAATGCCGCAAATCTGGGGGAAATGGACGTGGTCCTCGTTTTCGTAAAATCTATGTTTACGGTAGATGCGCTGAAAACGAACAAAGGGCTGATTGGGCCGAATACGTACCTGATGACATTGCAGAACGGCGCGGGCCATGAGTCTAAACTGCTGCAGTTTGCGGATGCCGATCATGTGATCATCGGTTCGACACAGCATAACAGCTCGATCATCGGGAATGGACATGTCCATCATGGGGGAAGCGGACGGACGCAGATCGGCCTGCTTTCGGGCGACAGCAGTAAGTTGGAATCGATTGCGCAGAACTTTACCGCCTGCGGATTGGCGTGCAGCACAAGCGCGGACGTCAAACGGCAGATTTGGACGAAGCTGTTTACGAACACGGCAGCCAGCTCTTTGACGGCGGTGCTCCAGGTGCCGCTGGGCTTCATCCACGAGGATGCGAACGCACACAAGATGATGGAAACGCTGGCGCGGGAAGCGGCAGCGGTTGCCAACGCGGACTGCGGAGGCGGGTTTGAAGAGGCGGAAGTGATCGAGGGCGTGGACACGGTGTGCCGGAACGCACCGAACGGGTACACATCGATCTATGCAGACGTGAAGAAGGGCGCGCGCAGCGAGGTGGATACGATCAGCGGTTCGGTGGTCGAGACGGGCAAGCGGCTCGGCATCCCAACGCCGTATCACGAGATGGTGGTCGCTCTGATTCATGCGATGGAGAACAGAAATAGAACGCAAGGCAAATCTTAACATAAGGAGAAACAGACATGGCCGATTACAACTGGACTGCAGGAAACCCCTCAAGAATACCGGAGAAGATGCCGCCCAAGGAGAATATGATGGGCAATCTTCACGTTGTCGATCTGACAAAGGTGCTCGATCCCAATACGGAGACCCGCCGCTGCCGGCTCTGGCGCTTCAACACCGGCGGCGCCATCCCGGATTTCCATACGATCATGGATCTGACGAGCCACCTCGGCACACACTGCGAGTGCCCGTACCATCACGATGAGAACTGGGCGAGCGTGGCAGAGCTGCCGCTCACCAATTTCATGGGCAGGGCGATCTATGAGACGCTGGACCTTCCGGAGAACCATCAGATCACCGGCGCAGACCTCGAAGCGGCTATCGGCAGCCGCGTCCAGCCGGGCGACACCGTGATCCTTGACAGCCCGCACAAGATCCCTCCGTTCACGCCCGCGACCAACGGACCGGACGATCATCGCCTGGTGGTCAGCGCCGATAGCGCACAGTGGCTTGTCGACCACGGCGTCAAGTGCGTGGGCTTTGGCGACGGCGTGTCGATCGAGGACGGCGAGGCGAATGTGAAACCGTTCCACGATATCCTCATGGCGGTCAACTGCACCTTCCTCGAAGTGCTACAGAATCTCGAGCTGCTCAAGACGGATACTTTCTTTATCAGCTTTGCGCCGCTCCCGATCATCGGCCTCGATTCCTGCCCCGTCAGGGTCTATGCCATTGAGGGGTTGGAGGAGTTTTGAGAGCTAACAGGAAGGATGAGTATTGCGATGAATTTTCGCGAATTGTTATCAAAAAAGCAAGTTTTTGCCCCGTGCGTACATGATTGCATGTCAGCAAAGGCTGCGGAACTCTGTGGATATAATGGACTGATGCTTAGTGGTGGCATGACTGCCAGATCCATGTCGGGTTATCCAGATTTGGGCATCATGTCTCTGGATGAGTTAATTTGGGTCACAGATCGCATCACTAACATGACGAAACTACCTCTTGTCATCGATGCGGAGAATGGATTGGGTGAAGGTCCACTGAATGCTTACAGAACAGCGGAACGGTTGGCTAAGGCTGGTGCCAGTGGTCTTACTATTGAGGATACGACAGGCATACGCGGTTGGGGGCGTATGAGCGCCAACAACGAATTACAGGGGCTTGAGACTGAGGAGATGTGGCTCGCAAAGATTAGGGCGGCCAAATCGGCCCTGGAAGGTAGCGATTGCATCCTGATCGCACGGACCGAGTCTCTCCCAATTCTCGGTCTAGATGGCGCAATTGAGCGTTGCATGAAGGCCGTGGATGCTGGTGCCGATATGATCGTGATTGTGATGATCAAAACCTTGGATCAGTGCAAACAGATCGCAGAACGCATCCCAGGTTGGAAGATGTATCCAGATCTCTTCTCCCATGATGGCATCCCAGATGTTGAGTTGGATGATGTGGATAAGTTGGGTTTCAATTTTGTCACGATGCATGGCCTCGCAAAGGGAGCCCTTTACGGAATGATGGATTTCGGCCGTCACAACTTTGTTAACAAGAGCGCTGTCTACTCGGATCAACACGACTTCGGTGGATTGGGTACGGAGCTAGAGAAAAAGGCACGCAGTTTCGATGCCGAAAAATGGTTTGAACTCGAGCGCCAGTTTAAAAACGGATTTTAATGCGATTGAAAGGAGCATCTTGAAATGGTAAAAAGAGTGAACATCAGAGAACTTCTCTCAAAAGAACAGGTTTTTGCCCCGTGCGTACATGATTGCATGTCGGCAAGGACGGTTGAGATGTGTGGCTACAACGGTATCTTTCTGAGTGGCGGAACGACCGCCAATAGTATGCTAGGCATGCCGGATATCGCAGCGATGTCTCTGGATGAGTTGGTTTGGGCAACGACTCGTATCGCGGATTATTCCTATCTCCCGCTGTTCGTCGATGCCGATCATGGCTACGGTGAGGGACCGCTGAATGTATACCGCACCGCTTGCAGGCTACAGAAGGCTGGCGCTGTTGGTTTCAGCATTGAGGATACGGCAGGCGTCCACGGATGGGAACGCATGACGCATAATAACGAGAATGAAAGCGTTATCCCCGTTGATGACTGGCTTGCAAAATTGCGTGCTGCAAAGGCGGCAACGGAAGGCTCCGACTGTATCGTCATCGCAAGAACCGAGACAAAATTCTCGCAGGGGCTGGACGCTGCCATCGAGCGTTGCCAACGTGCATTGGATGTCGGCGCGGATATGACCATGATTGTCGGTATTAAGACAATTGATGACTGCCGCCGTATTGCAGAGAAGGTTCCTGGCTGGAAGATGTATCCGGATCTGTTTTCACATGATGGTATTCCCGATGTAAATATTGACGAGGTGTACGAGCTGGGCTTCAATCTCGTAACCATACACTACCTACAGAAAGGAGCAATGTATGGGATGATGAAGTACGGTATGGAGAACTTCAAGAACAAGAGCGCTGTCTTCTCTGATCAGCATGACATGGGAGGCTTGACGGAAGAAGAGCAGAAGAAACTGCGCGGCTTCGATGCACCGTATTAGTTCGACTTGGAACGCCAGTTCCGCGGTGAGTAATGTCACGGAAACCGTGTACATTATATAAAAAACAAGGAGGATTCTATGAAAAAACTGTGTGCGATCATTTTGACTTCGTTGATGGTTCTGAGCCTTGCTGCGTGCGCAGCACCGCAAGATGGAGTCAAAGCCCCGGCTCAGACCGAGTCGAACAATGCACAGGAAGTCACCCAGACAGAAGAACCGGTTGTTGATGAGTACGCAGAGAAGAGTGGCGGCGTTCTACATATCGCGATTAGCAGCGATGCGAACACCATGCTTACCACCGAGATGCGTGCGATCAATGAGCACAAGTATGCCATGATTATCTATGAGGGTCTGTTTGTAGTTGACGGTGAAGGCAAGCCGGCGCCGTTGCTCTGCGAATCCTATGAGGAGAATCTTGACGAACTGACCTACACGCTGAAGTTGCGTGAGGACGTTAAGTTCCATGACGGCTCGGACTTCAATGCGGAAGTGTGCGCATGGAACCTTGAACTCTATAAAGCTGAGGGTATTCAGGCAGATGCATTCCTGAAGAATTTGGAATCCGTAGAAGTCGTCGATGAGTACACGGTAAAACTGCACCTGACCCAGTGGGACAGCCTTATTCCGTATTCTCTGATGCGACAGGCAGGCTGGATGCAGTCCAAAGTTGCTTACGAAGAGAAGGGCGCAGATTACATCCGTGAGAACCCCGTTGGTACTGGTCCCTTCAAGTTTGTCAGTTGGGAACGCGGTGCGAGCATGACGTTCGAGCGTTTCGACGAGTATTGGCAGGGCAAACCCTATCTGGACGGCGTGGTTCTCGATGCGTAATTGCCTTTGCTGCAATTACTGTTTGGCGAAGCGTATTGTCAATAAACTGCCTTTGCGTTGCGCATTTAACCCCGTTGCAGGCCGTGAAACAGCATATCGGGGTGGTTTGGTACGCGCAAGCAATCCTAAGCGTATCACAGTAATTGGTGCAGGCCCGTCCGGGTTGGAGGCAACACGAGTATTGGCAGAGCGAGGCCATACAGTCGATCTTTACGAGGCAACGGAAGAAATTTGTGGTGGACAACTGCGGGCGGCACAACAACCGCCTGCTAAAGAGATTATACAGAATATTCCAGCGTATTACAGAGTGGCACTCGCAAAAAACGAGAACGTTACCATTCATCTTTCCTGCCCTGTTGACGAGCCGATGGCACTTGCAATGGAAGCGGATGAATTCGTTATTGCGACCGGCGCAAAAGATTGGAAGCCCAATATTCAAGGAATCGATACAGCCGATGCGGTTGCTGCGACCGATGTGCTTCTTGGAAAATCCGATGTTGGCAGCAACGTTGTTATCGCAGGCGGCGGGCAGGTCGGTGCGGAAACCGCACATATGCTTTCTGAACTTGGGAAAAATGTTCGCATCGTCGAAATGCAGGATCGCATTTGCAACATGGAAGAGCCTAATACACGGGAAGCACTGATGGCAGCGCTTGAAGAACGCCATGTAGAGTTTCTTACGAGCAAACGAATTGTTTCGGTCGAAAAAGGGAAGGTCTGCATCGAAGATGTGCGCGATCACTCCACTGCGGTACTCGTTTGCGACACTATCGTGTTAGCATTCGGTATGCAGAGTGAGGACGCGCTCTATCATTCGCTCCGCAAGTGTGGCAAAACCGTTCACTTGATCGGAGATGCAGAAAAAGTTGCTAATATCGCACATGCGATTGAACAGGGGTTTCTCCTCGGTAATCGGATCGGATAAGCGTATGATAGGCAAGGAATATCCAGGTATACACCACTGGGAGGAGGGCGTGAGCGATTTAAGGGAATATATTGTTGGAGCGGCTGGCAAAAAGTAATAATTATTGGAGGATTATATGAACAGTGCAAAGATCGGTTTAGAATACAAGTATGATCTAATGGAATTAAAATTCCACACCGCTCTTGCATTTCTCCACCGACCCGATCTTGCCGGTCTGCCCGAGGGGTGGATCGAGCTGGACAACGGCGTTCGGGCGAGCGTGCAGCACTACACGACCATGGCGGCGGAGACGCTCGATTTTGAAACGCACGAGAAGTTCTTCGATGTGCAATATCTGATCGAGGGCGTGGAGCTGATCGGTGTGGTCGGGCGCGAGGGATTGGTAGAAAAAACGCCTTACGATTCGACAAATGATGTTACATTCTATGAAGAACCCGTGCTCTCCGGCGCAGTGCTGCTGCGCGCGGGTGATTATGTGATCCTTGCACCGGAGGATGCGCACAAGCCTCGCTGCCTTGCCGGGGAGGCGATGCCGGTCAAGAAAATCGTTCTGAAGGTACCGGTCTAACCATGCAGGAGAAGAAGCAGTACACGCTCTACGATATTGCGGCGATCGCGAATGTCGCGCCATCAACCGTTTCCCGCGTCGTCAATGGCGTCCCTGGCATCAGCAAGAGTACCAGGACCAAGGTCCAGAAGGTTCTCGATGCGTATCATTACGTACCCAACGAGACGGCGCGCGGGCTGGCAACGCAATCGTCAAAGCTGATCGGAATCCTCATCTCGGATATCCGCTTGACGCACCATGCGGACGGCGTGTTCTATGTGGAGCAGGAGCTGGCAAAACGCGGGTATTGCTGCCTGATTCTCAACACCGGGGTGGAGGAGGACTCACAGGCCAAGCATATCCAGATGTTGAGCCAGCGCAAGGTGGATGCCGCCGTCCTCATGGGTTCCATTTACCAGACGGAGACGGTCCGCCGGGCGATCGAGACGTATCTGCCGCAAACGCCGGTGATGATCTGCAACGGATACCTGAATCTGCCGAATGTGTATGGCGTCATTGCTGACGAGCGATTCGGTGTGGAGCGATGCGTGCAGCTGCTGGCGCAGCGGGGGAAAAAGCATCCGGCTTTTGTTCTGGACCGGGAGACGCCGAGCAATCTGGAAAAGCGGCAGGGCTATGAGGACGCCGTGCGGCGAGAGTTGCCGGAGGCAAAGCTTGTGACGGCAAAGACGGACAACACGCGCCTCGGCGCATACAGCGCCACGCGAAAACTGCTGGAGGAGCATCCGGAAACGGACGGAATCGTGTATTCCGATGATGTGCTGGCAACGGTGGGCGTGCATGCGCTGCGGGATTTGAAACGAAAGATCCCGGAGGAGGTGGCGGTGATCGGCATCAACAATTCGTTCTATGCCGAGCTGTCCACGCCGCAGCTGACCTCGCTGGACAACATGCTGTACGATCAGAGCCTGACCGTGGTCAGAACCCTGCTTGATCTGCTGACCGGCAATCACGTCAACCGGCAGGTGATGATCTGCTCCGAGATCGTTGAGCGCGAGACGACATGAACAAGACGGATTATCTTTGCAGGCTCATCCGGCATGCGGCCAACGTGCCGGTTGAACGGATTCAACTGAATGAATTTGTTCCAGCCCGCGAAGCGCTCAACAGCAGGGTGCCCTCGCTTGCTGCGCTGGCGGAAAACGAGGTGCGTACAGCGGTGCAGGCATATGCAGGGCTTTTGCATGTCATCAGCACGATCAAAACACATTATATCGTGCTGCCCACGCAGGAGCTGGACGAGGCCATCCTGATCGGTCCGTACCGCTGCTCGGAGCCGGTGTACCGGCGAGTGAAGAGCATCCTGCACGATCGGGGGTATTGGGGCGTTCAGAGCACGGATATCCGGACATACTTCAGCTCGGTCGCAAAGGCCGATGAGTCGTGGCTTCTCGAAATCGTACAAATAGAGAGCAGGCATTTGTTTGGTACAGAGCCGCACATAGAACTTATCGATGCACAGACGTCCAACATGGATGCACGGGAACGGTGTGTAATGCACGGCCTTGCGGAACGGAGGAAGGAGGACCGCCAGCAGCTTGTCAAAGCAGTCGCGCAGGGGGCATATACCGCGGCGGGCGAGTGGCTCTCCAAACTGCTGGATTGGAAGCTGGACACGCCGATGCGCATGCAGTGTGCCGCCTGCAACGAAATGTTTTTGTCGGCAGTGCTGCAAAATCCTGCGGTGGAGCCGCTGGAGGCGGAGGAGCTGTATCACATCTGGATGTGCAAGGCGGAAAGCATTCCGGGAAGAGAAACGCTGTTCCAGATGCTGGAGGAGTATTGCGCGCTTGTGCGCCGGCCGGTGGCGGGTCGGAGCAGCACGCTTTTTCTGGATGCCAGAAACTATGTCAGCGAGCACCTCAACGAGGAGCTTCGGCCAGCGGATATCGCAAATGCGCTGGGTGCAACGGAGAACCGGCTTATTAAGGTGTTTCGCGAGGAAACGGGCGGCACGGTGCTGGCCTATATTCGCCAGCAGCGGCTTCTCGCGGCCAAGGAGCTGCTGGAGACGATCGACCGGCCGATCGAAGCCATTGGGCAGAGCGTTGATATTCCGGAAAAGCAGGCGCTCGTCCGGAACCTGACCAAACTACTGGGCTGCACGCCGACGCAGTACCGGAAGAGAGCGCGCATCGATGAAAGTCCATCCGCGCGGCCGTAGTGCCGAGAAAAAGAAAGCCACAAAAGCCGCCATACGCGAAGTTTATCTGAACGGCCCCAAGCGAGAGGTTCAGATCACATGAGTTGAACCTCGAGACTGAAAAGAAGAAGCAGCGTGTTTGCGCCTATAAAATGACCTCAGCACAACTTGTGCTGAGGTCTTTATTGGTTAGTACCCACACAAAATACTGGCTGTGGATTCAAGCGGATACCCTAACAGCAATCCTGGTGTCCGCCAATCATAATCGTGTACCGATCGCTCTGCCCACCAGCTTTCATCGCAGCGACCTGTCGAATGTCGGTAACACGGTCGATCTCATATTTCCGGCCGTCCTCCCATGTGATCTCCCGAGGGAGCATAATACCATCGTCCCGGAAGTCTGCATTAACAGCCACATACACCTTTGCCAGTTTAGCATTCGTAATTGTCTGCCCCATAAGGCACCTCCATATCACGAAGGAAATTGCTCTGAGCTGTGATCGGCGGCTCGACTAATTTGTAGCCTTTCCATTTCATCACACGAAACTTGAAATCAAGCAATTCCATAGGCACTTGCAGTGTGGATGCTGCTGCGAAGAATGTCATATCGGAATTCAAAGAATCAAGCACTTGCTGGTCATCGAGAAGAAACTCTGCTGCAAACAGATTTGCTTCTTTTTCATAACGATTGGACTCGTTGAACATCCCTACGTCATGAAAGGCATGGACTCCGCTCTTTACATGGAGCTGTGAGTGTCCAAACTCATGAGCGACTATGATTCTTTGAAGAACAGCAGGAAGGTCATCATTATAGGTAATAGTCTTAATCCGGTTTCGCTGAAGATAGAATCCTTTAATACGAACAAACTGCTTTTCAGCTATGACGAGCAAAGCAATGTCGTCGCTGTTAATTACAACGGCACCTATTATTACTATCTGCGCGATGGTCAGGGTAACATTATAAAGCTGATCGATGGCAATGGCGCAACTGTTGTCAGTTACTCGTATGACCCCTGGGGCGCATGTACGACTTCGGGCACCATGGCGAGCACGCTCGGCACTTTGAACCCGTTCCGTTATCACGGGTATGTGTATGACGAGGAGACGGGATGGTACTATTTGTCGAGCCGGTATTATAATCCTGAGGTAGGCCGCTACCTCTCCGCAGATACATTGAGCTCGACAGGACAGGGTGTGCTGGGCTATAATATGTATGCCTACTGCCTGAACAATCCAACAACAAACTATGATCCCTCGGGCAGCTTGTCATTCTCCAATCTGCTCTCCGGTGCAAAACTGTTAAGCGTCGGGCTTACGGCAGTGGCCGTGGGATTAACGGTCTTGACCTGCGGTGCAGCCGCGCCCGTAATGGTAGCGGTGGCTGCGGTTACGGTAACGACAGGGGCAGTGACAGTAGCAAACGGACTTGCGGAGGTGCAGGAAGGGCTGACTGCAAGCAGCGAGGGAGCGCAGGACGGTACAAACTTCATGCGTGACGGGCTCATGCAGGGGAACAAAGAGGCATATGAATGCCAGCGGGATGTGATCGCCACGGTAGCAGAGGTTGGCACATTCATATGTACTGCCTATACCGGCCTGAAGGGCGGAGTATGCTTCGTTGCAGGAACGCTTGTCCTGACAGAGACGGGACAGGAGCCGATCGAGACCATAGCGGAAGGGGAATATGTCTATGCTACAGACCCTGAGACGGGAGAAAGCGAATATAAACAAGTCGTCCAAACCTATGTAAACGAGACGAATGAACTGGTGCATGTGAAGACCGACGGAGACGAGATCGTCTGTACCAGGGAGCACCCGTTCTACGTACCGGTCAGGGGCTGGACGGCAGCCTGCGATCTGCGCGCAGGGGACATCCTCGTCAGGAGCAACGGCGAGTATGTCGTGGTCGAGGCAATCGAGCATGAACTGCTGGAATCCCCGATCACCGTCTACAACTTCGAGGTCGAGGATTTCCATACCTATCATGTTGGCAGCGCAAGCGTGCTGGTGCATAATAAATGCAGCAACGGTTCGGTTGGAAAACGGAATACTCCCGATCAAGACGCACTAATTCAAATAGCAAAAGAACACAAAAGAGGCGTTTCGAAAGAGGAGGCCAATATTTTAGTAGAATGGGCAAAAGAATTGGGAGTTAAGACACATTTGCCTGAAACGCATCCTAATAGAAGTGGGATATGGAGCTATACTTTGCATATTGTAATTAGAAACCTGCATATTAGAGTTTTTAGATAAAACAATGGAGGAGAGAATAGCATGAAACTTGTTTGTATTCTGTTTGATTATGCGTATAACGATGCAGATGTTATTGCTGTACCAGACAGCTTATATGACAATATACAAGAATTAGGACAACAATTTCAATGGTGGTTGGGTAAAGGTGAGCACGATTTTTGGACAACACTCCCAGATGGACAACGAGCATTGGCTTGTGAAACCGATGGGTTTGTTTGGTGGCTCAACAAACAGTTGGGAGATGACTGCAAGGAGAAGGTGAAAATAGTAGAACAACATGTACGCTATCGACGGAAGCTTAAGACGATCCATTGGTGATGTCGCTGAAGCCATTGAAGTCATTGCGCAGGCAGTTGATCATGCGAATTGTTTTGTCAATTACATCCTTTTAAACGCCAAAATAGTGCACGAGGTTCGGCAGCATCTTGAAACATCTTTCAAGATGCTGCTGATAAAGGTCGTATTTGGCTGATGGATAAAGCTTAAAAAGTGGCGGATCATTACGAAACACCGCTTTTCAGATTTATTCAAGAGGTTCTAAAGAGGGGGCGCATCATGGATAAAATGACGGAAATAGAAATTCTATTTGTTGCAGAAATGTCAGTAGAGCAAGGTAACGACCTAATGCCGTTGATAGAAGCGCAAGGGTGGAACATTGACACGTTGCATTCTCAGGACAAAGAGTTCTATTATATTGAATTAGTCAAAACCGGTTTTATCCGCACGTGGTATCTTTCGGAGGCCTTAGAAAAAGCATTTTCCTTGTTGGATGTAAATATGATAAGCTTTTTACAAAAACTTATGTCGTTAAACGTTGGATACAGGGCACTGGAAGTGGTTGTGAAGAAAACAAATAAGTATCCCGGAATGTATATTAGTGACACATGGATCAAGCGTATAGGAGATTTGGGCTTGAGTGTAGACATAGATATCTATTAATAGGAATACGGATACAATGAACCGGATGTAGGAAGATTTGTTTCGGCGGATGGGCAACGACAAGTGCGAATGCTTTACAAAGATTTAGTGGGAGCCCATGGTGGAGGGCCACATGTTAATTTTGATATATTAAGTCCCAAATACAAGAGTGTGCATGTGTTCTTTTTTGACTAAAGAGGTGATCCTATGAAAACGATAAAAATCCCACCTTATGAAGATGCTATAGATGTACTCATTCATCGAGAAAAGGCAAGTTATTCTGCTTTGTCTAATGAAAAGCACGCAGCTATAAAAATGAATAAAAGCATGGCAGAGTCATTGGCACGGCAGTTGTTATATTTTGCAGTTAATTCTCTTCCAACGGGAAGCCACGTACATTATGATACTTTTTTCTGCCCATTGAAGCAGGGAAACTACGAGGTTGTTATCTCACAGATAGAGAACAACGAGATAGAACTCAGGATAGAACTTGATGAAGAGGCCGAGTTATGAAAGTATATGAAGGTAAGATTGCTGATGACTATCGAAACAAATTCGTACAATCATTTTTGAAGGGCGGAGTATGCTTCGTTGCAGGAACGCTTGTCCTGACAGAAACGGGACAGGAGCCGATCGAGACCATAACGGAAGGGGAAGCGGAAATCGTTGAAGCCGCCGTACAGGGCGCAGAGATTGCCATCGAGCTGAACGGGCAGGAATTAACCCTTATGGCCCATGAGACGGAGAATATGGAAGCAGCCTTCACCATAACCGGCGAGCGTCGCAAGACGCTGGTATCGGGATTTTTGTTCTTAAGAGTGTCCATCGTTACACGATTTAAGAAGCTGCATATAATTATGAAGCGAAATTTCGAGGTGTGCATGAGCTGAGTGCGATTATGCTAACTAATGTCGGTATGGACAAAAAAATCCCCTAAAACAGGGGATTTTTTGTTTTTAGTACAGTAAAAGCATCTGTTCTAGTTTTCTCAAAAGGATTTTATCAAATGCGGCGGTGCTGTACCGCATGTTCTTCTTTCAACCTCTTTCCCTCTTGTAGGAGTGCGCAGTGCGGCAGATGCAGCCAAAGAAAGTTTTCTTTTAACCTTTCGGCGTTGTTGATGGAATAGTTTGTGCGGCGGAACTTGCGGGCGTAACATACCGGGACCTTTTTCGATCAAACATGTTGAACCTTGCATGGTATACATACGGGGCGCTTGCTTACAGGCGGCCTCAGCCCCTCCGGTGTGCTTTTATGTCATTATGGTTCAAGAGATTTCTGTTTTTCAAGAAATATTCAAGGCTTTATGCTATGATAGAAACAAGAGGTGTAAGCAAGTATGCCTTTTCCTATGCTTCCTCCGGCGGGAAGGTCATCATGACGCTGGCGCAGGAAGAGCCTGATATTCGGCTGCGTGTATACAACACGGGCGCACCGATCGATCAGAAGGATCTGCCCCATTTGTTTGAACGCTTCTACCGGGCGGACAGTGCCCGCACTGCCGGGCGCAGCTTCGGCCTGGGACTTGCTATTGCCAGATCCATTGCAGAGGCTCACAGGGGAACCATTCGGGCGGAAAATCAGCCGGAAGGCGTGTGTTTCATCGTACAGTTCAAAATATAAGCTTATATCGATTCAACGCAAAAGGCAGGCTCTTGGGAGCCTGCCTTTTGCAGGGGTTCATGTATGCGAGAAGGGAATCAGGAAAGATGCTTAGTTCTGGCCCAGTCCGCCGCCGCAGCAGCCTGCGCCGGTAGTGCCCGTGCGTTCGATACTGCCGTTGCCGCAGCAGCCTCCGGAAGAAGCGCTTATGTCATAGTCACCTACGGCGGGGACGGTACCGGTTTCATCTGCGATAAGGATCCGGGCCCGGATCATGCCCATCCAGCAGGTATACTGGATCACACCGGCTTCTGTGGGGGTGAACTCAATCAGGTTGTCCCCTTCTTTGAGCACCATATCCAGCCCCAGCTGGGAACAGAGGATCCGGTAGTTGCAGCCGTTGAGACTGCCCTGGGGGACATTGAGTACCCAGCGAACCGGGGTACCTGCCTTTACCAGAATGGTGGGGTAGCTGCTTGCGGTCAGCTGGCTGTTGACCACCTGCACACCGTTGCCGTCTATGGCAGTCACAGCGCCGTCTGTATTCACGGTGCCGTCGGCATTCAGTGCGGAAGAAGAGGTCTGGCTTCCGTAGCTGTAGTTGTTATAGCCATAGCTGCCGTAGCCGTAGCTGCTGCCGGTATCGGTGCTGCTGCTGTACAAACGGCTCATGCCGCCGCAGCAGCCGGAACGGGTGGTACCGGTGTATACGCTGCCATAGGCATCGGTGCCGCTGGCAGTGCCGTCTGCAGAAGCGGGGAGATTGCCGTTCTCATCCTGTACCAGGATCTGGGCCCGGATCATACCCATCCAGCAGGTATACTGGATCACGCCGGCAGACTGAGGGGTGAACTCTATGATATTGTCCCCTTCCTTCAAAGAAACTTCTTTGCCCAGGGAAGGGATGACGATCCGGTTGTTGCAGCCGTTGATGGTGCCGGCAGGGGCTTTCAGATTCCAGCGAACGGGAGTACCGGCCTTTACCACAATATTGGGATAGGTGCTGGCTGTCAGCTCGCTCTCCACCACCTGCACGCCGTTTTCCAAGACGGAACCGGACGCGGTGGAAGGATCCACCTCTGCCAGGGCGGTGGATTTGCCCATATTCATACCTACCAGAGCTACGGCCACAATGGCGGTGGTGCCCAGCAGGGCTTTTTTGACGATCTGCTTACGATAGGGAAGCTCGGAAAGGATGCAGGCGATCACGCCGATGAACAGCAGAACCTTCAGAGCAAAGGGAGTCAGCAGGCCGGAAAGGATGCCGCCCTGACTGAACATGGACAGACCCATGACCGTGACCAGCACAGCCCCCACCTTGGTGACCACCCGGGTAAACCGCTGACCCAGAGCAGAAACCAGGCTGCCGAAGCCCAGCATCAGGGGCACGGTGCCCAGGCTGAACATGAGCATGCTTAAAGCGCCCGTAACGGGGCTGCCGGAAGCCAGCGCCACCAGCTGCATGGACTGGAGAGGACCGCAGGGCATAAGGCCGTTAAGCAGGCCGATCACAAAGGGCTGAGTGGCTTTGGCACGCCTGGCGCCAACCTTTTTAACGAATCCCTTTGGCATATGGATGCCGAAGCCCCGGAGCCCGGGTACCAGATTCAGCATATTGATGCCCATGATGACCATGAACACGCCGGCAATGATCTTGATGATGCCCTGGAACGTGGTGGAAAGACCACCGCCGGCGCCGCCGCCCAGGAACATGCCCACCAGACCCAGAATAAAGCCTGCCAGCGTATAGGAGACCACACGGCCTAGGTTATACCACACGGCGCCCAAACGGTTGGGCTCACCTTCTTTGGGCAGGCACTGGGAAAGGTTGATGCCGCCGCACATGGCGATGCAGTGCACGGAAGTGATCAGGCCGATGACGAACAGCATTCCGTAGCCCATGGAGCCGTCTGCCAACTGGCTGGGCACCAGCAGGTTCAGCACACCGGTATAATCCATCAGCAGATACAGGGCCACGATGCAGGCCAGCATCCCTACATTTTTCCAGATGCGCTTGGGAGAGATCCCTTCTGCGCTTTCCACCGAATATCCTAACCCCTCGATGGCCGCCAGGATCTTGCCCCAGGTGGTTTTCTTATCTTCAAAAGTGATTTCTGCGCTGGCGGTTTTAAAGGACACGTTGGCCTTTATGACTCCCTTCATAGCCCGCAGAGTCTTGCCGATGCGCATTTCGCAGTTGGTGCAGGTCATGCCGTCGATCCTGCATTTTTTTGTCTGTACCATCTGTACCTCCTATATGTATCATGATCCCTTCGGATCTGTTTATACCCGGAGGAGGTATCACTCCTCCTCTTGTTTACAGATGGCAGTATACCAGAGCTTTGTGTGGGTTTTATGTGGTTCCTTACATTTAGAAAAAATTTCAGCTCCTTTTGTCCGTGCGGATTACATGAACATCCAATATAAAGAGTTACTATGTAGAGGGTGGTTTCTCCCACCTAATACATATGACTGCGGCTC
>OLOV01000903.1_pt1 | contig 25219 bp, 19 predicted proteins | sample 1672931 | NCBI WGS metagenome assembly OLOV01 (sample SAMEA3136738, study PRJEB25190) | human gut metagenome | biome: human gut; feature: human-associated habitat; material: faeces | place: Austria | collected 2013 | reverse complement strand
CTTATGGGTGCTCTCCACAAAGCAGGTATTGAAATCAACCGTAAAGTGCTTGCAGACCTTGCTATCAACGATCCCAAAGCTTTCAGCGCAATCGTTGCAAAGGTAAAGTAAAAAAACAACATTTCTGAAAAATAACGGGAATCCGGTTCGCTTTAGGCAAACCGGATTTTTTCATTTTCCTTCTCTCAAATATCGCCTACACTTTTCTTTTTGACTTATAACACATTCGACAAAAAGCCAACAACATCTATATTCCACTATACAAAGAATGACTTTCCTGAAAGCAATACACATAAAACCTTACAGAATCTCCAAGCAAAAAATACTACATAGGATTTTCTAACACTAAGTAAAAATTCTCCAAATCGGTAAATGTTCTTGTACTTAGGTGTTGGCACTTAAAACTTGTACCATTTTGCACAAAACTTAAATCATGTCCTGTCAGAATAAAATGTAGTACAATATCATGCTGAACACGAATAGAAACTCACACAATAATCCAAGTTATTTTCCAAATCTGTCTTTATATATCTCAAAAAAGAAACAACTGCGTTAAAAGTCCTACTCATATTTTTAGAAAAGATGCAGTCGCACATTTCAATAGATCCTAAACAGAACTCGTCATAAAGTTTTTACCAACTTTTATACAGTCTTCGTTTTTCAACACATCTATATTTATGCATAAAATGCAAGCGACATCCAATAAAAAACACACAACTTCATGCTTTTGGTCTCCATAAATTAAAACTCGCAATATGCCCCAAAACATGCTTCCGACAGACCTTGTGTTTCAGGCATATACAATCGCGAAAAATACAAGGCATATATTTTAAAATACAAGGCACTTATTTCAAAATATATGCCTTGTATTTTTTACGAAGTGCCTTCTTTTTTTTCGCCTTCAGATATGGCGTTTTTTACAATGGGAATTTTCCTGTTTCCTACGCAGTTTTCTTATTTTTTTTGCGCTAAATTTCAAGTTATTCTCCATCGCTAATGAAAATTCGCATGTTCAAATAGAATGTATGGTGGTTTCTAAAGGTTTTATGGCTTTACAGATATTCGTACAATAAAAAAATAATGTCCGCAATGCCAATATTTTGATCTTGCGGACATTTGATATAAAAAGCAATACGACAGCCTTTAAAATTTTATATTTTCACCTTGCTCAATTAAAACGCTGTCAATCGTAGAATTATTTTTTAAGAAAGGAAAATGTCTGATAAAATAAACCAAATTCTATGGAGTCCGGATTTTGCTCCATCATCCATGATGATACTCTTATTGAAAAGACTATCATCAATATCTTCATTAGATACTTTCATATTTTTGGCAATGTCGATACTATCTATATTTTTTTCACATTGCTTCGATGGACTTAGACTTTTCTTTCTTGATTGCCCATTGCTACAAGCTACCATTGTTAAGAAAGACAACAGAACAAGTATAAAAGGAATCTTCATCATTGTCCTCCCTTTCTCGACTTCATTTACTTGTTCTTTCTTAGTTCTTTGCATCTAATTCGAAAAATTCTGAAGAGTGCTGCAGATTATTTTTCTTGCACGCAGAATTTTATGCATAATGATTTTTATATGGTTTGGCGTAAAATTTACCCCCTGACATAGCTTTAAGTCTACGTCAGGAGGCTTTTTTCATTATTTGCTGCTGGGAAAACAATTTGTTAATTTCTCAGCATGAATTGGTTAAGAGCTTACTCCTCCGGACGAATAGCACCGTAACTTTGCAGGTATCCGCTAGCTTTTCGCCAAAGGGCTGTTTTGGTTTGGATGCCGACTAGACCATCAACAACGTTTTGCCCTTCATAATCTCCATCAACATGGTCTCTCTGAAAATCCTTCAACGCCGTTTCGGTATTACGACCGTATACGCCATCGCAGTCATCGGAACTGTCCAGATAGCCAGTGGCATACAGTGCCAACTGCACATTGTATACATAGACGCCTTTGCTGCCATATTTAAGAGTGTTAGAACCGAAGGCAGTCTTAATACTTGTCGGGTGCAGTTGAGAGAATGTCCGATCCGTAAGATAACTGCCATGAATGTAACCTTCATGAAACTTACTATCACTGCCATACCAGGTGACGCAATACCAGTCCTTCGAGCCGTTAAGGCTGGAGCCGTAAGCATGGAAGCGTACGGTAAGCTGAGTACCAGGAGAAAGCTTGTATGCAACAGTGTAACCAGTGCCGGGGCCTTTGCGCACATTTACGTTGTTCATGGTGACCTCTGCGGCCAGTACGGGAATTGCAGCGCAGGTCAGCGTCAACACCGCCAGCACAAAAGCGATGATCTTTTTAAAATGCTTCATTTTTTCTTCCTTTCATTTTGGGGCGCACGAAATACACCGAAGTGCTGCCCCTTCGTTTGAAATTGGGTTATTTGCTTTTTGTGTAGAGTTGAAGCTATACTGAAAGCACAAATTGTGCTGCTGCGTGCTATGATTTCTTGTAGAACACCCATCCCCATCTCTTTGAGGGTGGTAGCGGCCAAGCTCGTTTTACAGAATCATCCACGCCCTTACTCAAATCATTGGTATCACCTACTTTGTTTTTCTACCGATGGCATCAATCCCTCGGTGCATTTATAGTATAAAACGGAAAAGCCAAGATGAAAATTGAAGAGTTCTGGCAGATATCATGCAATTTTCGCGCAAATATGAAAATCACTCAAAAAGGCATATGAAACAAGGTTAAATTTGTGCTTTTTAAGTGTAATGAAGTATTTTGTGAAAATGAGATGAAAGCAAATACAATCCATGCACATTGCCTATAAAGGCGATAAACTCTACTGATGCGATGAGAATTATAAAGCGTTTTGAAATAAAAAAAGCTGCTCTTCGAGTATTACTCGGAGAGCAGCTTTGCCTTTAAAAGAGTTTATTTAATTGCCTGTTGCTTTTGCTGAACAGCTGCATAGTTGGGCTTACCATAACTTCATTTATTTTGATATAGACGCGGTGAAAAACAAATAACGATCATTAGCATCTGGTACCTCTAACAGATTGCCCCTATCATCCATTCCAAGAAATTTATATTGGCATGGACGTAATAATGTTCCTTTTTTTGATAGATATCCGTAGAGATTATTTTTCTTTACAATAAATCCTTCTGCGTTCCCAACGAAGCCCTCTTCAAATGGTAGTTCATACGGTTCTACACAAATAAAAGACGTCGTCTGGAGGTCATATAATCTGAATAGAGTAGAATCTTCGGCTTGAATCCAGCAATAACAATCAGGCGTGATATTGATAATACTGTTTGCCTCCATTGGAAAAACAAGGTCCCCATTTGTTGATAGTATGCCGTATCGTATGCCATCAAGGCTCACAATTGCATATCCATATAGGAAATCACTTGCATACCTATAAGCCTCCTTATTTAGGAAATCTCCATAATGATTTATAAAATAATAGTTTTGTCCATTAAAAATGCGTGCAAAACCACAACTGAAAGAATAGCACTCTGTATAGCAGCCATTTGTGATTTTTTCTCCCAATACGTCGATATATCCCCAAAGACCATTCGCGTATCCTATAGCAGCGATTCCTTCAGAAAAAGACTCTCCTGAAGAAACATAATCGTGAGTATATTGTAACACGTAGGCTCCACTTTGATCAATATACCCAAACATATGCTCTGTCTGCACTAAAGCCAATCCTTCGGAAAAAGGTTCGGCATAAGTCCAATCTGGCTGTATCACCCATCTTCCACGTATATCAATATAGCCATATTGGTAATCTGTGTTAACAGCTAATATAAGGTATTCGTCTATAAATGTTGTTTCAAGATAAGTAAAATTGAAATCAGTAATCATATAATATGCATTGCACAATGCATATGCTTGAGAGCCCTTATCATCAACTCTTTGAACACAAAACACTTCATTTCTAATTTTATAAATTTGGAGTTTTACAGAAGAAAAAGGCACGATGAATTCACCGTGAGCATTAACTATGCCATATTCGCCAGTAACTCGATCCTGTATCAATATTGGCTCGGGGAAATACGTGGATATGCTACTTCTATGTTCTGCATAGGCAAAAGAATAAGTTGCCATTCCCAATACAAAAACTATAGTTATGAATGCGAATAAAATAGCAAATTGATTATGCCTACGTGAACACATCGTGCCGATACCTCCTAACTGTTAGCTGCCGTAATCAATAAACGGCATATATGCATAATGCGTAAAAGAAGAATCAGAAAGCGAACAAACAACAATACCAGCGCGTGGATTCGCTGCATGAATAACAGCATTGGGTATATACTCATTAGTTACTGGATTCACATAGTTACCGACATAGACACCCATATGATACCAGGAAACAGACTTTTGATTCGCATTTAGATGGGTGGGATCAAATGTAAATACTGCCATACCCGGTGTTAATGTCATACCTGCAATTATCTGATTTTCATGTTCATTTGGAATACCACAAAGAGTCCTCATACCATCAGCTGTGGTTGGCAGCGATCTACAAAGCTGCTGCGATTGCTGCTGCACAATGATACGAACAATACTAACACATTCCACTTTCTTCCAGCACATAGAATTCGGACTATATTTCCAGTCATTGCTGCGAACTATCTCATCAAGGCAAGAAAGTAAATACGAACGCGGAATTTTGGTCAACTTAGCAGGGTTCTGTCTGTTCTTTTGCATAAAAGGAGCTTGTGTTCGAGGCAATGCATATGTTGCAAAGTCATTGGAAGAAGAGATTCCACCACTATCGGACATCAGAGATGCACAAACAAGATGACTATTTCCATCTTGGTCGTAATGGATAACAGGCTTGTTATTACAGTATGCATATTTATTATGATTGAGTAACATATCTCCATTATCGTACAGAGAGTCAGCATTTACAAAGCGTTGCTTTGCTGCATCATAATATCTGCTCCGCATATAGTACAAGATGGTTTCTTCATCAAACACGTATCCGCGATACCTGAAGGGCTGGATCGTACCCAGCGTGCTGGCGAGCGTGCCAGTTTTGCTGATCGGCTTACCCCAAGCATCGTAAGAATAAGATACCATTTTGGTGCCGTTGCTGTCAACCAGCCCAATGACGTCACCCTGCAGATTGTATAGGTAGGCGTAGGCAGTACCGTTGAAAATCACCACAGCAGGCTTGTTCTGCGCATCGTAGAAGAAGTGCAGGCTGTTGCTGCCATCGGACATGTGTACAATATTCTTGCCATGCAGGGTGTAGTTGGTCACCTTGTAACCAATGTCACCCGTGGCATTATCGTAGTACATGCGGGTCTTCTTGGTGCGCAGACCGTTTTCGTTGTATTCAAAGGTGATCTCATCATAGCCTTGCTCGCCCAATTCCCCCTTATGCATGCAGCGCAGCCGGCGACCGTTGATCCAAGAATAGTTCCAGGTGCTGTCGTTGGTGGGATTGCCAATGGCGTCATAGGTAATGGCCTGGCCGTTGAACGCAGTCAGCTTGTCCTTCCAGTTGGCGTCACCGTAGGTGAAGACGTCGGTCTTGATGGCAGTACCAACAGTGCCGGTAGTGAAGGCATACGCAGTTTTGCTCTGAATGTTGCCGCCCTGGTCATAGGCGTACTTCCAGGTGGTACCAGTGCTGCCAGCAGTGGTGTCATGCGGGTCGTTCACTCGGGTCAGCTGGCCCAGCAGATCGTACTCGTAGGAGCTGGTCTTGCTGCCGTCGCTGACACTGGTGATGTTGCCCGTATCGTCATAGGTATAGGTCAGCGTAGTGCCAGATTGGGTAATGGTCTCCACCAGAGGCGTGGTGCTACCCGTGCCGTGGCCGCCAGCCAGATAGCCGTAGGTCGTGGCAAAGTCAGTGCCGCCCGCATTGACAGTACGACGGGAGATACGACCAAGACCATCATAGATATAGGCAACCTGACGGGAGCTGCCGAAGTTAAGCAGCGTTGGGCGGTTTTCGTTGTCATGCGTGAAGGTGGTTCCGAAAGTAGTACGCTCAGAACCTACTTGCTCGCTGAAGGTCTTCAGATTGTTGAACTTGTCGTAGGACACTTCACCAGTGTACAGATGTTCGCCGGTATCCAGATGCTTGCGGGTAATGCGAGCGGGACGGCCTGCAGCATCATATTCAGAGGTAGTCACAGTACGCAGATTCTTATTTGTAAGCTGGGCAACCTGACCGTTGGCGCCATATTCATAGGTATAGCGATCCTCAGAGTCCTCAGTGTAACGAATGCCCTTGGTACGCTTGAACTCGTCATAGCTGTACGCTACAGAGTGCTCATTACCATAGCTTACATGCTGTACCGTACCATCAGCATTATAGGCCGTGGAAGATAGCACCTGATTGCTGACTTTCACAACAGTGGGACGCCCCAGCGTATCGTACTCGAAGTTGTAAGCAACATCACCCGAAGCGTCAGCTGAGGTGTTGTGCTTTACCTGAGTTAGCTTATCCTTTGTATAGGTATACTTGTTGGTGTATTCCTTGCCGTCCACAGTAGCAGCGGTTTTAGTTACCTTGCGGTTCTGGTCATAGGTGTAGCTGACGGTTTGACCACGAGGATCAGTGATGGAAGTGAGGGTATCCTTGCTGGTGTTTACGACACGGGAAACCGTCATGCCGCGTGCATCCGTTTGAGCAGTTACGTGGTTGCCATTCGTATCATAAGCCGTAGAAGTCTGCATGAAACTGGTGCCGTCGCTGGTCTTGCTGGTCAGGGGATTGCCATAGGTATCGTAGGTATACTCGTTGACGGTTCCCAGCGGGCTGGTGGATTTGTGCAGCAGATGCTTTTTCTTCTCTGCATCGGTAGAGCCCCATTCCATGGTGGTCTTTACCGAGGAAGAACGACCGGGCTGGTAATAGGTTAGAATATTGTCAAAGGAATCGTAAGTGGCGCCATCCTGCAGGCTGGCAGCGTCCTTAGAAGAGAGAATATTTCCCTTGCTGTCGTAAACATAGGTTTCGCCAAATTCTTCCTTGTGCAGGAACAGACCATTAAACTCAGCATAGTTAATGTTGCGCTCATAGTCCACGTTGTAGCGGATAGAGGTGTAATCGCAGGGGGCAACAACAGGACCAGCGGCAAACTGCCAGTCAGTCCACTCTTCACTCCACTCAATGGAATCACTGTTTACGCGCGTAGTGGTGCCAGACTTGAGGAAAGCTACGCGGATGTTATAACGGAAGTTTTCACCTTTGCGCGGCTTGGAGAAGTTCATCGACCAGCCGCCGGCCACAAACACATCGCCCTTCGAACCGCTGACAGGAAGATCCTGGTAAATGCCTGCATACTTGGTGCGGCCAGTGCCATACATGCGCATGGTGTTGGTGGAAAGGCCCTCCGGCTTCGTACCAGTGCAGGAAGTATAGACAATATCCTTGCTGGTGTTGGAACTGTTCTTGCTCCAACCGGTAGGATGCGCGTCGGCATTCAGGGTGAAGTCGCCGTTGATCAGCATATTGTAGCTATTGGCGACAGGCCCCTCTTCCAGCTGCGCACAGTCAAACCAAACCGTGCCAGTCCCACCGGCAGCCATCAGGCGCACGGTAACGGCGTCACTGGTACTGTCTGCGGGAAGGGTGAAATTCACACTCAGGCGATCCCAGGCAGCAGTATTGCTTTGGGTCATGCTGTCTACGGAAACATCAGCGCCTGTATTGTCCTTGTAAGTAACCCGCAGCTGCGCAAGGGCATTAGACAGCGTTTTAAAGAATGCGGAGAAAGTGTAGGTCTTGCCTTTGGGCAGCGTAACGGTCTGGAAAGAAGTCATCAGTCCAGAGGCGCTGGTCTTGGCCATTTTCAGCGACTGGGAGCCCATATAATATGCATCTGCCGCATAGCTGTAACTGCCGCTGCCACTGAGGTTGGCATTGGTCCAGGAACCGGCGGCTTCCATGTTATGGCCAGCCAGGAAGTTGACAACAGCACGCTGCATTTTGGAGATCGTCTCCGGATGGTTGACAGGATTGCTGTCAGAATACTTGGCAAAGCATGCATAGCCCAGCTGGTCGTTGACAGAGACACAGTTGCCATAGTCGTTGAAATGGTAGAAGAGTTTCTTGCCGCTAAGATTATCGGTGACGACAGTGAGGCAATCCTTGTATTCATAAGTGCGGTCATAAGCACACAGATTGCCGCCGGTAATGCGAACGCGCTTTACGCGGTAGGGCTCACAAACGGTATAGTATTCATAAGTTACCTTCAGACCGTCACAGTTGGTAGCGGAGGTAAGCAAGCCATTTTCGTCATAGGTATAGCTCATGCTTTCCGTTCCGGTTTGACCGGACAGTTCCCATACATGCGTCATGCGGCCATTGGCGTCATAATCAAAACCGCAGGCGCCGGACTCCTCATAGCCGGGAGGATAAATGGTACTGACACGATTGTTGGAATTCGCAAAAACCGTGTTGCGGCCAATGCCATCCTGGACGCTGCTGATCATGCGGCCATTAGCGTTGACGGTCATCGTGTTGCCGCATGCGTCGGACATGGTTTTAAGCATCATGACGTTGGCATAATTATCTGCAAATTCTTCCGTGGGCAGATCAAACGTCATCGTATTATGACCCTTGTCAGAAATAGTGACAGTGCTGCCGGCAATCGTCAACGTCATATCCAGGCCGGACTGATCTTTCCATTCACCGGAAGTCTTTTTGAAATGATGGCGAGTACCGTCTGCGTCCATGTAAACATAGAACGTGGTGCTGCCAGACGAATCAGTCAGGGTTTCTTTATGCAAGGTCTGCTGAATATTCATCTTCCAACCAGCGCCGACGCCAAAATCCGTTACATTGCGATAACAGGAGTTATAAAAATGGCCGACAGAAACAGGCATACGGTTGCCTTCACAAGAAGTATCCTGACGTTCAAAAATTAGATTACCGTTGTACAGGTTTACATGACCGACGCCGGCACGGCCTACATTTTGATCTTCATAAACCAGATAATCTTCCAAGCCTGCCAGCGAAACATAGTTAATAGTAACATAGGGTTTATAGTAAACATGATCGCTGGTAAAAAGGTTAATGTAGGTACTGGTATTGGCTTCCAGCGCGAAACCATAGTTCTGACCGTCATACCATTTGCGTACCAGGTTGGAAATATCATAGTTGTACCAGGTGTTGTTGGTTTCCATATACTGGTAGTCAAGGGGCTTATCAGCCAGCGCAGGGGCATTGGCGTACGTGATGGTTCGGCTGCTCCAGTCGCCCAGAACCTCCTTCAGATAAATGGAAGCTTTGGCGGTAGGCGCAGTTTTAGTTTTTACGCTAAAGGTGGCCTTGGTAATATAGTAAGAAGAATCAATCGTCGGCAGATCCGAAGGCAGGAACTTGATATAGGATCGACTGGTGCCCCAGGTGGAATGGTTATAAGAGACGATCATATTGGTGGCATTATACAGCTGAACCGTGGTCGTTTTTTTACTGGTGACAAAGTTATCTTCAATAGCGGTAGAATGGTCCTTGGTGATGACAGCAGGATCCAGAATGATCGGGAACTGCGCGCTCTGCATCCATTCCATATCGGGAACATACGTCACACGCCAGGTAAAAGCTTCTTCCGTAGGCGTTACATTCACATCCACGCTGCCGAAATTAGCTTCAATCGCTGCATCCTGCATAAAGGGACAGGGCAGCGTGAAAGCAATTTCACCGGTAGGCGCAATAATCTGAATAGAACCATCCGGCTGCTTTTCCGGAATCATATCCGGCATCGAGAGCAGGAAAGACAAAGGACGAATGCTTTCAGCCGTATTGAAAGTGAAGTAGTCTTTGAAGTGCAGGGACTGGACAGAACAGTTTAGATTGACGTCGGGATAAATGTTTTCATAAACAACTTCGCCATCCAGCTGATCCAGTACATTACGGCGGAGATCCTTATCGCTATGCTGTACCTGAGCATGAGCAACGATATGGGGCTGTACTTCCTGAGCGTCTTCCAACTTCCAGCCGAGAAGATGACCATCTTCATTCTGAAGAAGGATCATAGCAGTGTCCTGAGCGTTGTGGAACTCCACTTTCATTTCATCGTTACAACGGTTCATCAGGTAAACGCTGCCGGCATTGTCCGTAACAGGAACCAGGGTGTTGTCAATTTCCTGCAGCTCGCCGGTTTTCTTATTCATGAAGTGAACGGGTTCTGGATACATGACCGCCTGATAGAGGCCTCGGCCGAGAGAAAAAACCTTGCTGGAACGAGTGCGGCGACCGCGTTCTTCCTGCCCAGGCATCCGGTTCATTTCTTCAAGCTTTACAGGCAGGGGATATTTGTGCAGCTTGTTTTCCGCTGCATTGGAATTCATATTTTTCATTGTGATTTTCTCCTTTTGAATTTTTAATTAGTAGAGTATAGTTGGTAAAGTAAATTTACTGGGTAAGTGCATCCAGACGGTGCTGAATGTTCTCGATTCCTTCAGCAATGTTCGTGTTGAGACTGTCGATCATTGCCTGATATTTTTCTTCACGCGCTGCATTTTCTTTGAGCATACGGAAGAAAAGGTAGATGTACAGCGCTGCCCAAAGGCCTTGCTGCAGTGCAACCTCAATAATGGTTTGCAGGCTTGCGTCCATTCGTTTCACCCCCTCTCATCGAAGCTTCGTAAGAGCGGATAGAAAAAAACGCCATGGCAAGCATGGCGTTTTGATGACACAGAAAAAGGCCTCTCATTATTCTGAGCGGCCTTTACTGTTCCTCTATGAAGCTTCTGAATTTGTTGCAGCCTGTTGCGCATGTCGAAGAGGGAGACTCTGACAGTGCAATAGCTGACTTCCTTTTATCGAAAGCACATGAGCGCTTGCCTGGTCTCGCAGGTGCTCTTCACTCTTTCGATGTTACCAGTATAGCATGGGAAAAAGCAAAAATCATCCGCGTTTTTAGACAGCTTTAGCAAAAGCAGCTGTGTAGACTGTAAGCAATAAAGACCAAGATTAAAATAGAATTCATTTATTGCAAAGGCATATTATAACTGGTATTACGGTGCCTTGATCGTGTCAAGCGTATACTCTATAAATGTCTATGATATGACAAATTACTGGCACTTTGCGTTAGGGCGCAAGGGAATTACAATATAACTGCAAAAGGAAAGCGTGGCCACGTAAATCCTAATTGCAAAAGAGATTAAGGAGATATAAAATATGGCGAATTGTGTGGTTTTTACTGGCAATAATGCTGGGGTAAACATTCGAGCCAGCAAGTCAACTGGTAGTACAAAATTGGGTGTAATTGCCAATGGTAAAATTGTAAATATCGTTCGATGTGACGATACTTGGGCCACCTTGCTCTACAATGGCAATCCTGCATTTGCGCAGCATCAGTATCTTTCAAATCCGCCTACGGTGAATGGAGATGGACTTTCAAAGAATGATCATGCTGTATGCAACGCGAACAAAGTTAATATTCGTTCAGCAGCGGGCGGCGCTACGACGGGAAAACAAATGAGCAAGGGCAAAAATGTAACAATTCAAGATAAGCTTTTGACAAACAATTACTATTGGTATCAAATTGCTGCAGGCCAGTGGGTACGTGGCGATTTCCTTACCCCAGGTGGAAACGGAGCTCAGGACAATACGGCTGAAAATATCAAAGTTGGTGATACCATAAGGACTACTGATGTAGCCGTAAATTTTCGTTCTACTCCAGGCGGTACTGTGATTAGACCAGTGAATCGTGGCACCACAATGGTAGTTATTGCAATTGCCAGCAGTGGTGGGTATACTTGGTATAAGGGAGTGATTTCAAATCAGACGGGCTATCTGCGAGGAGATTTCGTTGAAAAATACAAAGACGGAGGCGATGATAGTGAGAGCAGCCCGAGCACAGTTCAAGCAGGGCATTATGTCAAAATGAATCAAAGCAACTCAAAACCGGTTAATGTGCGTGCATCGACAAGTACAGGAAGTAAATGCTTGGGTAAACTTCAAAAAGAAACGTTGATGTATTGCGAGGAAGTGGTTGATGCTACTTGGGTTAAGATTCGTTGGGGTGGAAGAACGCAAGATTATGCATATATTCAATCGCAGTATCTTGCAGATGGAGGTGCGGCAGCGAGTAATTTGAAGCAAAGAGCTATTGACATTGCTAATTCAATGGCAGGGCATAACTATCCGAATGAGCCTACAAACCTTGATTTGGGCGGGGGAGCTTGGTGCGTACGCTATGCATCATTCCTGTTAAAAGCTGCTGGCTGTTCTGCAGGCAACTATGTTCCATTTGAAAATGCATTGGTGAGTGAAGCGGTCGCATATTTCCAGGATAGAAATGCATTTAGGCTGCGGGCAAGTGGTGGAGTTCCTTCTAAAGGCGATTGGGTGTTCTTTAGTCAAGGTGGTGAAACATATCAGCATGTTGGCTTTATTGTCGATGTGAATGGGGCGATGATTAAGACAGTTGAAGGCAATCTGAGTCAAACAATTAGTTCTCGTGGCCCACAGAATTACAATGATGCATTTGGGGCGATGACAGTATACGGGTTTGGCACTCCTACCTGGGCATAATGCTTTAAATTAACAATCAAAAGGCTGTAGCAGGTTTAACTTCTGCTACAGCTCAGTTTATTTGAGAATACAATACATAATAAGCAAGTATTAAAAACTAAAATGACAAAGTAACAGGGATTCTTTTGCCCGCCCCAAGACGAGAAGTTCATTTTTACTAATTAAGTAAGGAGCGTTTATAAATTTGTCTATTGCGTTAATATATGTGTTGGTGCATATTTCTCCTTCTGAATTAATGGTGGCTATATACCAGTATCCATTTTCTACGCCGACGAAAGAGCATAAATCTTCTAAAGCGGTACTAAATAGAAAACATTGAGGCGTATCGAAAGATTGCTCCCAATAGAATTCTCCCTGGATAGAATAGCACTGCACTTGAGCTTGATGGTTGATAGGCGTTCCGTCATGGGCAAACGAATGCGAAAGACCCGAGACATATATGTTTTTATTAGCTGCAGAGATGCTTGTGGCTGCTATTGTGGAATCTGATTTCAAAGGAATGCGCCATTGTTCATTTCCTGATATATCCAAACATATCAGCTCTTGATTATAATTTGCCCGATGTTCAACGATATAAATCGCCTCAGAAGAGGCACAACAAATCGAACTAGAAAGAGCTCCTTGGTCAATAGAAGTTGCGTATGGTGTGCCTGTGTATTGGAAAACAATTTGGCCATCCATATCGATGAGTGTAGTCTGAGGCGCACAGCTTTCCGCTGTTTTGTCATAAACAACACCCTGAGCTAAAAGCCCCAATGGACTTGAACGGTACGAAAAGATTTTTGCGCTTCCAATACTGATTGTTTGCTTTATTGCACCATCAGAAAGCAAAGCCACTTGTCCCAAGGACGTCTTACTATCAATAATACCAAGCAAGAGGCTGTTATTGGCTTTTTGAATTCCATTTATTCTGAATTTTTTATTATTTGTAGATGAGAAAACCTTGGACCATAGAATTTCACCGCTTTTATTTGCTTTTATAAGCCAAATTCCATCATCGCCATGCATGCCAGAAAACCATATTTCGTCTGGAGAAACATACGCGGTTGCAGTTAGGATCATTTCTGCAGTTATAATGTTGCTTGGAATGAAAGTATATTCTGGTATTATCTGTGCAAATGCGGTGTGTTCAGCGAATAAAAACCTCAAAATAAGCGCAACTAGAACAAAAAAGCAAGTTGCTTTTTTATATGGAGAGTTTTTCTTTGCCATATATCTTACCTCCCTATTAAGCATGAATTCTATAATGAGATCTTTGATTGGATAGGCATTAACTGTAAAGAAACTTAAATAAATGGAAAAAACGGAGATAGCTAAAGAGAGTGCTTTCTATCAATGACTATCACCATTTTACATATACGCGAGAAGTGAAGAAAATCCTGCTTATGTACAGGATTTTAGTGAGATAAATATGTCAGCTTGCGAAGTATTTAAATCCATAACATTGAAATACTTTTGCTATTGAAAAAGAGGCTGACTTTGCTATGAGGTCTCTGCATTTCACAGCAGTATGACAATTTGCTTGTTTTTAAAGCTCATTTCCCATACAGAAGCAATGCAATGTGCGCCAATGCTCGATCTTTTTTCTTGTAAGCTGAGGTGCGTTCGATGTGGAAATAATCGCAAATCTCATAGATACTATCCGATTGCTGCATTTCGTCGTTCATATAAAAACAGCGCAATACAAACTGTTCGTCGCTGGAAAGTGCTTCCCATACAGGCCGAAACCAATGCATGTATTCTTGAGCGCGCAGAAAACGCTCGTGTAGAAGATCGATGTTGTCAAGCTCGGATACAATTTTGTTTTCTGCTGCATGTGGGTTTCGTCCGCCTTTGGGCATGTCAGAGAAGGATGGGCTGCTGATAGAAACCATATCGGCCTTTTCCTGAGCTATATCGGAAGGAGCATGATCCAGCAAATACTGCATACTGTTATAGTCTTTAAGGGCGTCAATGGCGGCAGAGCGTTTATCAAGATATTGCCAAGCAATGTTCATCGTTTTTCCTCCGTGCTATGTTTAAAAGCGCGTCGACCTTCGCAGCAGTCTACGCAGGATGCACCCGGAGGGCTTGCGAATGCTTTGGCCAGAAGCGCCGCACCGGATAGCCATATCATAGCGAAAGTGACGTTTAAGCACCACGCCACCACATGGCGGATTTTCCCAATTTGTATAGCGAAAAATATCGGGGATTTCTGAAAATATCCAGGAGATTAAAGAGGATCATAACACGCCATCGCATGGCGTGTTGGCAAAAAAATAATATTAGAATATAACCCGATATTAAAATTCGCTATTTACATGGGAACATATGTTTGGTATAATGCGAATATGAAACAAGGTTTTATCTTGTGAGTTGCTTTGTCTTCTGCAGGACCGGATGATAACATGGAGGATGTTAACTGGTGGAAATTTCCAATCAGATGTTTCGAATCGATAGCGATACCCAAACGTATCCTAATGTCTTTACAAGCGACAATATGGAAGAAGATGAAAATTCTAGACTGGATAGAACGCAAGAAGAAACAGTAGTTGTTCCGCGTATTCAATCTATGCAGAATTATATTCTTAAGCATCATAAGCGTATGATCCTATCAGAATTGAACCGGCAAATTGATGGAGGAACGCTTCAAGAGATACAAGCGACTGCAAAAGGATGCGTGACTCTTAATGCGCAGAATTGCACTTTTCCAGATATGAATTTTTGGCGTTATGATACGTATACGCTGTTAGCAGAAGTGTTGGTCTGCGTAAATATAGAAATAGATGGGATCCTGCAAACATATGACCTGTACTGTGAGCTAATTGTTGATATGCGTAAAAGCATGAAGTTTGGCTATGGAGAGTGTGGATTCCTGAAAGATAAGCCCGAACGAGATTTATGGTTGCTTAGCAGCTATCTGGTTCCAATATTGCGGAAGGACGAAGTGGAACAAGGGGCAGAAGAATTGCTTTTGCGATATTGTCCCAACGCGCTGACAGATCGTAAGGAGCATAATGCCTACGTATTGGCGGAAAACATGGGGCTTCATGTAGAACGCTATCCATTGTATAGGCAGTCCGCAACACTAAGCGTGCTTTTCTTCTGCGATGGATATGTTGTGGCGGAAGAACAGGATGAGGAAGGGAGAGGGCTGGATACTCCTTATACAGTAAAAGTCTCCGCAGGAACCATTATCATTAATACAAACGCTGTTCATAAGGATTGCTGCCAACTGGAAATTTATCATGAATGCATCCATTATGATTGGCATTACATGTTTTTCAAATTACAGGATATGCATAACAGCGATATACGCAATTTAAAAACAAAGCGTATTGTGCTTATAAGAGATAAGTCGGCAACAAACCCAACACAATGGATGGAATGGCAGGCACGGCGTGGCAGCTTTGGGCTGATGATGCCGCTGCGCATGATGGAGCCGCTGGTAGATACCATGCGAATGGAACGTGTGAATAACGGTCAGCATCCGGGAAAAAAGTTTGATTCCATTGCCAGAACAATTGCTCGTGATTATAAGCTTCCCAAGTTTCGCGTAAAGGCAAGGCTGTTGCAAATGGGATACATTGCGGCAAAGGGGGCGCTCAATTATGTGGATGGGCGTTATATAGAGCCATTTGCATTTTCTGCTGAAAACGGCTCAGGCAACAATAGCTTTGTGATTGACCGGAAGAGCGCTTTTGCAATTTATCAGGAAAACGAGGCGTTTAGAAAACAGATTCAAAGCGGGCGATATGTCTATGCAGATGGCCATATCTGCATGAATGATAGCAAATATGTATGTGAAACGAACAATGGGCTAATGCTGACGTCGTGGGCCAATGCGCATGTAGATACCTGCTGTTTACGTTTTACTAGCAATTATGAGCCTTGCGGCATATCTGATTACTGCTTTGGCGTCATGAATAGCGATGAGGAATATAATCGTCATTATATGGCCTTTGCAAACGCGAAAAAGGAACTGACGGAAAAGGAAAAGCTGGCAGCAATGACACGCATTCTCTATTCATTGCCAGCATCCTTTCCTGAGGCATTAAGCTATTTAATGAAGCAGGCGCATATCACGATTGAGAAGCTGGAAGAAAAGGCATGCATATCCAGTCGAACGATTTCGAGGCTTCGGACGGAAGAACGAAGAGACTATTCGCTGGATCAAACAATTGCCATTTGCGTTGCGCTTCATTTGCCACCCTGGTTGTCCCGCGAAATGCTTGTTAAAGCTGGCTATATGCTGCGGCCTACTAAACAACACCGGGCCTACCAGATGGTTCTGGATTGTCTGTTTATGGACACGGTTGAAGATGTACAGAACTTTCTTATGGAAGCAGGATGCGAACGTCTAAGACTCAAAGAAGCGGAAATATAAAAGAAAGGACTTTTGGGTGGGAGCATTGAATTTGTAGCATGATATTGGCTGCATTTGGAGTTTTGCATACAGGATGGATTCCTTAAGGGATATAGATGAAGCAAGGGCTACAAGATGGGGAGAAAAGAAAGATAGGAAAAACTAAAGATAGGAACGAAGACTGGAAAATTTCAAGAAAAAAGTATGCAGAAAGCGTGAAAAGTAGTAAAAAAAACGATGAATGCATCGTCTATATAAATGAAAGGAGGCTGATTAAAATGAAATCTGTAAATAACATGGATTATGCCCCGGAAGAAAAACTGGCACAGATGATAGCAAAGTATGATGTATCACTCTTGCGAACATGCTATATGTATCTGCATGATTGGGCATTGGCAGAAGATGTGGTTCAGGAGACCTTTTTGAAAGCATATAAGGCGCTTCCTACGTTTCGCGGGGAGTGCAGCGAAAAAAATTGGTTGATGCGCATTGCTATGAATACTTGCCGGGACACAAAAAGAAGCTCATGGTTTCGCTTTGTGGATCGTAAGACAAGTATCGAAGCTATAACAGAACAGGTACAGGAGCCAGAGCTTGATTCAGCTGACGATTTAACACGGGCAATTCTTTTGCTTCCTACTAAATATAAAGAGGTAATACTGTTATATTATTATCAGGATATGAACATGCAAGAGGTTGCTAATACACTGAATATTGCCGTCTCTACAGTTGCAAAACGAATCAAGCAAGCATGTGCCAAACTTGAACACGAATTGGGAAAGGAGTATGCGTATGAAGCCTGAAAATATGCGGAAAAGAATTCATGCGGGGATTGATAATTATTGCTTTTTTTTGCAGCCTGAAAGCGGAAGAATTCAGCGCATATTGCATGCTGCGGAGGCGAGCGGGAGCAAATCAAAAAAGAAAAGAATCTCGCTGGGACTTGTTATTGCAATCGCTTTAGTATTGGTGTCTATTGTTGCAGTTGCAGCAACAATACTGAACCTGCATATTGAGAAGGCAATGGATATTACACGAGATAAAGGTTCTTTTAGTGCGTGGGAATACGAAGATAAGGTTGCGTTGCTTGACACCATGAGTGAAGCAGGTATTGTTTTGCCGCGTGAAGAATATAATATTATCTTGAATCCGGTCTTTTCTGATGAGGAAAAAAACCAGGCTGCCACAGAGCTGTTGGTAGGGATTTATGGCAGTGAGGAACATATTAGCCATTTCACGATTGCTAGTCATGACTGGGGCGATCCGTTCCAATGGACGCTGGAACAGAAAGAATGGTTTTGGGAGACGCTTCGGGCTAAGGGCTTGTACACTGGCGATATCAAATACCTTCTACCGGGAGAGAACGACCTGACGCGAGATCAGGTTGTGAATCTCGCCAAACAGGCTATTCAGGATGCTTATGACTTGCCTGATGAAACCGTGGAAGGTTATGATGCGGATGTTACGTTCTTTTCCATCATCGGGATGGACGCGGCCCCTCGCTGGCGGGTATACTTTGGTTACGTTGATGCAGAGGCAGCAGAGTATACCGTTCTTCTTACCCAGAATGGCCAAGTAACTGAAGATGCTTCTCTAAATATTTTCAAGCCAGAAGCATCGGTAAGGCTGGTAGCCCAAAGCAACCAGCTATCTACCGCGTTAAAGCCGTATGAGAAACGCATGCTTACAACAAATGAGCTGTATTTGTCTGTGAATAACAAACAATACCACTTTTTGTCGGATTGCCCGTCTGTAGCGGACGAAAAATTGACTGCTGCAGCAGAATATGAGGGATATGAACCTTGTCCATATTGCGTGCTTCAAACTCAGTTGTGGTCTGCAGAAGAGAAAATTTTGTATGGTGTAATGTATGGAGAATTGCCCTCAGAAAATGTTATTATTTCAACTGAAGCCGAAGCGATTGCTTGTGATTACCTGTTCTCCTGCGGAAAGGATGATGTCAGGGAACTGATTCCATACAGTCGATATCTTGTTATTGATGGTCAGCCTCAGTATGTTGTGTTTTTTGCTCGACTGGAAAACGAACAAATCGATCCCATATATTCTGTAACTGTGAATGCAGTTAATGGCGAGATCATTAAGCATAGTGTATTGAGTGACTCTATAGGATAACATATTCTTCTCATGTGCAGAGGCAGGCCTAAGATATTTTCTTAGGCCTGCCCATCATTTATGTAGTACGATTACCTACGCATAGCTTAATTGACGTAGTTATAGCTCAGAAAATCAAGCATGACATAACCATTCATCGGGGAGTCAATCTGAGCCCAGGTGCCATTCACGGCGATAACGTGAACCAGATCATTCAGATGAAGGCGACCGATGCTGGAGTAGTTCTTGGAAGGACCGCTGCGGATGTTGACATACTCGTCGGCGTTAACTTTACAATACATATAGACATTGGTGGGGGTCATAGTACCAGTGGAAGGATCCTGGGGAGCCGTAGAGCCAAGGCAGTCTTCACGGATATAGCCATTGCTGGTGAGACCATTAACGCGAACACGATACCAACCGTTGGCAGTGGTGGTCGTCTGCAGGATAGTCACAGCAGTGCCGGTATCGACACGAGAAATGATACTGCCGCCAGCGCTAGAACGCACGGCAACGTCGCCCTTGATGGTATAGGCGGTAGAGCCAACAGGCAAGCCGGTTTCAGCCATTGCCACAGCGGACATTGAGAAAACAGAAACGATAACCAGAGCCAGCGCAACAAGGCGCATAATGAAAGACTTCTTCATGTTGAAATTCTCCTTTCGATTTTGGGCGCACGAAACACATCTGCGTGCTGCCTTTCTTTTTTGCTGTTGGGGTAGTAGCAGTTAATTGGGGATATGAACCTAATGCAAGCGCTTAGTGCTGTTGCATGCCATGAAGCCTTGCAGAACAACCATCCCCTTTGGGATAGCAGCGGCCAAGCTTGTCTGCACTTCATGCATGTCGGAAGACCATCAATGGAATCACCCTCTTTCTTCGTTTTGTCCTACGGGGCTTTCCCCTTGGGACACTTATATGGTAGAGCAAAAAAAGCATTTTGAAAATTGAAGAGTTCTTGCAGATTCCTGGCAAATTTTAAGCAACGCTTTCATAAAGTAAAGCGACCGCCCTTTCGGACGGCCGCGGTGCAGGATTTATTGCTGGAGAAATTTTTCATCACAGAGGTCTGCAAAGAGTGCCATGACAATGCTGCGGTGATCTTCACAGAAGCGGACAATTTTGTTTAGACCGCTTGCCTGATAGGCAACCAATGTGCGCTCTGTACGGCTAAACTCACCCTTCCAGAGCTCAGTAAAAGAGAAGGAAACGCGGGGCCATTCCAGTTCCTCAATCAGATGCTTTTCAATAACAAAACGCTCATCTGCATTAAGAAGATTGAACCAGCTTTGTATCATTGCGACTTTCATATCTACTACGATAAGTGCTTCACGGGCTTCGGGGTTTTCACGTATGGCAAGCCAATGCTCATACATTTTCTTTTCTGCTGTGAAGGCTGGATAATGACTCAGAATTTTTCGAACGAATTCTTCCATATGTGGCTTTCTCCTTTTGTATAAAGACAGGATAGTGCTTTACACGCTGGAGAAACTGTGCTATAATAAAATCATCCTTGCAGAACATCATCCCTTTCGGGATGGCAGCGGCCAAGCTTGTTGTGCAGGGATATTTTTTATGCTTTCTGTTTAGCCAACGTGTATATTGCGACAAACTGGGGCTGCCATGGCAGATTGGTTACCATAACAGCCCCGGAATTTTGAAATTAGTAGGATGCAGCGTTAGAGGCATACGCTTTGGTATAGCCATCAATATCAAAAGTAGCAATGATACGGTAAGTGCCATTTTTGCAATAGCTAGAGTAATCAATAGTAGCGGCATAGATATACATGCCCTGGGCTACATCACTCGGAACGGGAAGATCACCTTTATCAACCCAGACTTTTCCCTCTTTTCTTTGCAACTTGCAGCTTGATACACGAATGGCTGATGCTTTTTCATAGACCGTCACGCTAAGCGTAGCAACAGCTGAGTTGTTGAGACTGACATTTGCTGTTGCAATAATGGCATCGGCTTGAATCGATGCGTCATCTTTAACTGCAGCAAATGCGGGAATGCAAGAAGCACACATAAGGCATATGGTTATAAACAGAATCAGGGTGCGTTTCATCATAGATAACTCTCCTTTTCATTATTCAACTGAAGTAATAATGTGAATGAGTTCTGCTTGGTCTATATCACCTGACAGCATGAAAATGGAAGACGCGTCATTCCAAACAGCAGAAAGGCGACTGGTATTACTGGCAATGTAGATACTTGTCCCATTTGCCAATGTTGATATGGTTCCAGTTCCATTTTGTTCAATATAGCGATGTAGTACGGTTGGATCGAAGTAGGTGGTGGATTGGAAAACTATGCGTTCGGTTGTGCGCTCGCCACAATACGCAATGACCAAGCTGGATGAGGTAGAAGTCAGAGTGATGTTGTAATCCAGAATAGACCAGCCGGTTGGCATCCACTGAGGTACAACAGGTGTTCCCCCCATCAGTTGAACAACGGCTTGCCATTCTGTTACGGTATACGTACCAATTCGATCTATGGCAGGACCTGCTTCTGCAATACTCACAAAGCCAGCGGGAGTTTCAATTCCCTGCATGATATACTGCCCTTCATCTTCGGTCTGGTGTGAAATAATTCTAAAACCAGGAGTTAAGAGGCCGGTAGTTAGAATAACCAAGACAAGACATAGAGCTGTTACCAAACGCCTTCGGCCATTTTGCATAATAGAAAATGGCCGGATCTTTCGATGAATAGCTTGTAGGTTGTGTTCGTAATGCGTGGAGACAGATGCTGACCGATTCCGATTGATTTCGTCCAGAAAAACCTCGCATGCATTTATATAGGCTATATCTACCTCCTTTATAGGCTGATTAAGTTCTTGAGTTATTTCCTCAAGTAAGACGGCATGCAACTCTTGTACGGTTGTTTTGCCTTCGCGAATAGAGCGATGGATAGCCTCGTTTTGAATTTGGCTGTGTGCCATGGAGCTATCATGCATTTTTCTCCCCTCCTCACTTTTTTAAGCGCATAAGAGTTGAAAAAGATACGGAATAAATAATGAATAAGTAAAAATTCTCGTTAGCAATTTTTCTGGCCTTAGCGCGAAATCGGGCGATGACGGCTTTAACTGCGCCGATGCTAACGTGATTAAGTTGTGCAATTTCAGAGACCGATTCACCTTGGATAAAATATCGAAAAGCAATATCGTGTTCACGCTTATTTAGCGCTGAAAAGATCCGCTGGATTAAGTCGCGATTGTTGATACGATTTATAGCATCATCTACAGCCTGTTGAAGCTGGTCTGAAGACAACTGGAAGTTTTCAATGGCCTCGAAAGAAATCTGACGTTTTTTCCGCCGTCGATATGTTTGTAGCTCTGTTCTCAGTCGATTCATACAGGTTTTGCAAAGCCACCCTTCCAGATAAGGACTATGCTGCAGTTCCTTATACTGTCGGGTGGCTGTTTCAAAAGTTTTCTGTATGCTGTCATCTACGATATCCCGATACTCTGGCCGATAGCTGGTATACTGTAGACATATGTTTTCCAGTTTATGAGCATAGCGGCAATAGAGATCTTCTAGGAACGCCTCTTTTGATTCGTTCATATGCATTTCCCTTTCGCTCCTATGTTTTGCATCTGTTAGCAAATGGGTTAAGAATCAGTCCGCGTGAGCTCATCTAACGTTACGTTTAACGCTTCTGCTAATGCAATGAAGTCGCGATCCGTTACTACCACGCGTTGGCCCTCTATACGTGAAAGCTTGGTTTGACTCAGATCAACGCCTTGCAACTGAAGCCGGAGTAATAATTCAGCTTGACTAATCTTTTGTGCTTGACGGATACGGGTGATGTTATGGCCAATGACGTTTCGAGTGCCAAGAGAACGGTTCTGACGCATAACACACCTCTGATCGTTGTTAACTGATAACAATTATTATAGAATAAAATGAAACATCGTGTTATGCGCGTGGAACATATGGCGAGTATTTGCAGTGGATTAGTATTTTAAACAGGGATATTAATCCAAGTGCTGCTGATTGCCTAATGGGAAACATATTAGAGAATAAGAAGGTGCGTTTAGGCCTTTTGGGGATCTCCCTTTTGCTTTTCAATTGTTATTGTGAAGTAGCACCTCTTTTGTGTTATAATGCGATCATATGGTTTTGAGAATAGCGATTCGGTGCTTTCAAAAGTGGGGCCATGGTGTTTAGAGTAGCACGATTTCTCTTTTTTGTATTGCTACTATCCTTATATAAATTTGTATTAAGTGTAGAGGATAATTGGCACCATCTTGTTTCAGAAGCGAACAACCTTGCATCTTATGCTTTTTCTAAATGCATCGTACAATGAAGAAAAAGCAGAGGTGACCGTTTATGGCAAACCCGCCTTCCGGAATTATGCGCCGCTTCTTTCGTGCAGCATTGGATGACTACTTTTGTTCCGATTATATCATGATGGCGAATACGCTGGAGTGTACTGTTGAGGATATTAAACAGGCCCTTTCACGGGATAGCGCACGGATTGATTTTACTGTTTTTGAACGGCTCCTGGCATACTGCCTTCAAAATGAGCTTAGCATAGATCGCCTCCTTCGTGCAGTAGATTAAAGAAATAAAAAGTTCATTTTCTTGTCTGTTTTGTGTTCATATTAACAAATATCGCGTGTTCCAGATCGCAAAGGCATGCTTCGCCTTTGTTTTCAGGAACAAAGTCTTGTCCGAGAGAACCATATAACCGTTGGGTCAAGGCTAAGATGCCATCACGCAAGCGATCATATTGTCCCATTGCTTCGCTTAAAAGTGCTTCATAGCTTGAAATCTCTTGATTATGAGCTTTGACGGACAATTCTTTGTTTTGCTGGTGAAGTTGATTGTTTTCTGCCCTCAGCGTATCAGTATCCGAACGCAGACGGTTACATTCGGCAACTGTGTCGGTCAAACGAGTCTGCAGCCTGCGTGCCAATTGTCTATCCCGCTGCCGGAAGATATCATCTACGGTAACAAAAGAACGGCGGTCGTCCCCGCGTAAGCTCTCGCAGTAAGCCTGACGGAGCAGCGACAGGATTTTGTTACTGCCAAGACGTGAGATTTCTGCAACACTGAAGCAAAGGTGTTGCGATTGCTCGGCCATCTGCGGAAGTAAGATCTGAACAGAATCCCATTCCACGTATACCTGTGGAGAGATCTCTTTATTTATAGCGTCCAGAAGATTTATATCATCCAGCCAGCAAACGATGGCATTGCCCAACAACATCTGCTCTGCCGCAGCGGGGCTGATGAGATCAGGACAGGTAATTAAGATAACCGGAAGCTCACGGGCAGAATCGCACATAATAGACAATACTTCCTGAAGATTATGCTCATTGATGGCAACTGCTTCAGGCGGCAATTGGAATGAACCGCTGCAGCACAAAATTCTCGGATTGTGATTGAGTGCTGACAAGAGGGAAGAGGGGGCAATAATTGGCGACTTGAGTGTTGAGAATGAGCCGGCCATATGATCGCAGTACATCAGCAAATAGTAGACCATGGCAGTTGCTTCATCTTGCAGATCTATGCCAATATGCAGCTGCCATTTGCGACGGCGAATAAAAGAATCTCGATAAGTCAGCTTCATTGCCCATTGCCGAGGCTGCCGGTTTATTTCATCAAAAAGGGTAGCCGTTTGGATTCGTTTTGTTTGATCCTGTGTTGCTGCTTGATGATAAGTAGAAAAATCTTCCCAGCTTACTTCAAGCGCGTATTCCTTGCAGATATGGTCATAGATGATCCCCTGCAAAAACTCCAATAGCCCAAAAGAAGAGGGCTTAATGCTGTGAACTGGTTTGATCCGTAACGCGGCCTTTTGTGCAAGCGTAAAGGTTGCTTCTATCATGCTTCATCCCGCTTTCTTGTTCGTTTTCTAAAGCATAGCACATTCCAGCCGAATGCAACATTTCGCAAATGTGTTTTGCGCATTCGCAAAACGATTTGCGAAATAGGCAGAAAAAAGGGAATTTGCTAAAATGTGTTCGCAAAATACCAAGGCTTGGAGGTGCGAATGATGACGATCACAGCATATCTGTTTGATTATACGCTGAAGGTTGTCTTTTCGGGAAACAGAAGCGAGTGCGCAAGAAAGTTAAAGATTCGGAGGACGGATTTTAATCGAACAGAGAAACGGCTGCATGCTGGTGCAGCCAGTGTTCGTACGGCGGAAGCCATTCTGAGACTTTTTTGTGAAATGGATATCAGTGTGGATCAGGCTCTTGCGGGGTATCATATGGCCCCAAAGACCCTTCCTGATCGCACTTTTTCAGCGTTCTGCGCACCGTCTGCAAA